>Ga0155960_1093_pt1 | contig 21175 bp, 25 predicted proteins | sample RifCSPlowO2_02_FD_107614 | JGI IMG/M metagenome (GOLD analysis project Ga0155960, IMG submission 107614) | candidate division NC10 bacterium RIFCSPLOWO2_02_FULL_66_22
TCGGCCTTGACGTAGGCGCAGTTGTCGCTGCTGTAGCCCATCTGCTCTGCCTTCAGGATCATCGGAAGCGACTGCTTGCGGATGGCCAACTGCAGGGCATTCACCTCGGGAAAGACCGGGTGCATGTCAAAGGCGCGGAGGATCTCGACGCAGTTCCCCGAGATCATGAGGAACCCCGCAGGCTCCCCGGCCTTCGCCGCGCGGGCCAACTGGTCGGAGTACTCGGTCATGATGCGCTTCGAGTGATCGTTGACCTCGCTCTGGTACTTGCGATCCTTGTCCACCGTGACTGCCGTGGCCATCCTCGCCTCCCTCGGACCCCCCTCCCTTGCCCTCCCCCGCTTGCGGGGGGAGGGGGCGGGTGGGGGTGTTATGGTCTAGTCGAACAGCATGGACTCCACGAACGTCTCCAGCTCGTTCCGCGTCCGCTCGAAGGTCCACATCTTCTCCTCGAACTCGATGACCAGATGGGGAATGTTCGCCTGTTCCAGCGCCAGGCGGAACAGCGGGTAATCGAACAGGGCGGGTTCGCAGAACTTGGCCGGCATGAAGATGACCGCCTGGGCGTTGGCCCGGCGAACCTTTTCCACCAGGCCCAGGTTCCTGGACCGGGGGCCGTCGTGGCGCACCGACGAGTAGACCGACCGCCGGATGTAGCTCTCGGCCAGGGCCCGCAGGGGCGGCAGATCCTCCGGGACGTCCTCCACGTACCAGCGCCAGCCCGTGAGCAGGTCGTCGTCCACGATATAGCAGCCGGCATCCTCCACGACCTGCAACAGGTCAAGGGGCGGCTGCTCGCAGAAGGCGCTCTCGATGACGACGCGCACCCGGTCCTTGGGCCGGCCCTGCCGCGCGGGGACCAGGTCCATGACTTCCCGGAGTTCCCGCAGGTGATCCTCGGGGTCGACCAGCGTCCCGGCGCGTACCAGGATGTAGAGTTCCACCGTGGAGATCAGGTGCGGCGATTCCCGCCGGATCCGGTAGAGGGTGCGCAGGATTTCCCGGATCCGGTTGTACGTCTTCAGGCTGGCCGCCAGGGCCTCCTGGCTCACGGGATGCCCCGCCAGCCGCTCCATGCTCCGCTGGATGCGGCCGAACTCGCTCTCGAGGTAGTCCACGGCCGACGGCGAGGTCATGTTCTGGGCGTGGTGGATGTAGTCCACGTGCAGCTCGGGGAAGTTCCGGGCCATCACGCTGGAGAGATTGCGGGCCACGTCGCAGATGGAGGAGAAGATGACGCCGTCCAGGAGCTTCATCCGCCCCTGGAATCCCATCTCCAGGGTGGACTTGGCGATGGAGCAGACGAAGGACTGGAAGCGGGCGTCGGCATTCGCCAGCTCGATGGTGTTCCCGCCGCCGAAGAGCCCCACGGGCAGCATCCCGGCCGCGTGGATGATCTCAACGGGCGTGTACACGGGGAAGCAGCCGACCGCCCTGCCCCCCGGGTGCCGCGCCTTCCACTCGCGGACGCTTCCGAACTCGATGTCCTCCAGGCGTGCCCGGCAGCGCTCGATGATCGGCGTGATGGGCATGCTCCCCTCCCCTATCGCGAAACGTGAAGGGTAAAATGTGATCCGACGTCTCACGTTTTACGCTTCACGGCCTTTCGTCAGCGGTGCTTCCAGACCGGTTTCCGCTTTTCCATGAAGGCCTTCAGACCCTCGTCCGGATCCTCCAAGGCCATGAGCGATTTGGTGTACATCGCCTCAATGGTCGGCAACGCCTGGTCGAAGCCGCTCGCCATGCCGGCGCGGAGCGCGCGCTTGGCAAGCCGGAGAACGGGTGCACTCTTGTCGGTGATCCGGCCCAGCCACCGCTCGGCCTCATTCGCGAGCTGGTCCGCGGGCACGGCGGCGTTGATCAAGCCGATCCGCAGCGCCTCCTCGGCGGGGATCGCCTCCCCGGTCAGGATCAGCTCGGCGGCACGTTTCCCGCCGATCAGGTGCGGAAAGAGCGCGGCGGCGACAGGCGGGAACACCCCCACGGCGATCTCGGGTTGTCCGAACTTGGCGCCCTGCGCCGCCAGGACCAGATCGCAGAAACAGGCCAGCTCGCAGCCGCCCCCCAGGGCGTGCCCCTGCACCACCGCGAGGGTCAGGACCTCGCCGTCCGCCATGAGCCGGAAGATCCCGTGGAAGGCGTCCAGCATCCCTTCCATGAGGTCGGGGGTGTGCTCGGCGATGTCCACCCCGGCCGAGAACATCCGTCCCGTGGCGGAGAAGACGATGGCCCGCGTGTCCGCGACTGCCTGGGCCTCCCGCAGCGCGGCCTGGATCTCTTCCATCATGGCAATGTTCAGCACATTGAGCGGCGGCCGGTTCAGCACGATGCGTCCGACCCCGTCTCGCAACGCGAATTGGATATCCTTGAACGCGCCACCCATGTCCCGCCTCTCCCCTGCCCCCCTGCCCCCCAGCTCCTCTGCTCAGATATACTGCCCCCCATCCACCTTGATCACTTCCCCCGTGATGTGCCGGGCCCGCTCCGTGCACAGGAAGGTCACGAGGGCCGCCACATCTTCCGGACTACCGGGATGACCCAGGGGAATTTCCGCGATGGCCGCATCCTTCGCCTCAGGGGGCATGGCGGCCGTCATGGGGGTCAGGATGAAGCCCGGCGCCACCGCGTTGACGTTCACGTGGGAGCGGGCGAGTTCCTTGGCCAGAGCCTTCGTCAGCCCGATGACCCCCGCCTTGGCCGCGGCGTAGTTGACCTGGCCGAACTTGCCCCGCAGGCCGTTGATGGAGGATACCGTCACGATCTTTCCGTACCGTTGCTCGCGGAAGATGGGGGCCACGGCCTGGCAGTAGTAAAAGGTCCCGTTCAGGTCCACATCGATGACGGCGTCCCATTCCTCCGCCGACATCTTCCAGATCACGGCATCCCGATGGATCCCCGCGCAGGTCGCCAGGATGTGCAATCCGCCGAGCATCTCCCGGACCTCCGCCACGACCTGGGGGGCGCGTTGCCGGTCCGCCACATCGGCCGTGAGGGCCACAGCCCGAGCGCCCTGGGCCTCGATGGCGGACAGGATCTCCTTGGCGGCCTCTCCCGCCAGGATGTCCACGATCGCCACATCTGCCCCATGGCGCGCAAGGTCCAGGGCCACCGCGGTCCCGATGCCGCTACAGCCTCCCGTGACCAACGCCACCTTGCCGTCTAACTCTCCCATCGGACGCCCTCGCCCGGCGCTCCCGATCCTGGCCGGATCGGGCACCGGTCATGCCAGCTTGGCCCCGCACTTCCCGCAGAAGTCGAATCCTTCCGGGATGCCCGTGGTCCCGCAGGCGTGGCAGCTCCTGGTGTACGGACCCCAGAGCAGTTCGCTGAAGCCTCCCTCGGCCGCCCGTTGGCGCAGCTCGCGGTAGCGGGGCGCCCGCTTCTCCACGAAGGCCGTCATGCCCTCGTGCGGTTCCGTGGACATGAAGTGCAGGCTGAGCCAGTCGCGCGCGTGCCCCACGGTGGAATACCAGGCCATGTCCTTCCAGTAATTGACCTGCTGCTTGGTGTAGCGCGTGCATTCGGGGAATTTGTCGATGATCTTCTGCGCCAGCTCGTCCACGGCCTTGTCCAGGTCGGCCGCCGGCACCACCCGGTTGACCAGCCCCCAGTCCAGCGCCTGCCGTGCCGTGACTTCGTCGCAGGTGAACAGCATCTCTCGCGCCCGCCGGTCGCCGATGGTGATCGGCAGCCACTGGGTCGCCCCCCCGGCAGCCACGCTGCCCACCCGGGTACCCACCTGGCGCAGGGTGACGTGATCGGCCGCGACCGCCAGATCGCAGGCCAGGTTGAACTCGTTCCCGCCCCCCGCCACGATCCCGTTCAGGCGCGCGATGACCGGCTTCCCGCAGTTGCGGACGCCGTCGATCGCCCCGACGAAAATCCCCATGTACTTCCAGTAGTCGCGGGGGCGGCGCGTGTAGAACTCGGCATACTCCTTCACGTCGCCGCCCGTGCAGAAGGCCTTGTCCCCGGCGCCCGTCAGGACGACCACGGCCACGCCGTCGTCCCAGGAAGCATCCTGGAAGGCCAGGGTCAGCTCCTGGAGGGTGGCCGTCGTGTACGAGTTGTAGGAACGGGGCCGGTTGATCGTGATGCGGGCGATCCAGTCCCGTTTTTCATAGAGGATATCCTGGAACTGATACGCCTCGGGGGGGCGTGGCTGGACCGCCTCCACCCGCCCGTCACCCCGCGCCGCGCCTGGCTTCTCGCTCCCCGTCATTGCCCACCTCCTGTCCGTTGCCGACCGCCGCCTGCGGTCTTACCCCGTGAAGGAAAAGTTCGGTCATGCCGTCCGCCAGGCCCTTCGCGTCCTCGTCGCGCCCTGGCCGGTACCAGGTATAAACCCAGTTGATCATGCCGAAGAGCGCCAGCGTCGTCGTCCGGAGACGCGGGGACTCGCCATCCGGCTCCCCCAGCAGCAACTGAATGATCTGCTGGCACCGGAGATAATATTGCCGCTTGATCTCGGTCACCCGCGCGTCGAATTCTCCTGTGAGCATGCCGGCCTCGTGGGAGACGACTTTCATGGACTCGACATATGTGAGAAAATACTCGAAGTGATTAAGGATAAATATATGTAATTGCTCTTTCGGGTCAGATACACCTTTTAGGGATCTATGAAGCGATTGCAGGAGGACGTCGAAACTGTGATAGCACACTGCGAATAACAGCTCCTCCTTGCTCTTGCAGTAGTAATACAGGCCGGCCACGCTCATCCCTGCGGCCCTGGCCACGTCCCGGATCGAGGCTCGCTGGTAGCCGCGCCGGGCGAAGACCGTGGCAGCACTCTTCAGGACCGATTCGAACCGCTCTTCGTATCTCACGCGCTCTCCGAACGGCTAACCGTTCGATCGCTCGCTCGAAAATACAGAAACACCATTTCGCATGTGCACGATATGCGAGGGGCCGCACCCGAGTAAATGATGCGGCTGCATCATTTCCGTAGCACCATCGAATCATTTCTCGGGAAAACGCTCGCGGCTACGGGAGAGCAACCCGCTGTGAGGGCCTGTTCAGCGGAACTGATTGGCGAAGGGCTCCTGGAAAGGATTGCTAGATGCTTTAGCGAGGAATCGAGGCCAGCAGATGCTGCCCGAAGGCCACGGTGACAGCCTCAAGGCGGCTATGGGCGCCGAGCTTTGCCAGGATGTGCTGGATGTGGTTCCGAACCGTCGTGTGGCTGATGCACAGCTTGTCGGCGATGGCCGACGACGTGAGGCCGCCGGCGATCAGGCGGAGAATTTCCCGTTCTCGGGCCGTCAAGGATTCAGCGGGTCCCTTCCCGCCCCCCCCCGGTGAAGGCACCGTTTCCGCTCCCCCGATACGCGCCCCCTCGGCGGGCGCTTCAGCCCCGCGCTTGATCCATCCCGGCACGTGGCGCTCCTGCGTGATGTCCCGGAACAGGTGGACCGTCCCGCCGGGCTGGTCACCGTCTGCAGGAATGATAACCGTGCTGATGTTGACCCAGACCTCTTGCCCATCCTTCCGCCGCGTGCGCATGTCGAAATGGTGGATGGGCTGCTCGCGAGCACTCAGAACCATGACCTGGCAGCCGGGGTAACAGAGCAGGTTTCCCGAGACGTCCAAACCACGCATCACGTCGCAGCAGCGTCGTCCCAGCGCCTCGTCCGCATCGAATCCGAGGATGCGCGTCGCCGCCTTGTTCCAGAGGACGATACGGCCTCCCTGGTCCACGGCGAAGACGCCGTCCTGCGTGTTGGCGAATACCCGGAGGTGACCCCAGGTGTCCGAGCGCGGTGCACGCGCCTTGCCCATGCGACCCCCTCTGCCGAGTCCCGCGGATCAGCGGCGGAGCGCCTCGCGCAGCTCGCGGGCCAGGACTTCCACCGTGCTGCGGGTCCCGCCTGCCAGTCTCGCCTTCCACTCCCCCTCGGTTTCGAAGCGGCGATCACCCAGGCGCTCACCCCACGGCGCCGTGGCGTGACGGATCCCGTGGGCGTCGAAGGGATCGCCCGCCAGTTCGCGGGCCTTCTCCATGACGTCCGGTGCCACCCGGATGAAGGCCCGGACGGCCGCCCCGGTCTTGATGCTGTATTTCTTGCCGGCCCAGGCCCGGGCGAACGCCTGTTGGAGCGCCTTGAAGTAATTCAGGAAGAACCGAACCCCCTGCTGTTCGAATTCCTTGACCTTCGACGGGCCGCCCAGGTTCTTGATCGTGCGGAAGAGATCCACCATCTCCTCGTTCAGGGACGCTTGCGACACCCGACCCCGCCCTACCCCCAGCATCTTGATCTCGCCATACAGGGGGGAGGCATCGTCCTCGTTGAGCTTCCGGATGATGTCGTGGGCCAGGGCTTGCTGCGCGTCGCTGTACAGGCGACGCCCCGCCAGTCCCAGCAGGTGGGAAGGGTTCAGGCGCGTGTGCTTCGCGTTGATGGTCACGAACAGTTCGACGATCTGCCGGGCATCCAGGGAATCGAATACCACCGCCGGCACGTCCAGATCCATTCCGTCGCCCGCGGAAGCGGCATGCAACGCCAGCAGGCGATGCTGCCCGTCCAGCGCCCGGAGGATGCCCGGCTCCTCAGGGATCAGGAGCTCGCCGATGCGTCCGCGGGCTCCGCTGGCCTTGAATTCCAGCCGGCGCTCCGTGATCATGATCACGGCTCCGGGTACCGCCGGAAGATTCTGCGCGTCGCGGCAGTCCTTGTAGTATTGGAGCAACTCCTGGATCTTCCGCCGAATGAGGGGCCGCTGGAATGCCGTCTCGGTATGGGCGATCCGCCGCTCCAGGAGTTCCCAGTTGATCCCGAAGGCGCCCGGCCGCTGTGTCCCTTTCGGACGGTCCGGTTCCCCGGTGTAGCTCAGGACCTCGAACCGGACGAGTCGCTCGATGTCGGCCGCGGAAAAGGCAGCCTGGTAGAACTCGATCCCGAACTGTCGGACTTTGTGCGCAGGCACACCAATCATGGCTGGACACTCCAGGTCGCAGGGTCTCGGCGCGGGCCGGCCGCACACCAGGGGACGCGGCCCCTTCTAACCCGGACCGGGGATGGACGTCAATGGAAAGAAGTCCTTTCGCCTCCACCCCGGGCCCATCGAGGGTCCGGGCAATTGCATTCATCCAGCATGGCCCGCAGAACCTTCAATCACCCCCGGGGGAAAGAGATGGTACAGAATCCAGTACACCAGGACCCCGGTGACCGACACGTATAGCCACAGCGGCAGCGTCCACCGGGCGATTCGGACGTGACGATCGAGGCGCCCTCGGAACGCCCGCGAGAGGGTCACCAGCGCCAGGGGGACGATGGCCGCCGCCAGGATCGTATGGGAGGTCAGGATCGAGAAGTAGACCGGGCGAATCCACCCCTGCCCGGTAAATCGCGTCATGCCGGCGTAGTACCGCAGGGTCAGATAGCTGATCAGGAAGACGCAGGAGACCCCGAACGCCGAGAGCATGCAGAGCTTGTGTTGGGTCACCTTCCGGCGCCGGATGAACAGGTACCCGGCGACGAGCAGAACGGCGCTCGTCGCGTTCAGGGCCGCATTCAGGGCAGGCAGGGTGGCGATCGACACCGGCATCACGCGCTCCACTCCGGGAGCTTTGCGCCGTCAGAGGTATCCATATTTCCGGAGGATCACAAACGTCACCGCCACGATGGCGAGTCCCAGGTAAACGAGCAGCAGGAGTTTCCCCAGCCGCCGGTTCGGCCATCTTCCGGCGAAGCGGGTCGCATCCGGGATCATGGCCTCGCCCTGCCCAACTGCTGCATCACGAACCGGCGCAGGATGGTCCTCATCTCTTCCGGCATCGCGACCTGGCCGCTCCGGCGCACGAGATCCCGGGTCTTCTGGTAGGTCTTCAGGTAGGCCATGCAGGGGGGGCAAGCCTGGAGGTGCCGCTCCAGATCCGCAACCACCTCGGGGCGGAAGGTCAGCTCCAGGTAGTCCGCCAGCATGTCCATGATGACGTCCTTGCAGGTCAACACGTCCCGGTTCCCTCGCGGGAAATGCGGCCGGAGTCTACGGGGCGCACGTCGGCCTGTCAAGGGCTGGGCGGCGCGCCTTTTGCGCTGGGGTCATCCTCTTCCAGGTTCGTCACCCGGAGCCTCACGCGGCTCTGCACCGGCTCCTTGAAAATCCCGGTGGTCACCGTCGCGTTTCCATGCGGGGCTTCCCTTGGCAGCGACACATTGACTGGGGTGAGCTTCATCAGCGGCATCCCCTCGCACAACGCTGCGTGATTCCCCGGAGAAGGCAGTGAGGGCGAGGAGGAAAGACAGGCGACTCAGGTATGGCTGTCCCCTGGAGTCCGATGTCTCCGCCAGCCTTTAGACACCCGCCACCCCCGGAACGATTCGGCCGCTTCTCCCCTGCCGCACCTCCGGAACGATAGGCCGGGAACGCCTGCCCTCCGGTTCCCCCGGAGGGGTGGCCGCGTGCACGGGATCATCGCCGCGTTCCAGGAGGGGGAGAGCAGATGCGCCTGGAGGTTCAGCGCACGGCGGCCTTCTCCCCGACAGCCTCACGCGTCCCCAGCAGTGCGCGCAGTTTCTCCCCTGCCAGGACCTTCTTCTCCAGGCCGGCCACTACCCGGTCGATGGCCTCCTCCAGATCGGCCATCTCGACGTGTGGCTTGCCCCTGCGCGCGGCCAGGAGGGGCCCCTCGTTTCTTTCCGTCGAAGCCGTCCATCTCCACCAGGAGCTGGTTCAGGGTCTCCTCCCGCTCGTCGTGGCCCCCCAGGGGATTCGCCCCGCGAGCCTTGCCCAGGGCATCCAGCTCGTCCACGAAAATGATGCAGGGTGCCTTCTCCTGCGCCTGGGCGAAGAGATCCCGGACCCGGGGGCCCCACCAGGAGGCCCCCTCGGGGATGCGACCACCCAGGCCCTGGACCTTCTTCGGGTGCTTGAGGAACTCCACCACCTCCTGGAACTCCTCCCTGGCCTCGTCCACGCCGGCCACATCGTCGAAGGTGACGCCGATCTCGCTCTGGGCGTAGATCTTGGTCCGGTTTCGCCCGATGCCGCCCAGCGACAGCATCCCCTGGCCCGGGCCGAGCTGCTTGAACATGACCCGCCGGACGACCTGGGGAATCAGTCTGGAGCTCCAAGGAGGTGACCCGCCCGTCCAACTGCACGAACGGCGTACAGCGGAGGGAATCCTGACAGTGAATCCATCTGCGCTCCGGGACGGAGACGAGCGAGTGGTCACGACCCGCCTCTGGGCCGTGCTGACCAGACGTTCCTGATTCCCTTCCAGGGATGAGAGCCCGGTTGTCCGCGGCCAGCCTTTTGCCTCAGGTCTTGCTGCTGATTCCGCCCGAGGCGCTATCCACGCGGCGCAGGAACCGATCCGATTTATGGGGCTTGTCCGGGTACAGCCGAGAGGCGGTTGGAACAGTGGCCGAGAGGTGTTCTTACTTGACAGCGGTTGCTCCCTTGAAGGATAGTGAAACCAAGCTTCTGTCGCAGGTGGATGGTGAGATGCCCCCAGACTGGACCGGCGGGCGGCGCGGTGAAAAAGGAGATTCCCAAGACCCATCACTCTCCCACCCTATCACCTCATGAAGAGAATGGCTGCGATCGTCCGCGTGGTCGAGCTTCGGAAATCGTTCGGCCCTCTTGAGGTGCTGCGCGGTATCACCTTCGACGTTCGAGAGGGATCCGTCCTCACGATTATCGGCGCAAGCGGATCCGGCAAGAGCACGCTCCTTCGCTGTCTGAACTATTTGGAGCAGCCGACCTCCGGCGAGGTCTATCTCGACGGGAAGCCGATCGGCTTCCGGATCGAGGCCGATGGGAGGCGCGCGCCGGACACGGCCGCCAACATAAGCCGAATGCGGGCCGAGCTGGGCATGGTCTTCCAACAGTTCAACCTCTGGCCACACATGACCGTGCTCGAAAACGTCATCGAGGCGCCTATCCGTGTGAAACGGCTGGCCCGCAAGGAAGCGGTGGACCTTGGTCGGCGCTTCCTGAGCAAGGTGAACCTTCTCGACAAGGAGAACGAATATCCTGCCCGGCTTTCCGGCGGCCAGCAGCAACGCGTGGCGATCGCGCGCGCCCTGGCGATGCAGCCCAAGGTGATGTTGTTTGACGAGGCTACTTCCGCGCTTGATCCGGAACTCACCGGCGAAGTCCTCGAGGTGATGCGCGCCCTGGCGAAAGAGGGTACCACCATGCTCGTGGTGACCCATGAGATGGGCTTCGCACGAGAGGTGTCGGACCGCGCTATCTTTCTCCACAACGGCCAGATCGAAGAGGACGGTCCCCCGGCAAGGGTCTTCAGCGCTCCCACGAGCGAGAGATGCCGGCAGTTCCTTTCCAAGGTTCTACACTAGAACGCCATGTTGGGCAGCCTCCGCGAATCACTCGATCTAACGCTATTCTGGGAATACCGCGCCATCTTGCTGCGCGGCCTCCTGGAGAACGTCTACATCTTCCTCGGTGGCGCGATGCTCGCGATGATCCTCGCGTTTGCGATCGGCGTCGCCAGGCTTAGCAGGCGCTGGACGGTGCGCGTGCTGTCTACGGGATATGCCGAACTCTTCCGCAACACGCCGGAATATGTACTATTGATCTGGGTGTATTACGTCCTGCCGGTCATCTTCAGCCGACTGCTTGCGACGAGATTCAACTTCAGCCCCTACGCAGCGGCGATCCTCGCGCTCGGTGCCTCCTACAGCGGATTCATGTCCGAAACGGTGCGCGCCGGCATTCTGTCCGTCCCTCGCGAACACACCGAGGCCGCGATGTCGCTCGGCATGTCGAAGTGGATGATCATGCGAAGGATCATCGCGCCGCAGGCGATCCGTCGCATGCTGCCGGAGGCACTCAACCAGTTTGTCTCGCTGTTCAAAGCCACGACCTTCGTATCCCTGATTGCGGTCGAGGATCTCATGTACAAAGTTTCGATGATCACGGTGCATGAGATGCGGCCGCTGCCTCTCTATACGGGCGCGGCGCTCGTCTACTGCGCGATCATCGTTGCCGCGGCGCAGCTCATCCAGCATCTCTCGGATCGCTGGCGGCGGCGCGGCTGGGCGTGACGCGCGGCGATGCTCGACAATTTCAATCACTTGGTGCTGCCCAATATCAACCTCCTCCTCAGGGGGCTTTCCGTAACCGCCTATGTGTGTTTTTTTGCGTTCCTGCTGGCGATCGCTCTCGGATTGGTCGCCTGTCTGGTCCGGCTTTATGTTCCATTCATCAGGGTTGTGGCGATCGGGTATATCGAATTCTGCCGTGCGACGCCCATCTTTGTGCAGCTTCTCTGGGTCAATTATGTCTGGCCGGAACTCTTCGGATTCCCGAAGACCGTCGTGGGCGCAGGCATCATTGCCCTTGCCCTGCAGTCGAGCGGCTATCTCGCTGAGACCTTCCGCTCGGGCATCGAGGGGCTGTCGAAGGGGCAGCGCGACGCGGGATTGGCGGTCGGGATGACCAATCTCCAAATCATGCGGCGCATCGTCATGCCACAGGTCGTGCTGGTGATGGCTCCATCAATCGTCAATCAGATGACCGTCGTGATTAAATCATCGACGTTGGTCTCTGTGATCGCCATCCCGGATCTGATGTACGAGGCGCTGAAGCTCGTTAACACGTGGTTCGAGCCGATCGAGATCCTGACGTCAACGGCGCTCATGTATATCGTCGCGATTTTCCTGATCTCGATACTGGCCAAAAGAGTGTCCGATCACTTCCGAAGCAAGTTCGGACTCGCCGGGCTGGTGTGAGAGGATAAGGGAGCAGTCGTAGCGGGACCGGGGCTGGCGTGACATCACGGCCAGTGTTGCTGATCGCAGCGATCAACGAGGAAGGAGGAGCAGACATGGACGGCAAGCTTCATCTGGGGAGGCGGGATTTCCTGACAGGGGCGGCCGCGATTGGAGCGGGAATCGCAGCGGTAGGCGGACACCCGCGTGAGGCGGTGGCGCAGATCCTCGACACCGGCATCGACGCGAAGTCGGTGTTGGCGAAGGTGAAAAAAGGCGAAGCGCTTCAAGTCGGCTACGCGCAGACCCCCGCCTGGTTCTACAAGGATCCAAAGACGGGCGAACTTCTGGGCATCTATAAGGACCTTGCCGACATTCTCGCCAAAGACTTGGAGATGAAGGTCAGCTACCAGGAGGTGACGTTCGCGAACGCGACCGTTGGCCTCCGCAAGGGCGACTACGATCTTTTTGGATCTTCTCTCGTCTATACGGTGCCGCGAGGTCTCGTCTGCAACTACATCGGCCCCCTCTGGTCGAAGGGAAGTCTCGCCATCGTCCACAAGGATGATGCCAAAAAGTTCAAGACCATTGCGGACCTCAATCGCCCGGACGTAACCTTCTCCGTGAATGCTGGCGCAAGCGAGGAGCAGAGAATGCCCCTGCTCTTTCCGAAGGCCAAAATGATGGCGGTGGCTGGCCAGCAGGCGATGGCGGCGGAGCCGGTGCGGACACGTCGCGCCACCGTCTACGTGACGGGCGACAGCGATGCAATGGCGTTCGCAAGGCGCAATTCAAGCTGGGCGAACATCGTCGACGAAAAGCACCCCTTCGACAAACGCCCTAACACTTGGGTGATCCGGTACGGCGATGCGCCGTGGAAGAATTTCCTCGACATGTGGAGCGCCTACGTGATCGCGAACGGCCAGGTTCAAAGACTCTATGACGAGTACATCGCGAAGCTGACCTGACGACCTGATCCACGCCGCGGCCGGGGTCGTGACCTCGGGCGCGAGCCGGCCGCGGCCCCCGCTTTGTACGACGCGAGTTAGGGAGAAGCGACGCATGATCATCGACTCGCACGCGCACGTGTTTCAGCATTGGGCCCGGGCTTGTGGCCATCCGTCCCGCGAGATCCACCGCAGATTTATGCAGAAGGCTCAGACACGACCAGCAGCAAAGGTGTTCCGGGCTCGCGATGGCAAGGAAATGACGGGGACGCTGCTGTTCCGCGACGGCGATAACTCGTGGGCTGGACTCAAGAACGTTGATTTTCGCGTCGGCATATACGGGCAACTCGACTTCACGATCGACGGTGAGGACTACTACGTTCAGTACATGCCCGTCGGCATGCAGGAGATCGTCGCTCCGCCCGAGCTGATGCTCGCTCAGATGACCTATGCGCGCGTCGATCATTGCATCTTGCAGGCAGGCGGTGGATATGGGGCGATGAACGACTACAACGCCTTCGCTCAGAACCAGTACCCCGCCAAGTTCACGGGTCTCCTCAACATTGATGAGTCGCGCGCCCACACGGAGCCCGTGCTCAAGGAGTTGGAGCGCGCCTATCGGCAGCTTGGTCTTAGAGGCGTCTACTACGCCCTCGATACCTTCGCCCGGTACAACTTCGACCTCGAGTTTAACGACCTGCGCTTCGACGCCTTCTGGTCGACGATCAATGGATGGCGGCTCCCGGTGTTCATCGAGGCGCCGGCGATTCCGGATTACGACAAGGCGAGCTACATCAAGAACATGGTTCGCCTCAAGGATCTCATGGACCGCTTCAAGAATATTCAGTGGCTGCTCGTGATGGGGCCGCCGGTCTCCCGCTTCGCCGGCTCGGGCAAATGGGAATTCCCCGACGAGGTCCTGGCGACCTACCACCACGACAATCTGTGGCTCGAGATCATGTTCCCCATCACGTGGGGCGGGGTCTGGGACTATCCCTATCCTGAGGCGCAAGCGCTCATCAAGGACATGCGGGACAAGTTCGGTGCCTCGAAGCTGATCTGGGGCTCGGACATTCCGAATGTCGAGCGGTTCTGCACCTATACGCAGTCGGTGGATTATGTCCGCCGAAATTGCGAATTCCTGACTGCGACCGAGAAGGACAAGATCCTGGGCAAGAATCTGGATGCCATGTTCAAGGTCAGCGAGAGGACGAAGGCGCACGGCATTGGATAAGGCTCAACTGCGGTCCCGTGATCGGTCTTCGCTCACCTGGGAATGCAACGCGGGGATGTCGCAGGGGAGCACGAAAGGCACGGAGTCAACATCGTGACGCTGGAAGAGATTTTTGGTCTCGCCGGGAGAACGGCGATCATCACCGGCGGTGCGAGCGGGCTTGGCAAGGGAATGGCCTCGGCCCTCGCCGCCGCAGGGGCGAATATAGTGCTCGTGGATGTGCAACGAGATCCTGTCGAGGCCTCCGCCCACGACGTGTCCTCACACGGGACGGAAGTCCTCGCGCTCCCGGGCGACGTTACGGATGGTGCGTTTCTTGAGGAGACCCTGTTTACGGTCCTCAAGAAGTTTGGGCGTGCGGACGTCCTTGTGTGTGCGGCGGGGCGAGCGCTCAGAAAGAATGCCCTCGAGTCGACCGATGCCGACTTCGATGCGCTGATGGCCGTCAACGTGAAAGCAGTTTTCCAGTGGAACCGGGCGTTCGGCCGGCAAATGATCGATCAAGGAAAGGGGGCGATCATCAACATCGCTTCCCAGGGCGCCTTCTCGGCACTCGCGGGGCGGCCGCTCTACAGCGCAAGTAAGGCGAGCATCGTCCAATTGACGAAGACGCTCGCCCTCGACTGGATCAAGTTTGGGGTGCGGGTGAACGCAATTGCGCCCGGCCTCATGGATACACCCTTCATCGACGAGATGAAGCGAGAGCCGTCGCGCATTGAGAGGGATATCGCGCGCATACCGGTCGGACGACTCGGCCGACCGGATGATCTCGCCGGTGCCGTCCTTCTTCTCGCATCAGACGCCGGCCGATACATCGTCGGCCAGACCCTCATCGTCGATGGCGGCTGGACGATTTACTGAAAGCAGGGATGAACTGTGCCATGCCCGGCTTGGGCTCCCATGCAGGGCGTTCCGCTGCGACGGCCACCGTCAACGCCAATTAGGGAGAAGTAAAGCTGGTCTTCATGCGGCGTTCGATGTTGCGCACCTGACCAGCGGCCGCGATTGACCAGAGGAAAGCGCTCACCGGGAGCGTTATCTGCTGCGCAGCGCGTCGAAATATTTGATGTCCTTCTAGCCGATAATAAAGTTGGAGCATTCCGGCCAGCGATCAAGCATAGCCCGACAGCGCGGCATCACCAAAAAGGGGTCCTTCGCTCGGACGGGGCTTGTGCCCTCTTTTCAGTCCCTTGGCCCGTCCGTCGCCCTGCCACCGCTCCGCCGACTGCGGAGTTCTCACCCCGCGCTCGGCGGGCGCCTGCCCTCGCTAGCCAGATGCGAGCCACTTATGAGGTCCAAGGCCATCGACGGCACACAAGTCGGGGCGAACGTCAGGGGATTGGATCCCCTGCCCCCACTCGCTCGACGATCAGTCTATAGTGTTCGGGCCGCCGGTGCCTCGCGAAGTCGAAGACGTGCTTCCGGAAATTGTCGCCCAATGAGAGGTCGCAGTTGTATGTGATGACCTCGTCCCCCTCGGTCGAGGCCTGGGCGACGATCTCGCCGGTCGGCGCAACGATGCAGGACCCGCCGAACATATGACAGCCGTCCTCGAAGCCGCACTTGGCGGCCGCGCCCACCCACAGAGCATTCTCGTGGGCGTGGGCCTGCAAGAGAAGCTGGTGGTGGAACATCCGGAGGTGTGGAGACTCATTCCAGTGAATGTTATGCGAGGGGGTATTGTACCCCAGGACGACGACCTCGGCGCTCTGCAAGCCCATCACCCGGAACGTCTCCGGCCAGCGGCGGTCGTTGCAGATGCACATCCCGATCTTCGTCCCCACCGTGCTCCAGACCTTGAAACCCTCGTCCCCGACCAAGAAGTAGCGCTTCTCCAAGAGTTGGAACGGGGCATCCGGCTTGTGATCCCCATGGCCGGGCAGGTGGACCTTGCGATAGCGGCCAACGATCTTCCCCTCCCGGTCAATCAGGATCGACGTGTTGTAATGCTCACCGCGCTCGGTGAGCTCGGCGTACCCGAGATAGAAGCCCAGGCCAAGCTGTTTGGCCTCGTCGAACAGCGGCTGTACGTCCGGGTTAGGCATACTGCGCTCAAAAAAGCGGTCCACTTCGGACTGGTCTTCCATCCAGTGGTGAGGGAAGAACGTGGTGAGCGCCAGCTCCGGGAGGACCACAAATTCCGCCCCGCGAGATTTCGCCTCGCGCAGCATCTCCAACAGGCGCTTGACGACCTGCATGCGGGTATCCGTGCGATGCACCGGCCCCATCTGGGCGATAGCGAGTCCAAACTTCCGCGACATGAATGGCCTCCCTACCCGATCAGCGACTTGAACCATTCGGTGGCCGGCGATGGCTTGCGGCCCCACGCGATCGGCCCCGGGCGGCCGCATGGCAGGAAGACGCCGGAGCCGCACTCGACCTGTAAACTCCCTCCGGCGACGACAATTCGCCCGCGGCTAATGACCGTCTCTGGCCAGCCTTTCACTACCCGTCCCTCGTACGGCGTGTAGCCAACGTTGTCGTGGAGCGCCGCAGGACGAATCGTGACTTCTTTCTCGGGATCCCATATTGCCACATCCCCGTCCGAGCCGATGGCCAGGGTGCCCTTGCGCGGGTGTAGCCCGTACATCTTCGCGTGGTTGGTTGCTGCCAGCGCGACGAACTCGTTGATCGTTATCCGACTCTTCAGGACCCCCTCGGAGAACAGGAGAGGCAATCGGACCTCTATCCCGGGCACCCCATTGGCCGTGTCCTTAAACGTCGTCTTCTCCCCCTTAGGCAGCTTGCCGCTGGCATCGAACCGGTAGGGCGAGTGGTCCGAGGAAAACAGCTGGAAAGTCCCGTTGGCCAGCCCACCCCACAGTGCCTCCTGCGACTCCTCATCCCGTGGGGGCGGGCTGCAGCAGAACTTCGCCCCCTCTAGGCCGGGCCGGTCGATGTCGGCAGCGCTCAAGAACAGGTACTGCGGGCAGGTCTCGGCGTAGATGCGCACGCCCAGCGTCTGCGCGGTTCGGATCGTGCGCACAGCCTCAGTGGTCGAGACATGGACGATCAGGAGCGGCACCTCGAGCAGGCGCGACAGCTGGATCACTCGGTTGGTGGCCTCGCTCTCGGCGAGCGCGGAGTGGCTGGTGGCGTGAAAACTGGGCGCTTCGTGCCCCCGGTCCAGCAGGTGCGTGGCGATCCAGCGGATCATCTCGTGGTTCTCGGCATGCACCATGACCAGTGCGCCCTCGCGATCCGCGAGGGCAAGGACCTCCAGAACCTGAGCGTCATCGAGCCTCAGGCGGTCGTAGGTTGTGTAGACCTTGAGCGAGGTGATGCCCGTGCGGATGTACTCCGGCAACTCACGGCCTAAGACGTCCGCGCTCGGGTCCGAGATGATGAGGTGAAAGCCATAATCGATCACTGCCTTGGTCCTGGCACGTTCGGTATAGTCGTCCACGGTCTGCTTGATCGTGTGGCCGCGATGCTGGGCTGCAAACGGGATGATCGTCGTGGTCCCCCCGAAAGCTGCCGAGACCGTCGCCGAGTAAAAATCGTCCGCGCCCATCACCCCCATGCTGGACAGTTGTTCGACATGGCAGTGGCTATCCATCCCCCCGGGCAGGACTAGCCGCCCGGACGCATCGATGTCCCTGCTACCAGCAGGCAGGTGCTCGGACATAGCGACGATCCGGCCACCCTTGATGCCGATGTCGCAGTGGAACGTATCCGCTGCGGTGACCACGGTACCGTGGCGAATCGTAAGGCCGAGATCGTGCATCGCTCTGTCTCTTGATAGAAGTCCCGCTGAGCCTTCGGAATCTGGTCTTTGCCTGATCCTTGGATGCCTCCCTGTCAGCCGGAAGGCCGAGAAAAATACGGGTGCTCCACTGAACAGCTACCGGCCAGAAGGCGGTAGGTTCGGGGTATCGTCGATTCGAAGTCGACTGTCGTCCTGGATCGGTTCCCCTTCTTGCTCTGCGATGCACTCTTCGATCATTTGGTCGGTGATGTTCCCAACGGTCATGGCGAAGTACCCGCGGGGCCAGAGATGCCGACCTCAGAATTGTTTCCGGAGGAGGGCGAACTCCTGAAGGAGGACCCGCGAGGTGGTCCCTTTGAGCCATGCACAATGGTGCTGATGTCCTGGTGGGGGCGGTAGGAGGACAACAGGTGGACATGGTCGCGTGCGACCTTCCCCGGAATGATTTCGAGTTCCCGCTCCATCGCAATTTGGCGGATAAGGTCGCGGACGCGGAAGGCGACCGGCCCGACGAGAACTGGTTTCCGCTGCATCGGGATCCAGACCAGATGGCCCTTGAAGTCAAATCTGGTGGGCCGGCCGATCCGATATTTTCGCACGTCAGTATCATACCTCTCGCCGCACCTGAAAGCGAGGCTTTTTCGACCATCCCCAAGGTGGAGAATAATAAGTACCACTTCGAACAGGGCCGCACCTTGGCGGACGTGTGGCTCAGTTGGACCCTCTTTCGAGCCTTGCGCCACGACCGGTTGCCCGACGCCCTGCTCACCCCGGGCCGGGAAGCCATCCCGTGGGCCGCCATGGAAGCCGTCCAGATCCCGGTACGGCTGTGCGAACCGCGCCGTGAACCCCATCTCATTGAGACCTGGTACCGGCCAGAGATGCCGGAGAACCTCTTCGAGGTGCCTGGGACGCTGCTCTCGCTACCGCCGCTTTGGACTATGATGACGGCACCCTGGGCGATCGACAATGAAGGATGCCCGAGAGTGGAACGCCCCAACCGCTCAGGTGCGCAACGAAAGATGGACCTCATGCTCAGTGGCAACGCGGCCGAGCTGTGCGGGATCCGATTGAGCCGCGTGTGACCCGGGGAAACACTCCATAACTACATCTGGCGCAGACACGTTTTCTCGTGTTAGGCTTTTCTACCGCCAGGCCCCCGCCCTCTCCCCTCACGCGGGGGGAGAGGGGACTGTGAGGGGTCTGCCACGATGTCTATTGCGAGTTGCTGTTCTCATCTGAGAAGGAGGAACCCTGATGACGACGCGCCCCCCAGCCGACGTTGGCATGCCCCTGGATGCCGTGGACACCCCCGCCCTCTTGCTGGACCTCGACGCCTTCGAGCGGAACATCGCGCGCCTGGCGGGGGCCGTGGCCGGTATCGGCGTCCGCCTGCGCCCCCACGCCAAGAGCCATAAGTGTCCCGTGATTGCATTGCGCCAGATGGCCAGCGGGGCGGTGGGGGTCTGCTGCCAGAAAGTGAGTGAGGCCGAGGCCATGGTTTATGGCGGAGTCCCCGACGTCCTGGTGAGCAACCAGATTGTGGGGGCGCCCAAGATCGCGCGCCTGGTCGCGCTCGCCAAGCAGGCGCGCGTAGCGGTGTGCGTGGACGACGCGGGCAACGTGGCCGCCCTGAGCGAGGCCGCCAGTGCCTTCGGCGTGCGCCTGCCGGTCCTGATCGAGATCAACGTGGGGGCGGACCGCTGCGGCGTCGAGCCGGGCGAACCGGCCCTCGCCCTGGCCAAACAGATTGCCGCATCGCCGGGGTTACGGTTCGGGGGGCTCCAGGCCTACCAGGGCGCGGCCCAGCATATCCGGGACTACACCAAGCGGAAAGAGGCCGTTGACGCGGCGGCAGAGAAGACCCGCCGAACCGTGGAACTGCTCGGGCACCATGGCCTGGCCTGTGAAGTGGTCTCGGGGGCCGGGACCGGCACCTACCGGTTCGAGGCCGTGAGCGGGATCTGGAACGAACTGCAGGCCGGCTCCTACATCTTCATGGATGCCGACTATCTGCAGAATCTGGGGCCGGACGGGAAACCGGGAAGCGAGTTCGAGCAGAGCCTCTTCGTGTACGCCACGGTCATGAGCCGGCCGACCAAGGATCGAGCCGTCCTGGATGCGGGACTCAAGGCCTTGAGCGTGGATTCGGGGATGCCGCGGGTGGCCGGCATGCAGGACGTGGAGTACATCCGAGCCTCAGACGAGCACGGCAAGCTCACGCTCCACGATCCGCACCGGGCCCTCCCGGTGGGCAGCAAGCTTCGCCTGATCCCGGGGCACTGCGACCCCACGGTCAATATGTACGACTGGTACGTGTGCTACCGGAACAGCCGGGTCGAGGCCCTCTGGCCCATCAGCGCGCGCGGGGCGATTCTCTGATCCCGCGTCCCGGGCCTGGGTCCCGGGGAGACACGCGTCACTCGTATCCGGCCTCGGATAGTTCATCCTCGCCCAGGCCGAAGTGGTGGCCGATCTCGTGCATCAGGGTGATGCGGATCTCCTTCCGGATCTCTCGACGGTCGCGGGCGACCGCCTCGATGGGCCGCTGGTAGATGACGATCCGGTCCGGCAGGACGCTCCCATACCAGGTTCCCCGCTGGGTCTGGGGCACCCCCTGGTAGAGGCCGAAGAGCGTACGGCCCGGCTCGATCCCTGCGTCCTCCAGATCCTCCCGGGTCGGCGCGCTCTCGACCATCACTTCCACGTTTTCCAGGCGCTCGAGGAAACGCGGCGGTAACGACTCCACCGCCTGGGTGACGAGCTTCTCAAATTCGGCCCGGCTCAGGTGCGGCATCCTGGACGCTCCTCCTGTCGCCCGTCCGCCCCTCCCGTTCCGCGATCACCCTCCCCACGGCCTACTCGTACTAGACCCGGCGTCGCTGCCACCCCCAGGGCACTGTCCGTCGCTTGAAGAGACCCACGAGGAGTATGCCGACGGCGAATCCGCCGATGTGGGCGAACCATGCCACCCCGCCTCCCTGGAAGTTGAACGTCAGCAGACCGTTGAACAGCTGCACGACGATCCAGAATCCCAGGACGATCACGGCCGGGATCTCCGCCACCTGGGTGAAGAACCCCAGCGGGATCAACGTGAGCACCCTGGCGCGCGGGAACAACAACAGGTAGGCCCCCAGCACCCCCGAGATGGCGCCGCTGGCCCCGACCATCGGGACACGCGAGGCCGGGTCGGGGAGGATCTGGGCAACCGCTGCCCCCAGGCCGGACAGGAGATAGAAGATCGTGAACCGCCCCCGGCCCATGGAGTCCTCGACGTTGTTGCCGAAGATCCACAGGTACAGCATGTTGCCCGCAAAGTGGAAGAACCCGGCGTGGACGAACATCGAGGTGAAGAGGGTGAGCTCCGACGAGAAGGCCCGACCCGCGACCTGGCATGCGCCCGTCATGCCGCAGGGAATCAGGCCGTAGTAGAAGATGAAACGCTGGCTGGCCAATGGCCCCAGCAGGAATTCCTTGAGGTACACGTAGGAGTTCAGGCCGATGATGACCAGGGTGACGATGGGCACCTGACGGGTGGGAATGTTATCCTTTAACGGAATCATGAAGGTCTCGCTTGGATGCTGGGATGCAGTCTCAGCGGCCCGGC
>Ga0155960_1098_pt3 | contig 20735 bp, 20 predicted proteins | sample RifCSPlowO2_02_FD_107614 | JGI IMG/M metagenome (GOLD analysis project Ga0155960, IMG submission 107614) | candidate division NC10 bacterium RIFCSPLOWO2_02_FULL_66_22
CAAAGATCGAGACGCGCACCATCTTCAAGACCTTCGAGACGCCCACGGGGCCCGTGCAGGCCCTTGGCGGGGTTGACCTGGCGGCGCAACCCGGGGAGTTCGTGGCCCTGGTGGGGGAGAGCGGCTGCGGGAAAACCACCCTGCTACGCATCGTGGCGGGTCTCGTGGCGCCGACACAGGGTGAGGTGTGGATTGATGGGGAACGGGTGACCGGCCCGAGCCAGCACGTGGGGGTCGTGTTCCAGCGGCCGGTGCTTCTCCCATGGCGGACGGCCGTGGAGAACGTCCTCCTTCCGGCGCATGTGCGGCGGCTTTCCCTGGCTGAAGCCGCGGCGGAGGCGCGCGGCCTCCTGGAGTCCATGGGGCTCGGCGAGTTCCTGGATCGGTTCCCCCGGCACCTGTCGGGGGGCATGCAGCAGCGAGTGGCCATCGCCCGGGCGTTGCTCCTCCAGCCCAGCATCCTGCTCATGGACGAGCCCTTCGGGGCGTTGGACGCCATCACCCGGGAGCAGATGCACCTGGACCTCCTGAACATCTGGAGCGCCCGGCAGCCCACCCTGGTGTTCGTCACCCACGACATCTCCGAGGCGGTCTTCCTGGCGGACCGGGTCGTGCTGTTGAGTCCGCGTCCCGGGACGGTGCGGCAGGTCTTCCGGGTTCCCCTGCCCCGGCCCAGGATTCCCGACCATCGCTTCAGCAACGAGTTTGCCGCGGCTTGCCGCGAGGTGAAACACGCCATGCAGGGGAACGGGGGGAACGGGCGATGAAGACGAGCCCGGCCCCGGATATGGTGAGCCCGCTCGCCATCCCCCGGCCCGGTACGGAGATCGTGCTCGCGTGCCTCCTGCTCTTGGTTCTCCTTGCGGCGTGGGAGGTCACCGTCCGGGTCCGAAGGATCCCTCCCCTCATCGTGCCTGCCCCCACGGTGGTATGGGCGAGCCTGGTTACCCACACCCGCAGCGGGTTCCTGATCCTCCACCTCGGCGTGACGCTGTCGGAGATCCTGCTGGGGTTTCTCGCCGGGAGCCTTCTGGGCATCGGCCTGGGGATCGGCGCGGCCCTCTCGCCGCTGTTGCGGGGTGTCCTCCAGCCGTACCTGATCGCCTCGCAGGCCATGCCGAAGCTGGCCCTCGCCCCCATCTTCGTCATGTGGTTCGGATTCGGCATCCTGCCCAAGATCCTCATCACGGCGCTGATCGTATTCTTCCCGCTGTTCGAGAACACGGTGACCGGCCTCAACGAGGTGGAGGCCGACGCGCTGGAGCTGTTCCGCGCGCTACGCGCGACCCCGTGGCAGACGCTCCGCTGGCTGCGGCTGCCCAACGCGGTGCCCTTCGTTGTTGCCGGCCTGAAGGTGGCCATGGTGTTGAGCATCGTCGGCGCGGTGGTGGCGGAGTACGTGGGGGCCAATCGCGGCCTGGGTGCGCTCATCATCAGTTCCCAGGGCATCATGGACACGCCACTCATGTTCGCGGTGTTCGTGGTGCTCGTGCTGCTGGGCGTGATACTCTATCAGGCAGTCGTGCTTCTGGAGCGCGCGTGCCTGGCGCGGAGGTATCGAGGCTAGAGCCGAGAGCCGACTGCGGAGAGCCGAGAGCCGCGAGCCGCGAGCCGAGAGCAGAGGGGCAGGGGGGCGGAGGAGCCGAGAGCCGACTCCGGAGAGCCGTGAGCCGCGAGCCGCGAGCCGGGCACGGCGAGCCAAAAGAAGAGAGCCGAGACCTGCCTGCCGCGACGTACGCGGCGCAGGCCGGGCCGCGAGCCGAGAGCCGAGGGGCGGGGAATCGGAGACGGGGAGGTTATGGAGCATGGTGAACGACGGTATGACCCGAAGGGAGCTTTTGAAGACGGCGGTGGCCCTGGTCGGGGCGGCAGGGATCGAGTGGCCCCGGTGGGGGATGGCGGCGCTCGAGAAGGTCCGGATGGCCTGCTGGAGCCAGCCCATCTCGGAGCAGGCGAATGTCTTCGCGGCGCAAGAGTTCGGATGGTTCAAAGAGCAGGGCCTCGATTTCGAGTTCGTGCCGGGAGCGGGTGGCGGCGAGGCCCTCAAGCATGTGCTGGCCGGCAACGCCGATTTCGCCTTCACCAATGTGGAGCCGATCCTGTTCGGCGTGGAGCAGGGGGCCCAGGTCCAGGTCGTCTACAACGTGTATCCCAAGAATGTCTTCAACGTGGTGTCCCTGAAGTCCAGGAACATCACCAAACCGCAAGACCTGAAGGGGAAGCGGATCGGTGTCTACAGCATGGCCAGCGGGACGCGGCACAACCTGCTCGTCATTCTGCACTCCGTGGGACTGCGGGAGTCGGACGTGGAGGTGGTGGCCACGGGGGTCCTGAACTTCGGGCCGCTCATGGAGGGCAGGGTGGACGCCACGGCCGCCACCGACACCGGCCTCTGGGCGGCCCATCAGAAGGGCCTGGTCGAGGTCAACGTCATCTGGGCCCGGGACTACCTGGACATCCCCACGGACGTCTTCGCGGTGCGGGCGGAGACGGCGCAGAAGCGACCCGACTTCGTCAGGCGGTTCCTCCGCGCCTACCGGAAGGGAAGCCAGTGGATGCTGGACAACCCGGAGAAGGCGGCCGAACTGGCCGTCAAGCATGCCATCGACGGGCAGGACGTGAAGCGAAACCTGGAGATCATCAAGATCCGGAACGCGTCCACGGTGAGCGAGGGGACGAAGAAGCACGGGCTGGGCTGGTTCGACATGGACGTCCTGAGGCGGGTGGAGAGGACTTACCTGGAGCTGGGCCTGCTGAAGAAGCGGGTGGACGTCGAATCCGTCTTCACCAACCGGTTCGTGCAGGAACTCTGAGGAAACCTGGGGGCAATGTTGCAGGAATCCTTTCTCCCTTTACCTCTCACCTGCAGGGGCTAGCAGTCTGGCGCCAGGGGTCAGGTGTTTCCAGTCCCCGACCCCCGACCCCTTTTTCGTTTGTTCTAGAGGGGGTGCTGATCCAGGACCAAGTGCGTGGAGAGGGTCACGGCGATGAGCTTCCCGGTCTCGTCGGTGATTCGCGTCTCCCAGATCGAGGTAGTCCGGCCCCGGTGGAGGGGGAGCGCCTCTGCCCGGATCGTGCCGTCCCGCACGGCCCCGATCAGGTTGATCTTCAACTCGACGGTCACGGTCTCCTGGCCGCGATCGATATTCATGTAGGCCCCAGCCCCGGCCACGGTGTCGGCCAGCGTCATCACCGCCCCGCCGTGCACGATCCCCCAGGGCTGCTTGTGTTCCTGCCGGGTTTTGAGTGTCGCCTCCACCCGATCGGGCGCGAGGTGGGTGAATTCCATTCCCAGGACCCCGGCGAATGTCCCCTGGATCCGCTCGTTCGCCCGGGCCACGATCTCCTGCGGCGTCCTCACGCTTCTACCCTCGTTCGTCCTCTCTGAGGTCATCTCGCGTTCCTCTGAACGGGCAATCTGGCAACCCGACAACCAGGCGATCGGGCACCTGGGAACTTCGGCACCACAGATTGCCCGAATGCCAAATCGCCAGGTTGCCTCACTGACTGATTGCCAGATCGCCCAGTTGCCCGATTGCCGAGAGACCGCCTGCCAAGCGCGCGTATCCTAGCCTGGCACAGCCGCCGTGGCAACCCCGGAACGCTCCCACAGTGATCGGCTAGCCAGGGAAGATCATGGGGCGTCACAATTGCCGGCCCACGCTTGACACCGCCCCCTCCCCGAAGTAACGTAAGCAATTCGCTGAACGTTCATTCATCCCAGGTGGATTCCCGAGGAGCGGGGGAGGACGACGTGGCGCGTCCGAAGCGAGAGGATCTTCGAATGGAGCGGCGACAGGCCATCCTGGACGCCGCCATGAAGGTCTTCGCCCAGCGGGGATACGCGGCGGCGACGATCCGGGCGATCGCCCGGGAGGCGAACATCGCCCAGGGCACCATCTACCTCTACTTCCCCAGCAAGCGGGATCTCCTGCTGGCGCTTTACAGGTCCATGATCCTGGAATCACTGGAGGAGATCATGGCCCGCCCGGAGAAGGGCGACGATGAGGCGTTCCTCAGATCCCTCGTCGTGGACCGGATCCGGCGCTTCCGCCAGAACGCGCAGGCGGTGCGCTTCGCCTTCACGGAGCTGCCGTTCCACGATGAGCTGCGGGAGAAGTTCTACCGGGAGATCGCCCTGGAACAGCTCGGACGGATCCAGGCGTTCCTGAAGGATCGGATCGCTAAGGGAAGCTTCCGTCCGCTCCGCCCGGAGATCGCAGCCCGCGCCTTTCAGGGCATGTACGTGATCTTCGCCCTGGCGGAGATCGTCTACGATGATCCGGAGGTCGCGCGGTTCACGCCGGAGGAGATTGCCGACGAGGTGGTCCGCCTCTTCCTGCGCGGGGCCCGCAGTCAGGACTAATTGCTCGAGGAATTCCCTTCCGAAAGGAGTGACCATGCGACGCGCTATCGAGGTGGTGATGCCCATCCTGCTGGTCCTCTTCGTCGCCGGCACCCTCGTGCCGCCGGGTGAGGCCGCGGAGGCTGTTCGGGAATATCTGAAGCTGGACCTGACAATGGCCCAGGTGGGGGCGGCCCAGCCCCCGGCCGTTCCGCCCGCGGGGGCCATGGCCCTGTCGCTCCGGGACAGTATCGCCCTGGCCCTGAAGAACAACCTGGATATCGCCGTGGAGGGGTTCAACCCGAATCTTCGGGAGCAGGACCTGACCAACGAGAAGGCGGCCTTCGACCCCAGCGCCTTCCTGGAACTCAGCCGGAGCGACAACCGGGCGGCCAGCAATTCTATCTTCAGCACTCGGCGGAGCCTCTCGGACCTCTGGGATTTCAACACTGGCGTGAAGCAGAAGCTCCCGACCGGCGGCACCTACGAGCTGCGCTTTAATAACGAGTATCTGAACACCAGCTCCACCTCGACGAGCGACGGCTTTACCAGCAAGTTCGCCCTGACCCTTACCCAGCCAATCCTGAAGAACTTTGGCTTCGAGGCCACGGAGACCAACATCCGGATCGCGACCAACAACCAGTCCATCTCCCGGGAGCAGTTGCGGTTGAAGGTGAGCGACATCGTCACCCAGGTGCAGAACGGCTACTTCGACCTCATCTTCGCCATCGACAACCTGGAGGTGCAGCGCCGGTCGCTCCGCCTGGCGCAGGACCTGGTGGCGCTGAACAAGGCCCGGGTGCGCGCCGGGGTGGCGGCCCCCGTGGAGGTGACGCAGGCCGAGGCCCAGGAGGCGGCCCGGGTGCAGGACGTCATCCTGGCCGAGAAGGCGGTCCGGGACGCCGAGGATACCCTCAAAGTGGTCCTGAACCTGCCCGTGAGCGGGGGATGGGGGCAGGAGATCCGGCCCACCGACACTGCAAGCTTCGAGGTGAAGCCGATGAACCTGGACGAGGCGATCCAGAAGGCCCTGGAGAACCGCTACGAGTACAAGAGCGCCAAGCTGGACATTGACAACAGGGAACTCTCGGTGCGGCTGACGCGGAACCAGCTCCTCCCGGACCTTTCCCTGACCAGCAGCGTGTCCACGAACGGTTTCGGGGGCGTGTACGGCAGCGACCTGAGCGAGATGGGGTCCAGCCACTTTGCCTCGTACTCGGTGGGTGTGGTCCTCACGGTGCCGCTGGGGAACCGGTCCGCCCAGGCCAGCTATCTCAAGGCGAAGCTGACCGCAGACCAAGCCCGCACCTCGCTGAAGCAGCTCGTGCTGCAGATCACACAGCAGGTGCGGGAGGCGGTGCGGCGCGTGGAGTCCGACGCCAAGCGGGTGGAGGCCAATCGCGCGGCGCGGGTGCTGGCGGAAGAACAGCTCCGGGTAGAGCAGCGGCGGCTGGAGGCGGGCGTCACCACGACCTTCAACGTGCTGTCCTTCCAACGCGACCTGGCGGCGGCGCAGGGCAACGAGATCCGGGCGATCACGGACTACAACAAGTCGCTGGCCAACCTGGAGAAGGTGCGGGGGACCGTGCTGGAGCGGAACCGGATCGAGATGTAGGTCAGGATGGGTGTCGGCGCCATCCCGGAAAGACAATGGGACGGGCAGGATTTCGGTCAATTCAGACCGTGCCTGCCCGTCCCGATGGATCACCGCCAAGTCCTGGCGGCCCCGGATTTGCGCCTCAGACAATTAGTCGGGCACGTTCCGGACGAAAGAATTCGCCAGGGTCTTGCGCAGCTCGGCCGCAAGGGCGGCGTCCGGGATCTCCCGCAGGATCACCCGCACGGCGAATCCGCACTTCTTGCAGCGCTTGTACTGGAAGACCCACCGGCTGTCCTCCTGAGGCTGGCCGATCTCCTCCATGTCGGAGAAGCAGCAGGGCCCCGAACGAAGAGGGGAGATGATCCGCTCAGGGTACAGGTTCCTTGGGCGCTTCTGGTCGGTGTACTCCACAATCGTTGCCATCGTCCGCTCCATCAGCTCACGGCGTAGACAGCCACCGCGGGTGGATGGGCCGTGTCTGCGGGCCACCGCGGTTCCTTCCTTCGGCTGTCCTGATTCCTTTGACATATGCGTCCTGCCTGTGACGTCCCGTGCCGGGGGCCACCCGGCGGAGCGCGTCTGAAACACGTCGCCGAAGATCAGGCGACGCGGTAATGGGCCAGATGTCCCTTCAGCTCCTCGACGACGCCCGCGATGATGCCAATGTCCTTGTAAAGCTTGCCCATCATGAGCGCACCTTCGAACGCGGCGACGAGGAAATGGGCCAGGCGGGGGATATTGGCGTCGTTCCGGAGCATTCCCTGGGTCCTGGCCTGGGTCAGCGTGTCTTCGATCCGCGATCGCAGTCGGTCAAAGGCCTTGTTCAGCCGCCGTCGGAACTCCTCATGGATGTCGCTCATCTCCACGGCCAGGTTTCCGAGGGGGCAACCGCCGGTACAGCCTTGCCGCCGGATCCGCTCTACCTGGCAGTCGAAGAAGTCGAGAAGCTGCTGCCACGGATCCTTTCCGTCGGTGAAGCACTTCTCGATGATCTCCCGGGTGATCCGCTCGATGCTCCGATCCAGGATGGCAAAGCCTAGCTCGTCCTTGCTCTTGAAGTAGTAATAGAAGTTCCCTTTCCCGACCCCACTTTCCTTGAGGATCTCGTCTACGGAGGTTTTATTGAATCCGCGAACGTGAATCAATCGACTCGCCACGTCGAGGATCTGCTCTTTTGTGCTCGTCTCTTTTGTCCCTGTCGTCATCTCCCACCCGTGTACTAACCGGTCAGTCGGCGGTAAAATATAAGATAGAAAATATCCTGTCAAGGAAGAAAATTTCACAAGCAATGTCAGACAAAAGATAAATTATTGATTTCACATTGTTGTACCGTTCTGAAATTTTTTCTTCCGACACATTCCCTGGTCACCAGGTTGCTACTAAAAATCTTGGGAAACTGCTGGGCCCCTGCTCCAGCGGGACAGGATGAATCCCTCCAGGACGGTGGCAGCTTCTTCGGTCAGCGGATCGAAGGCCACTTCCACCCCCTGGGGCTGCCCGGCTATGGGGTGGGAATCCGCCCCGATGACCTGACCGGTGACCTCTAGGGGCTCTCCCTTCAGAAAGATCGTCAGGCGGAGCTTCTGGCCAACCGGCAGCGTCTCCGTGGTTGCCAGGAAAATCCCCGCCATCCGTAACGTGGTCGCCCTGGCGTTGAAATATGGACCTGGTCCCTTGACCCCCACCGGCAGGTCCACGGGGATCTGTGCTTTGAGGCTCGGTCCGCTCTCCGGGCCCTCCACCGGGAGGGCGGTCCGGGGCGCCGACGTCACCCCGGTCCTCGCATGGGGTGTCCGCTCGAGGGGCAGGCTGGCTGCCTCCCACGCGGCGAATCCCCCGGCCAGGACGCTGACCCGGATATAGCCCTGTTCCATCAAGAGCCGGGCGGCACGGGCGCTGATGACCTCGCCGGGGGAATCGCAATAGAGAATGATCCCCTGATTACGGGCCAGGGCGGTGCAGATCTGGATGATCTCCTCCGGGCTTGCCCGCAAGGCCCCTTTCGCCTGCACGGAGCTGGCCGCATACGACGCAGGCGTCCGGATGTCCACGATCACCAGGTCCTGGCGCTGGGTCAGGGCGCGCGCCAAATCCGTCGTTGGCATCCGTGGCGGCGGGGCAGCGGCGACGGCAGGAGCGTTCTTTCCCGGGTCGGGTTCCGCAGGGGTGGCGGTTGCCAGGACCGGCCGTCCGCGGCGGCGCAACATCGCCCAGACCCCGCCGGCCGCTGCCAGGGCGGCGATGGCCACGCCACCGAGCAACAGCGGATTCGGCCACGGAGACGACTGAAGCAGGCGGAGCTGCACATCGGTCTGCAGGCGCTGGACGTCGGGGAGGTTCGACAACAGCCGGTTGGCAGCATCCAGGCGGGATTGCGCGGCGGCCCAGTCGCCCCTCACATACCGCTCGACCGCCTCGTGCCACACGATGTTGAAGGGGCTGGTCTTGTCCAGCGCCACCCCGGCGGCCCGGGCGAACTCCTTCACAGTGTTCACAGGGACGAGGAAGTTGAATCCCTGGATCGCCTGCGTCTCGTCGGAGGTCAGGGAGATGAAGGTGAGCATTCCCACCACCTCTCCCTTCTCGTTGATGGCCGGCCCGCCGCTGTTCCCCCAGGAGGCGGCCGCGTCCGTTTGGATGACCTGGCCCCCGCGGGCGTCCAGCTTCAGGCTGGAGACGTGTCCGGTGGTGAGGGTGGCCTCCACGGCGCTCCGGCGATCGAGGAGGTCGTGGTACATCACGACCCCGGGGAACCCGAGGATGCGGATGGGCTGGCCCACCTGCACCCGGTCGGAATCTCCCAGGGGGATGGTGGGCAAGTTCCTGGCATCGATCTTCAGCACCGCCACGTCCTTGCCGGATTCCGTCGCCCCACCGCCGGTCCCGGACACCCGCTTTCCCGGCCGCTCAGACAGGGCGGGGCTGTAGGCCTTGACCTCGGCGATAAACTTCTCCCGGTTGGGCAGGACCACGGTCAGCGTCTTCTTCAACTCCACGATCGCCGCGGGCGCCACCCGCGGAACCAGGCGCTCGACTGCCGCCTTCTTGCGCTCTTCGGACAACCCCGATTCCAGGCAGGCCTGCTCGATGGCCTGTCGGATGAACGCCTCCCGCACCTCGCGATCATCCTTCTCGTAATACGGCTGGACCACGTGCCCGTTGGTGATGATGTATCCGTCGGGATTGACCAGGTAGCCGGTGCCATGGGCCTGGCTGGAAGGGGGCGTGACCCGCTGGGGGGGTTTGTTCGGGCAGGCAAGGCGGACCTCGCCCGAAACCTCGGTCACGATGATCACCACCGCCGGCTTCGCCTTGAGGAGCACCGGCGTGGCCGACGGCTGCTCACCGGCCCACACCGTGCCTCCCACGGCGAGCCATGCGATGCAGCCGCCGAGGCCGAGGACGGTCCGAGGCGTCATGGTGCTGTCTCCTTGCGGCGGAGGAGGAGCGGCGCGCGCGGCTGGTGCGGGTTATCGCCGCTTCTCCCTTGACTTGGCCTGTGGTCGGTGTAAGCTTCCGGCGCAATCCGCAGGAGAAGGGAGGGCTGCGAGGCCATGCCGGCATCCCAGGCGAAAGTTCTCGTGGTGGATGATACAGAAGCCAACATCAAATTGGTCCGCGCCCTGCTCAAGGGGGCGGGGTACGAGGTCGTGACCGCCACCTGCGGCACGGACGGCCTGGCGGTCGCGGCGGCCGAAAAGCCTGACCTCGTCCTGCTGGATATCATGATGCCCGACCTCACCGGCTTCGAGGTCTGCCAGCGCCTTCGCGCCGCCACGGAGACCCGCCAGACCCCCGTCGTCTTCCTGACCGCCCTCCACGAGATGGAGGACCACATGAAAGCTCTGGACGCAGGCGGGGACGATATTTTGACCAAGCCCATCAACAAGCTGGAGCTGCTCACGCGTGTCCGGTCGCTCCTCCGCATCCGGGCGCTGACCATCGAGATCCAGGAGCAGCGCCGATTCATCCATGACCTCCTGAAGACATACGTGTCGGCGGAGTCAGCCCAGCGCTACCTGGCCGATCCCACCGGGGGTCTGTCCCTCGAACCGCTGAAGCCGCCCTCCTAGTCCTTCCGCTCACGGTCCTTCAGGGCCTTGGCCACCGCCTCCAGGAACAGGGTCTTGTCAATCGGCTTCGTGACATAGCCGGAGCAGCCCGCCTCGAAGGCCTTGGCCTCGTCCCCCTTCATGGCATACGAGGTGACGGCCAGCACCGGGATGTCCCGGGTCGTGGGGTCTCCCTTCAGTTGCCTGGTCGCGGTGAGGCCGTCCATGCCGGGCAACTGAATGTCCATGAGAATCAGGTCCGGTTGCCTTTCCTTCAGCGAGGCGAAGGCCTCCGGCGCACTGCCGACCTCCCAGACCTCGTATCCTTGCGACTTCAGCAGGAACTGCGCCAGCCGCCGATTGACCGCGTTGTCTTCAATCAGCAAGATCCGTTTGGCGCTCATCTCACGCCTCCTCGGTCCACGAAATGTTGCCTGTGTTCCCGCGGATCCCTCCCAGCCTGTGCGCCCCCGTCATAGGTCGGCGGCGGGGACGGAAAATGTGAACGTGCTCCCCTTCCCGGGCGTAGAGGCAACCCGGATGGTTCCGCCATGCATCCTGACGAGCTTCTTCACCAATGCCAGGCCGAGGCCCGTTCCCTCCTGCCGCGGGCGGGTGGGGTCGGAAACCTGCTCGAACTCCAGGAAGATGCGTTCCAGGTCCTTTTCCGGGATGCCGATTCCCGTGTCGGCCACGCTGACCTCCAAGTAGAGACCGGGTGTTGGGGGTTGGGTGTTGGGGGTTGGGAATTCCGGACCCGCCCCTGACACCGGAGACCCGACCCCCGTCACCTGGTGGGCCGCAACCGTGACCTGCCCGCCCGCCGGCGTGAACTTGATCGCGTTGCTGAGGAGGTTGTAAAGGATCTGCTTCAACCGCGGGGGGTCCGCCCAGGCTGGGGGGAGGCTGGAGGCGAGATCGCTGTCGACCCGGACCTGTTTCTTCATCGCCAGGGGCTTCACCGTGCCCAGGACCCCCTCGACCGTGTCGGCCAGGCTGACCGCCTCGGGATTCAGCTCCATCTTCCCCGCCTCGATCTTGCTGAGGTCGAGGACGTCGTTGATGAGGCGGAGGAGATGCTTGCCGGAGGTGAGGATGTTGCCCAGGAACTCGCGCTGCTCCTCCGGGGCCAGGTTGCTCATCTGGGGGTCCAGCAGGACCTCGGAGAAGCCGATGATAGCGTTGAGCGGAGTGCGCAGTTCGTGGGACATGCCGGCCAGGAACTGGGACTTGTGCCGGGAGACCTCTTCCAGTTGCCGGGCCGTGTCCTGGATCTGGCGGAAGAGGCGGGCGTTCTCGATGGCCAGGGAGGACTGGCCGAGGAAGTCCTGGTCCTTGCGCTGGATCCGCTCGCAGAGGGTCCGGACGAGGTTCCGGCCCATCTCCGGATGCCGGGCGAACACGGCCTCGAACCGCCGGCGGGACAGGGTCCACACCTCGCTTTCGGTCAGGGCCGTCAGGGTGGCCGTGCGCGGCTGGCGGGTCAGAATCGCCAGCTCCCCGAACCAGCTCGGGGCCTCGATGAGCCCCACGGGGGGGCTTTCGGGATCGCCGCCCTGCACGGTGACCTCCAGCTGGCCGGACGTCAGCAGGCAGAACTCCCGCGCAGGATCCCCCTGCCGGAAAATCGGGGTTCCCTGGGAGAAACGCCGGCGCTGCATCTGCCCGGCAATCCGCGTCAAGCTCGTCTTCGGGATGCCTTCGAAGAACGGCATGGATCGCAGGAGGCCGACGAGTTCCGGCACCCCGGAGGGGAGCGCAGTGGGCCTCACCTTTCGCGTCGGGGCCCGCCGATCGCGCGGCTTCGTCTCCCGGGTTCTCCGTTTCGTCACGGGCTGCGCTCCTTTCCAGTGCTGACCGATCAGGCGATTTGGGCAGTCGGCCGACCCGTTGGGGCCGCAAGGGGCAGCGTGAAGGTGAAGATGCTACCACGACCGACCTCGCTCCGCACCCAGATCCGTCCCGCGTGGAGCTCTACAAACTTCTTGGCCAGAGCCAGGCCCAGGCCGGTCCCCTCTGGCTTGGTCGCGTCCCTGGCCGTCTGGGCTTGCTGGAACTCCAGGAAGATCCGCTCGTGATCTTCGGGCGGGATGCCCGGTCCCGTATCCGTGACGGCGACCTCCACCCAATCGCCGTCGGCGTCAACTGGTCGGGACGACTCGACCAATTGACGAGTTGACGAATCGACCCAGTGCGCGGTAACGCGCACCGTACCCCCCTCCGGGGTGAACTTGATGGCGTTCCCCACCAGGTTCAGGAGGACCTGCTTGATCCGGGCGGCATCCATGGGGAACGGAGCTATCCGGTCGTCGCTCTCGACGTGGAAGGCGATGGCCTTCTTGGCTGCCAGCGGACGCATCGTGCTCTGAACTGCTTCAAGGACATCACTCAGGGCGGCCGGCTGGATCTGGAGCTCCATCCGGCCGGCCTCGATCTTGGACAGGTCGAGGACCTCATTGATCAGGTTGAGCAGATGCTTTCCGCTGTTCAGGACGTCCGTCAGGAACTGCGACCGTTCCTCTTCGGTGACCTGTAGCGAGGGATCCAGCAAGACCTCCGAAAATCCGATGATGGCGTTCATGGGGGTGCGGAGTTCATGGCTCATGTTGGCCAGGAACTGGGACTTGTGTCGGTTCGCCTCCTCCAGCATGCGGCCCTTCTCGGTTACGTCTCGGTAGAGGCGCGCGTGCTCGATGGCGATGGTGGTCTGGCTGGCGAAGGTGGAAAGCAGGGTGATGTGCCGCTCGCTGAAGGCGCCGGGCGTTTTCCGGACGACCACTACGGTCCCGATGATCCGGCCATCGCGCTGCATGGGAACCGAAAGGATGGCCCGATAGCCCTCCCGTGCCAGGATATCCCGGAAGGCGTAGTCCGGTTCGGTCAGGATGTCGGGGACCTGGACGGGCTTGCCCGTGGCCGCGCTCCGGCCCGTGGCCCCCTTGCCCAGGGTCACCTGGGCGATCTGGAGGGACCGGACGAATGCCTCGCTGGCATTCCAACTGGCGCTGGTGCGGAACTCCCCGGCCGTCTCGAGATACTCATTGATGAATCCGGCGTCCGCCTCGCACAGCTTGCTCGCCTGCTCTGCGATCGTGCACAGCACCTGTCCCAGGTCCAAGGACGAGCTGACGGCGCGGCTGACCTCGCCCATGACGCGCACTTCCTCCAGGGAGAGTTCGAGCGCGCGGGTCCGGGCCTGGAGCTCTTGGAACAAGCGGACATTCTCGATGGCGATGACGGCCTGGTCGGCGAAGGTGTTGAGAAGGGCGATCTGCTTGTCCGAGAAGAGGCGAGCCTCGGTCCGGCGAATCAGGATCACTCCGATAGGAACGCCTTCCCGCAACAATGGTGTACCGAGTGTGGTCCGGTTGCCGAACCGTTTGGCCAATTCCACACCTTCGGGGAAGTCGGCCGCTTCCGTCAGGTCCTCAACATGGACTGTTTGTCTGTCCACGAAGGCTCGGCCTCCCACCGTCGCACGATTGATGGGTACCCTCATGGCTATGAGCGCATCGATCGGTCCATGATGGGCTACCAGCTGAAGCGCATCACCATCAACGAGAAGGATTAACCCGTCCCGAGCATCACACAATCGCGCAGCCCTTTCCGCGACCGCATCGAGCACCGGTTGAATGTCTGTCGGCGAGCCGCTGATGACCCGTAGGATTTCACTGGTGGCGGTTTGCTGCTCCAGGGCCTCGGTCAGTTCGCGCGTTCGGTCCTCAACTTTCTGCTCCAGGTTGGCGTACGACTCCTGGAGTTGCGCGGTCATGCTGTTGAACTGATCGGCCAGGGCCTCCAGTTCGTCGCCGGTCCGGACCTCGATGCGGTGATCCATGGCCCCTGCGCCGATCCTGGCCGCCCCCGCCTGCAGCGTCTGGATGGGCGTGACCATCCTCCGGGCGAGGACCAGGCTCGCCAGCACCGACATCCCCAGACCCACGAACCAGAGCACAACGGTCCGCAGAATGGCCGAGTAGAGGGATGCGAAGGCCTCTGCCAGGGGCTGCTCCACGAAGACCGACCATCCCAGCGGAGTGATGGCGGCCTGGGCGGTGAGGACCTGGCGCCCCTGAAGGTCGCGTGCGATCGTGACCTCCTGACGCTCCTCCCCCGGCCTCGGCGGCCCCGGCAGGGCGGCCTGAACCTGGGGGAGCGAGGAGAGGGCGGTCTTCTGCAAGACCAGGCTGATGTCCGGATGGGCGATGAGCGCGCCGCGAGAATCCACCACGTAGGCGAACCCGGCCTTTCCGATCTTGATCTGGGAGACCACGTCCCAGATGAACTTCAAGTTCACCTCGGCCACGCTGACCCCCGCGTCCTGCCCGCTCCCTGCCATGGCGATGGTCATATAGGGCTCGGATTCCTTGCGGAAATAGACGGGGCTGAAGTAGATCTTCCCGCTCTTGGCCTCGAGGAATTTTGGATCCTTCGAGAAGTCCGCCTGGCCCCCCACCACGTCCATGGCCAGGCGGGAGACCCGGAGATGTTCCTTGCCTGACGCGTCCAGGTGGCTGATCTCGGTGATGGCCGGAACCTGCCGGAGGAGCCGGAGCGAGTCGAAGCGTCGCTGGTCCAACGCCACGCCGCGGGCGCCCCACACGGCCTGGGTGGTCCAGCCGATCTGGCGTTCGATCTCCCGGATGAACTGCTCGATTTTCGAGGCGGCGGAGAACGCCTTTTCCCGCTGGATGCTCACCAGGGCCGTCTTGTTCTCCTGGTAGGAGAAATAGATCTCGATGAGACCGCTCGTGACCAGGGCCCCGCTGACCAGGGTCACGAAGAGGACCACGTACTTCCGGAAAAGGTGGCCCCGAGACTTCACCGGATCACCTCATCTGCCCGGACGAACACGGACTCTGGCTGTTGCGCCGCGGCTGCGAGCGGCGCCGAGAGGAGGCCACGGGTGAGCGTGCAAATGATCCCGAGGATTCTGGCTCTCACCGTGGCCCCCTCAGTACGCCACATTGGAAGCCTCACTGATTCCCTTGGCACGAGTTCGGGTCGCTCACCAGGTAGGTGCTACCTGGTGAGGTCGTACACCTTGCCCAGTTCCGGGCTCAGCACCGTCACCGGAAGCCCGGCCGCCTTGAGCGCAGCCGCCATGTCCGCCGGCGTCGGTGCGCCCGGGGGCGGCTTCAGCCGGTGGTGGTGCGGGATGATCGTCTTCAGATTGGGATTCTCCGCCCGCAGGAACCGCACCATGTGGACGATGTCCTGCGGATCCCGGCCCCCCGACAGGGGAAGGATGGCCACGTCCGGCTTGTACAGGCTGCCCCAGAGTTGCATGTCAAGAGTGAGGGCGGTGCTGCCGGCGAAGTAGACCGTCAACCCGTTCTCGAACGTGATCATAAACCCCATTGCCGACCCGCCGTAGAACTTATCCGCGGTGCCGGACCCGTGAACCGAATTCACGTTTCGGATCGTGATGCCGTCAATCTTGTTCACGTCACCGGGGTTGCTCCGCATAACTTGACTCACAGGGACCTTGCGTGGCTCGAAATAGTTGTTGAACATCTCGAAGGTCGAGACGATCTTTGCCCCAGTCTTGAGGGCGATCTCGTCGGCCGAGCCCACCTCATCGCCATGTCCGTCCGCCACCAGGATGACGTCCACCTTGGGGAAGTCGGCCACCTTGACCGGACTGTCCGGGTTCGTGACAAACGGGTTCGTCAGGACGACCTTACCGGTCGGAGAGGTGAACTTGAAGATGGACCAGGAGAACCACTCCATCTTGACCGACGCCGTCTGGGCCTCGGCCCCGGTCGCCCCCACCGCAAGGATCCAGGCCACCGCCATACCCATTCCTATCCGCTGCCACTGACGGCTTGTCATCGTCTCCCTCCTTTCGCCCGGGATCATCCCCGGATTGCGTTGTTGTCTGATTAGCCAGCCTTGATCCCTCACTGGATCACCTCGCCCGCCCGGCTGAGGACCGACTGCGGGATCTTCAAGCCGAGGGCCTTGGCGGTCTTCAGATTGATCACCAGCTCGAACTTCGTCGGCTGCTCCACAGGCAGATCGCCCGGCTTGGCCCCCTTCAGGAACTTATCCACGTAGGTGGCGGCGCGGCGGTACAGGTCAAGGAGGCTCGCCCCATAGGACATGAGGCCCCCAGCCTCCACGTTCTCCCTCAGTAGGTACATCGCCGGCAGTCGCCTTCTTGCGGCGAACTCTATGATCCGGCCTACGTGGAGCTGGTGGAGGGGATCAGCGGTCACAATGAGCCCGTTGGGTCGCTCCCTGGTGATCGCGGTAAAGGCGCTGTCGAACCCGTCGGGGCTCCTGATTTCCACGGATTGGAGCGCGACGCCTAATGCCTTGGCGCCGAGCTGTATGTCCTCAAAGTGGAGTCGGTTCGACGGATTAGCGGGGTTCCAAAGGAAGGCGACCCGCAACAGCTTGGGAACGGTTTCCTTGAGGAGCTGCAAGCGCTTGGCGCCTAACTCGGCGCCAAGGATGGTCGAACCCGTGATGTTTCCCCCCGGCCGCGCGAGACTCGCGACGAGCCCGGTCCTAACGGGGTCGCCAACTTCCGCCATGACGATAGGGATCGTCGTGGTGGCTTGCTTGGCAGCACGGATTGCGACCGCCCCAGAGGCCACGATCACGCCTACCTTGAGACGAACCAGCTCGGCGGCGAGATCGGAGAGCCGTTCTTCCCTGCCCTCCGCATATCGGAACTCAATGGCGATGTTCTGTTCTTCAACGTAGCCCAAGTCCCGCAGGCCCTTCCGGAATGCCTCGATCTGCTCCGGGCGATCAGAAGGCGACCCTGTGCGGAGCATACCTATGCGCGGGATGGCGGGTGCCTGCTCCGCTTCGGAGGGAAGCGGCGCCGCGAGGAGGCCGAGAGCAAGCGCAACGATGCATTTCCGCGTCAGCCCAATCCCAAATCCGAAATCCGCAATCCGAAATCGTCTCACTGGATCACCTGATCCGCCCGGATGAGGACGGACTGGGGGACCGCGAGGCCGAGAGCCTTAGCAGCCTTGAGGTTGATGATTAGATAGTAGCGCGTCGGCTGCTCCACCGGCAGGTCGCCGGGCTTCGCACCCCTCAGGAGCCTATCCACGTAGTAGGCGGCACGCGGCCACATATCGGCAAGGCTTGGCCCATAGGACATGAGACCCCCGTCGTTCACATAGATATTGTTCTCGTACATTGCTGGCAGTCGGTTCGCTGCGGCGAAATCGAGAACCTGTCTTCGGTGAAGCATGGTCAACGCGTCCGAGATGATGAAGAACCCGCCGGGGCGCTCGCGCGTCATCGCAGAAAATGCGGCATCGAAATCGCTGGGCTCCCGAACTCCCAGGGGTTGAACCCTCACGCCCAGCGCCCGTGCCGCCGTCTCGACCTGCCTGTACCTGAGCGTCATCGCGCGATCCGCCGAATTCCAGAGCACGGCCACACGCGAGGCCTTGGGGACTGTCTCTTTGAGCAGCTCGAGCCGTTTCGGGATCAGCTCGATGGCCTGGTCGGTGATCCCGGTGATGTTCTCCCCGGGCCGCGCGAGGCTGGCGATGAGGCCGGTTCCCACAGGATCCCCGGCGGCCACGATGACAATGGGGATGGTCTACGTCGCGTGCTTCGCGGCCTCGGCTGGAGGACCGCCGATCGTAATGATCACGTCAACCTTGCCACGCACCAGCTCGGCCGCGAGGTCGGGGAGTCGATCGATCTTGCCTTCGGCCCAGCGGCCCTCAAAGATGACGTTCTTTCCTTCGACATACCCTAGCCCCTGCAGAGCTTGCCGCAATACCGATGGCGGCCGCTCGGCTTCCGAAGGAGTGGCGCCACCACTCAGGAACCCGATCCGGAAGACCGTTCCCGGCTGCTGCGCCGCTGCAGTCAGCGGTCCCGCGAGGATGCCGAAGGCGAGGAGGCCAATGGACGTGACACGTCTGAGGCTCATGATGGTCACCCCTCTCTGTAGCCGGCCTGACCCACCGATCCCGAATGTCACGGTTTCGGGAGAGCTTCCACGACCGTGATCTCGTGGTTCTTGACCTGCTGGATCAGCGGTCCGGTAACGGTGAGGAACTCCAAGTTGACTTCTGCCTTTTCGCCCGGGCCGATTGTCGGCTGCTTGGTCGAAGAGGTGGCGGTCCCGAGGAGCTTGCCCTCCGCATCGAACGCCTTCCCGACCATCTTGATCTGGCCCAGGGCGACGCCGGCCAGGTTCTGCACGGTCCCCTTGATGTGCAAGTGGCCAAAGGCGCACACATACATCCCCGGGTCCATACCGGGATGAAGGCCCACGCTCTCGACCTCCACCTTGACCTTGTCCTTCAGGTCCGCTGCCAGGGTCGGGGCGAACCCTCCGAGCGTCACGAGCACGACAGTGAGAAACATCACAGTTGCTTTCATGACCCTACCCTCCCGCGGCCGGAGCCGCTCCTACTCGATCACGCGATCGGCGCGAATCAGCATCGGCCTCGGCACCGTCAGGCCGAGTCGTTTCGCGGTCTTGAGGTTGATGATAAACTCGATCCGGTCGGGGAGTTCCACGGGCAGCTCCCGCGGAGGAGTCCCCGTCAGGATCCTATGGGCCAGTCGCGCGGCCTGTCGCCCCTGCAAGTACTGATCGGGACCATAAGAGGTCAGCGCCCCAAACCTGCTCCAAAATGAAGCCGGATACATGGTGGGGAGCTTGTTGGAGGTAGCCACCTCGAGGCTGCGCCCAGGGATGTTGAGGTTCGTCCCCGCTTGGACGATCAGGATCCCGTCGTGGCCACCCTCTTTGAGCTCGGCGATCGCCGGCTCGATCTCCAGCGGGGCCGTGATCGGGCGCTCGAGCAGGGTCAGCCCAAGACGGCTGGCCGCGGTCTTGGCGAATGCCACTGCCTCCCGTTCCTCTGTCTTCCGGGGATCGTAGGTCACCAGGACCCGGCGGAGAGAGGGGACAGTCTCCTTAAAGAGCTCCAGACGCTTGGCGGTCAGGTCGGCGTGCAGGTTCGCGATCCCCGTGACGTTCCCGCCGGGTCGGGCGACGCTGTCCACGAGGCCGAGTCTCACTGGATCGCCGACTTGCGTGAACACGATGGGGGTCTCCCTGGTCTCCCTCCGGCAGGCATCCGAAACACAGAAGAGGAGATCCGGTTTCTGCTTTAGCAGCTCCGCGGCCAGCTCGGGCACGCGGCTCATATCGCCCTGGGCGGCGCGCACCTCGAAGGTGACATTTTTCCCCTCGACGTACCCAAACTCTTTGAGACCGTCACGGAACCCCTCGGTGCTCGAGTGCCACGGCACCATGGCGTCGGTCAAGATCCCGATCTTGAAGACCTTGATGAGTTGCGCCCCCAGAACCGATGTCGCGGAGAGGAGGACCAGCAACATCAGCGGGATACCGAGGCAATTCGGGCCTCGTGGGCACCCAAGGAAATGACGCTCCAGCTCCCGAAGGCTCACTGGATCACCTCGTCCGCCCGGATGAGGACGGATTGGGGGATTGTGAGGCCGAGGGCCTTGGCGGTCTTCAGGTTGATCACCAGCTCAAACTTGCTGAGTTGCTCTACCGGAAGGTCGCCCGCCTTGGCCCCCTTCAGGATCTTGTCCACGTAGGTGGCGGCGCGCCGGAACAGGTCAGACCTGCTCGCGCCGTAGGCCATGAGGCCGCCGGCCTCCGCGTGCTCCGGCAGCCCGTACACTGCCGGCAGGCGGCTCTTAGCCGCGAGGTCTGCGATGCGTGTTCGGTGGTCATTGAGCATCGAGTCCACTAGGACAATGAGTGCCCCCGCCTGCTGCCTGGTCATCGCCGCGAAGGCGCCGTCGAAGTCGTTGGGATTGCGCGCCTCCAGGGGTTGAAGCCGCACTCCCAATGTTCGGGCCGCAGCCTCCGCCTCTCGCAACTGTGGTGCGTTGCCTGGATTTGCCGGATTCCAGAGGACGGCCACCCGGGAAGACTTGGGAACGACCTCCTTGAGCATCTGCAACTGCTTTCCCACGAGCTCGGGGGCCATAGTGGACAGCCCCGTGATGTTCCCCCCCGGCCGCGCGAGACTGGCGACGAGTCCAGTCGTCACAGGATCAACAACCGACGCCATGACGATGGGGATCGTCCTCGTCGCTTCTTTGGCAGCCCGGATCGCTGGCACAGCCGCCGTAACGATGACGTCCACCTTCAGACGGACCAGCTCGGCCGCGAGGCCCGGGAGCCGGTCGTACTTCCCCTCGGCCCATCGGGACTCAATGGCGATGTTCTGACCTTCCACATAGCCCAGCTCGCCCAGACCGTGCCGGAAGCCTTCGAAGAAACGCTGCATTCTTAGGTCAGAAGGGGAGCTCGGCGATAGAAAACCTATTCGGGAGATCTTCCCCGGCTGCTGCGCCTCGGCGGCGAGCGACGCCAAGAGGAAGCCGAGGATGAGCGTGACCAGCAGGATCCCGCCGGCTGCGCTGCCAATCGATCTGGCCTTGCCGTCTCGAGGCATCCGGAACTCCTCGGAACCGTGGACCAGCGCAGTGAATCGGCTGTTCGAACACCAGCGCCCCGGAACAGGGCACACTGTTCCCGGGGCAGGTGTGCTCGGACTTTGGGTCAAGCCAGCGGGTGACCTAGCCTTGATCCGAAAAAACACTTGAACCGCCATGACGCCAAGGCCGCCAAAGATGGGAGGTTCCGATCCTTTCTCCGAAGAACGGGATAACCGATTTCTGGGGCCGTCAGCAGCTTCGTTCGTTTCCCCCAGATAGGCCATTTCACATGGCGTTCATGGCGCCTTGGCGGTTGAGAATT
>Ga0155960_1089_pt2 | contig 20406 bp, 16 predicted proteins | sample RifCSPlowO2_02_FD_107614 | JGI IMG/M metagenome (GOLD analysis project Ga0155960, IMG submission 107614) | candidate division NC10 bacterium RIFCSPLOWO2_02_FULL_66_22
CCGAGCCCGAGCCGCTCGAGCGTTTCCGGACGCGGGACCCCGTCGGCATCCCAGCCCCGGTAGTCGTAGTATTCCGCCAGCATGGTCTCCAGGTCTGGCAGATAGCCGGCGGCCCCACCCTCGGGCCGGGGCTCCTTCAGGAGCCGAGGCGGCAGCGTATCGTCTTTTCGAGTGATTCCGCAGCGAACGTTGAAGACTCGCTTGAGGTTTGACATCCGGGCGCCGACCCGCATCAGCTCATCCAGATCCACCTCCCGCCCGGTCACGTGGCGATACCAGTCCAGGACCGGCCTGGCACCGATCCGGATGAGGAACCGGCAGAGGCGAAGGGTGTGGAAGGTGCCGATGTAATCCTGCATCTTCGCGGTGAGGATTCCCTTCCCCACGGTGGCGAAGCGATCGACCTGGCTAGGGTACCCGAGTTCGGGGAGCGCGACCTTCCCCTCGATCACGTGGGTGGCCGCCCAGTGGGAGGCCCCGTTGGGCGACGTCGCGTAGCCAACAGCCAGGCTGCTGAAGGCACGCGGGTCGTGGAACGGGGGCTCCATTCCCTTCACGTGAACGGCAAAGGCCTCCGCCCCGCCGCCCAGCGCCTCGGCGGCCCGGCGCACGCCGTGCGCCAGCAGGTGCGCCATCTCGGGCTCCCCTGTTCCCAGGGCACGAACGAGCCACAGCATCGCATCGGCGTCCCCCCAGCGAAGCTCCCGACCGCCGGTATCCGCCTGTGTGATCAGGCCCCGCTCGAACGCCTCGAAGGCAAAGCCCGCGATGTTCCCGGCGGAGATGGTGTCGATCCCCGCCCGGTTCGCCAGTTCGTTGGCCAGGGCCAGGGCCTCCAGATCGTCCACCAGGACCATGGAGCCGAAGCCGGCCAGGGTCTCGTACTCCGGCCCGGCCCCCGCGATCTTGCCGTGAGCCGGCGAGTCCACCTCGACCACCCGGCCGCAGCCCACGATGCACGAGCCGCAGTAGTACTTCCCCTTCAGGATGGTCTCGGTCATCCGCTGGCCGGAGATCCGCTGCGCCCCTTCCGTCCACAGCCCCCCGCGCCAGTTCCGGATGGGCAAGTCCCCCAGCTCGTTGGAGGGCAGGACGCCGCCGGCGGTCCCGAAGTCCTTCAGGGCCATCGTGCGCTGGACGATGTCGCCCGCCACCGCCTTGATGGATTGCTTCAGCGCGGCAGGATCCCGGACCGGCGTGGCGCCCCGTCCGTACGCCGCGATCCCCTTCAACCGCTTGGCTCCCATGACCGCGCCGAGTCCGCCCCGGCCCGCCATGCGCGCGTCGTGGCCGTCGAAGACGATGGCCGCGATCGGGAGCAGGCGTTCGCCGGCCACCCCGATCGTCCCGGTGACTGCCTTGGCGTGCGTTTCGCGCCGGATGGTCTCCTCCGCCGCGAAGGCGTCCAGGCCCCACAGGTGCCCCGCCTCCCGGATGGCGACCGCGTCCTCGCTGATCCAGAGATAGACCGGGCGGTCCGCCGCGCCCGTGACGATGAGGACATCGTAGCCGGCGGCCTTCAGCGCCATCCCCCACTTGCCCCCGACGTCCCCCTCGCCCCAGATCCCCGTGAGGGGAGACTTGGCCACCACCGAGTGCCGGCCCGAGAGGGGGATGGGCGTCCCGACGAACGGGCCGACGGCGAAGATCAGGGGATTCTCCGGGGCCAGCGGGTCCACGGCCGGATCCACCAGATCATAGAAGAGGCGGATGCCGAACCCATGGCCGCCCCAGTACTGTTCCGCCAGGGTCCGGTCCAGGGGCTCGGTGCGGGAGCGCCGGGTGGTCAGGTCCACCTGGAGGATCTTTCCCATGTAGCCGCCGGGGAGCATCGTCATTTTGAAATGTTCCGTTGCGCCATGACCGGCGTCATCCTCCCGCGTGGGGGACGAAGAGTTTGACCTCTGTACCATCCGGGATCATGTCTTCGGGCAGCACGATAGTCTCCCCGACGCAGGCCAGGAAATAGTTCTCGAAGTCTACCGGGCCATGCCCCGTCCGCTTCAGGATGTACCCCCCGAGTGCGGGGTGCTGTTCAACCAACCGCAGGAGCACGTCGGCCAGTCTGGGCGTGCCGGAGAATTCCGCGACCACATCCCTCCGGCCGCACAACCGGTCGAACGGCGCAAACAACCGGACGCGCACCAGGCTACCCACGCATACTCCCGTCCGCCGGGCAGAGGATTCCGGCGACCGGTCTCATCTCAGGGCGCTCACCCAGCCTTCTGGGAGATGAGATGCAGCGCCGCCTCCAGCCCCAGGATGTAGCCCTGGACCCCGAGTCCCATGATGACACACTGGGCAGTCGGGCCAGGGATCGAGGTCATCTCCTTCGGGTACCGGGCGAAGAGATTGGACACGTGGACCTCCACGTACGGGATCCGCGTGCTCCGGACCGTGTCGGCCAGGGCGTACCCGTTGAAGGTGAACCCGGCCGGATTCATCACCAGCGCGTCCACGCCCGCCTCCACCGCCTGGTAGATCCGATCAATGGCAGCGCCCTCCGTGTTGGTGTAGAAGATGTCCACCTCGTACCCCTTGACCTCTGCGTGCCGGCGGATCATCGCATCCAACTCCGCCGCCGAGGTGGAGCCGTAGTGCTCGGGCTGGCGCTTGCCCAGCCAGTTCATATTCGCGCCCTGAACGACGAGGATCTTTGGCATGGTCTCCCTCACGGTCGTGCCTCCTGGGAAGCGGCCCTCTCGCTCTCCCCCGTCACACGACGCGCCTCGGCGACGATCCGGTCCACGATGGCCCCCGCCAGGCCCGTGTACGCCCCGGGCTCCAGCAGTCGCTCGAGCTCTTGGGAGGACAAGACCGCGGCGATTCCCGGGTCCTGCAGGAGCAGATCCCGAAAGCGCCCCCTCCCCTCGAACGCGGCCATGGCCGCCTCGTAGACGCGGTCGTGGGCCGCGTCGCGGCCGATCGCAAGGCCGAGCTGCAGCATCACCGGCTCGGACAGCAGGAGCCCGCCGAGCCGGTCCAGGTTCTCCTGCATCCGCTCGACGTTGACGCGCATCCCGCGGGCGATGACGAGCGTCCAGTGCGTCGCCGCGGCCGCCAGGCAGCCGGCTTCCGGGACCAGCGCCCACTCCGCCCGTCCGACGCTCATGTCGCGTTCGTGGGCCGCCACCATGGTCTCGAGGGCCGTGGCGGCGAGGCCGCGGAGCATCCGGCCGATGGCCACCACCCGCTCCGCGTGGGACGGGTTGCGCTTGTGCGGCATGGTCGAGCTGCCGACCTTCCCGTGCGCGAACGGCTCTTCCAGCTCCATGACCTCGGACCGCTGGAGCTGGATGACCTCGTTGGCGATGCGGGCCAGGGTGCCGCCGATGAGGGCGAGGAGCGTCACGAACTCCGTGATCACGTCCCGCGAGGCATGCCAGGCGATGGAGGGGACGCCGAGCCCCAGCCGTTCCAGCGTCCGCCGCTGTACCGCCTCGGCCAGGGGTCCGAAACCCGCCAGCGTGCCCACCGCGCCGGCGAGCTGGCCGGTGAAGAGGCGCGGGGCGACCTCGTCGAGCCGCGCGATCTGGCGGAGGCACTCGGCGATCCAGACGGCCACTTTGAACCCGAAGGTGATGGGCAGCGCCTGCTGGCCGTGGGTCCGGCCCGCCATCACCGTGTCCCGGTGCTGTCCGGCAAGCTCGCCGAGGACCCCGACGAGGGCCAGCAGATCGCGGCGCAGGATCGCGTGGGTCTGCTTGAGCTGGAGCACCATGGCGGTGTCCAGGATGTCCTGGGTCGTGGCACCCCAGTGCACCCAGCGTCCGTGGGTCCCGGCATTCCGCGCCAGTGCCCGCACGATGGGCACCAGCGGGTGCGCCGTCACGCCCAGCTCCTTCTTCAGGCTGGCGAAGTCGAGCTGATCAACCGTCGCCGCGCGCGCCACCGCCTCGGCGGCCTCGGCCGGGATGATGCCCAGCTCCGCCTGCGCGGCGGCCAGTGCCGCCTCGACATCCAGCCAGAGCTGGATCATGGCCCGCTCGTCGAAGACGGCCCGGATCTCCGGCGTGGAGAACTGGTCGCCGAACAGCACGAAGTCGATAACGTGGCTGGGCATGGATCCGCCGCCTATCCCGTTTGCTGGAACTGCGCCGACCAATTGCCGATGCCTCAACTGGCTTCTTCCACGAAATCGCGCAGGAGCGCGTCCGTCGCTCCGGCCGGGCGCGCCTGCCGCACTCACGTCGTCGATGCCGCGTACAGGACTCCGGCCCGCTTTAGGCTGGCGACCTGCTCCTCGGAATACCCCAGCACTTCCCGCAGCACCTCGTGGTTGTGCTGGCCCAGGAGCGGCGCCGGACGCCGCGGCGAGACATCCGCCTTGGAAAAGTGGAACGGCAGATTCGGCAGCCGCACCTTGCCGGCCGTCGGGTGCTCCATCTCGACGATCATGCCGCGGGCCGCGATCTGGGGATCGTGCACCACTTCCCGGATGGTCTGGACACGGGCGCAGGGGGCCCCGGCCTCCTCGAGCCGTCGCAGCGCGTCGGCGATGGACGGGGACGCCATCACCCAGTCCTGGACCAGGCGATACACCTCGTCGCGGTGCCGGGACCGCTGTGCGTTGGATGCATAGCGCGGATCCGTGGCCAGCTCGGGGCGCCCCATGGCCCGGCAGACCTGGGCCCAGTTCTGATCCGAGGGCGCACCCAGAACCAGGCAGCCGTCCCGCCCCGCGAACACCCCGTAGGGCACCGACCCCGGCAGCCCGCTGCCGACCCGGGTCGCCTCCACCTCCCCACCGCTCAACAGATACTCCTGGATCGCATACTCGTGCAGGGAGAACATGCAGTCCAGGAGGGCGATGTCGATGTGCTGTCCCTCGCCGGTCTTCTCGCGGGCGTACAGCGCGGCGCAGACCGCGGCGACGCCGTGAATCCCGGTCAGGGTATCCGCCACCGGCATCCGGATGATCGGCGGGGGCTGGTCCGGGAACCCGGTGATGTGCAGCGCGCCGCTCAAGGCGTCGGCGATGATCCCGTACCCGGGGCGCTGTGCGTAGGGACCGTCCTGCCCGAAGCTGGAGACGGAACAGTAGACGAGGCGCGGGTTGAGGGCGGACAGGGCCGGGTAGTCCAGTCCCATGCGGGCCATGACGCCTGGCCGGAAGTTCTCCACGACGACGTCCGAGGCCGCAGCCAGGTCGCGCGCCACCGCCTGCCCCTCGGGCCGCTTCAGGTCCATGCACACGCCGCGCTTGTCGTGGTTCTGCTGGAGGAAGTACCCCGACTGGCCCTGGAGGAAATGGGGATGCCCCCGCTGTTCATCCCCGTGGGGCGGGCGCTCGACCTTGATGACGTCCGCCCCCATGACCGCCAGGGCCCGGGTGAGATAGGGGCCCGCCAGGAACCGGGTGAAATCCAGGACCCGGATGCCGTCCAGGGGTCGCCGGGGCTTCGAGGTATCTTCCACGAGTTCACCTGTCGTCGGGGCGTCTCCGCCGGAGCGGTAGCCGGGGGTCAGGGCTTCAGGATGATGCGGCCCACCACCTCGCGATTCGTGAGCTGGCGGTGCGCCTCGGCCGCCGCGTCGAGCGGCATCGTCTTCCAGATGGTCGGCTGAAGCGCGGTGCGGTGCATGAAGTGGAGGATCTCGTTCAGGTCCTCGCGCGAGGCGCTCTCCACGCCGTAGATCTCCCACTCTTTCAGGATCACCAGCGCCAGGTTGATTTCCACCGGCTTTCCGGTCAGCTCCCCGATGACGACGTACCGGCCGCCACGCGCCAGGCTCCGCAGCGGGCCCGGGAAGACGGCGCCGCCCACCGTCTCCACCACCAGGTCCGCCCCGATCCCGCCGGTGAGCTTCCGCACGTCGTCCCCGAAGGTGCCGTCCCGGCTGACGATCACCTCGTCCGCCCCCAGCGCCTTGAGCCGCTCCACCTTCGCCTGGGACGTCGTGATCGCGATAGTCCGGGCGCCGGACACGCGCGCGATCTGGATCGCCGCCATCCCCAGGCCCCCGCTGGCCCCGGTCACCACCACGGTCTCTCCGGGCCGCACCCGGCCAACCTGGCGGACCGCCTTGTAGGGGGGCGCGAAGCAGCAGGCCCCCAGGCAGGCATGCTCGAAAGGCAGACCGTCGGGGATCCGGACCAGATTCGCGCGGGGGATGGCGACGTACTCGGCATAGCCGCCCTGGCGGACCTGGCCGATCTCGCCCCGGGGGTGCATGCACAGCGACACCCGGCCCACGCGGCACCACTTGCACTCGCCGCAGACCTGGTAGTTGATGGAAGCCACGCAGTCGCCGGGGGCGAAGTCCGTGACGGCCGCGCCCACCTCGATGATCTCTCCCGACAGCTCGTGGCCGATGACGAGCGGCAGTTTGGGGCGCGACCGCATCCCCGAGCGGACGATCATGTCCAGGTGACACACCCCGCACGCCCGGACGCGGAGCAGCGCTTCGTCGGGGGCCGGGCTCGGCCGCGGCAGCTCCTCCAGCTTCAGCTCTTCCGGTCCGCCATAGGCTCGCAGCACGATTGCCTTCATCTTCACTCCTTGTCAGCTCTCGATATTGGCAATCAGGCACCCCGGCAACGTGGCAATCCGGGGTTCCATGTTGGCCAGGTGCCACATTGCCTGACTGCCCAATCGCCGGATTGGCCGATGGCCAGGCTCAGCGTCCCTTGAACCTGGGCGGCCGCTTCTCCTTGAAGGCCTGAACCCCCTCCAGGCGGTCCTCCGTGGTGCACAGGATCGCGTGGCGGTACTCGTCTTCCCGGGACGCGTCCTGCATGTGCATCTCCAACCCCCGGATGATGGATTCCTTGGTCACGCGGAGAGCCACCGGCCCCTGGGCCGCGATGGTTCGGGCCACCCGCTCCGTCTCGGCCATGAGTTCCGCGTGGGGCACCACCCGATTCACCAGGCCGATGCGGTCGGCCTCGGCGGCCGGGATGATGGCGGCGGTCATGATCAGCTCCAGGGCCCGATTCCGGCCGATCAGCCGGGCGAGGCGCTGGGTCCCGTTGGAGGGGAAGAGGCCGAGCTTGGCCTCCGGCAGCCCGAAAGTGGCGCGATCCGAGGCGATCATGAAGTCGCACGCCATGGCGATCTCCATCCCGCCTCCCAGGCAATGCCCGTTGACGGCCGCGATGACCGGCTTCCCCAGCCCCTCGATGACGGCAATCTCCAGGTACCGGTTCTGCTCTGGCCCCTGGGGTTCCGCCAGGCCGCCCGCGATGGAATCCAGGGTCGTGAACCGCTTGATGTCCGATCCGACGCAGAAGGCCTTGTCCCCGGTTCCGGTCAGGATGGCCACCCGCACGCTGGGATCGTTCCCGATGGCGGTGAAGATCCGGACGAATTCCGCGTGCATCCGGGGGGTGGTGGCGTTCAGGGCCTGCGGGCGATTGAAGCGAACCACGGCGATCGGCTCCCGCACCTCTAGCGCGGTTTCCTGAAGATCCGTGAGTCCTCCTACCCCATCGGTCTTGCTCATGTGCGCTCCCCTTTTTGGTCATTGGAAATTGGTCATTGGTCATTGGATCCGGAGAATTCACAGGTCCGTTCGTGAATTATTCGGGTTAACGGCGACCCGTGACGCCGTCGAACAGTCTCTGAAGGGAGGCCATCCCGGCCTTGGCCAGGGCCCCCCGTTCCCGCTTCCAGTATTCGTCGTTGAAGATCTCCAGCGAGTAGAATCCGGTGTACCCCTTGGCCTGGAGACGCCGCACCAGGTCCGGGATGGGCAACACCCCCTCGCCCGGAAACACCCGGTGGTGCCGGCTTATCTGCAGGACGTCCAGGGCCATCGCAGGCGCATCCACCAGGTGCACCATGAAGATCCGGTGGGGCGGGATCGGCTCCAGGTCCTCCAGGCGAGAACCGGCCATGAAGATGTGGAAGGTGTCGAGGATCAGTCCCACGTTCTCCCGGTCGGCGCGCCGGACCACCTCCCATGCGGTGGCGATGTCCTTGATCCAGGCCGCCCACGCCAAAAACTCGTAGGCGATCCGCATCCCGTGCCGGGCCGCCAGGTCCCCCAGGTCGCGAAGGTCGGCAGCGGCCGCGTCCAGGTCCCGGTCGGTTCCCGCTGCCGTGGTCCCGCAGGCCAGCAGGGTGTCGGTCCCGATCCCCCGCATGAGCCCGAACAGCGCCTCCGCCTCGGCGAAGGCCTGCGCCCGCCGCTCCGGCGTCACTCCCTGGAACTCCCGGAGGACCAGGAACTCCGGCACCGCCAGCCCGCCTTCACGGACCACCTTTCCGGCCGCGGGGATACCGCCGGGGCACTCCTGGACGTCCTTCTCCCAGATGCCGATCCCGGCGAACCCGGCTGCGGCCGCGGCCCGCACCTGCTCCGGGAGGGATCCCGGAATCGTGATCGTGTTCAGGCAGAGTCTCGGTGTCGCCATTGTCTTTTCACTCCTGGTGTCCCACTAACCCGCATTATTCACGAACAGACCCGTGAATTCTCCGGATCAAATGACCAATGACCAATTTCCAATGACCAATGATGGTGGGCGCGCACAGCGCGCCGTCAAGGGGGTTCACGGAACTACCATCCGCAATTGGTCATTGGCCATTGGGATTTGGTCATTCCCCGCGATTATTCGCGAACATGATTCGACTCACACCCTGTGCCCAACCAGCGCGCCTTCATACGTGGCCTCGTTCAACCGGCGGGGGTAGACGCAGTCCCCGATCGCGTAGAGCTCCCCGGGCCACTCCCGCTTCAGCGAATCCAGCAGGCGGTTCTCCGCCTCGCCGCCCGCCGCCAGGACGATGTGGGCCACGGGGCGCACCCACTCTGTCTTCCCCTCGGATTGGAGCAGGACCGCGTCCGCCGCGATCTCCTCCAGCGTGGTGTTGAGCCGAACGTCAATGCGGGGATGCTGCTCCACCCGCTCCAGCAGGAGCCATTTGGCCCGCAGGCCGGCATCGGCCGCCATGGCCTTCCCCGGGTCCACCAGGATGACGTCCGCGTCCCGCTGCGCCAGATATTCGGCCAGCTCCACCCCGGCGAGGTTGGCCCCGAAGAGGCAGACCCGGCCGCGGATGTCCACCCGGCCGTCGTAGACGTCGAAGAGGGTGGCGACGTGGGGCTGCTCCACCCCGGGGATGGGAGGGATGAAGGGGCGGGCGCCGGTCGCCACTACTACCACGTCCGGCTTCTCCGCCTGGACCAGGGCCAGGTTCGCCTCCTCCTTCAGGCGGATCTCCACGCCGGCCGTCTTGATCTGGTGGCTGAGGTAGCGCACGATCTGCCCGAACTCCCCTTTGTGCGTCGGCCGCATGGCGTACCGGATCTGGCCGCCCAGCTCCGCCGCGCGCTCGACCAGCGTTACCCGGTGGCCCCGCAGGGCGGCCACGCGGGCGGCTTCCATCCCGGCCGGTCCGCCCCCGATGACCAGGATGCGCCTGGGTCGGGCCGCCGGCCGGATGGCAAAATCTCGCTCGCGGCCGGTGGCGGTGTTGATCGTGCAGAAGATGGGGATCTGCTGGCTGAGCACGTCGATGCAGCCCTGGTTGCAGGCCATGCAGTAGCAGATATCCTCGAGGCGGCCCTGCCGGGCCTTGTTGGGGAATTCCGGATCGGCGTGGAGGGCCCGGGCCAGGGAGACGAAATCCGCATGTCCGTCGGCCAGCACCTGCTCCGCAAAGGTCGGATCGTTGATCCGGCCGGCGACGCTGACCGGGATCTTCACCACGCTCCGGACCTGCGCCGCCAGCGGGACGTGGCAGCCGAGGGGGATCTCCATGGGCTGGACGATCATGAAGGCCGACTCGTAGTTCCCGCCCGAGATATCAATCAGGTGCACGCCCGCGGCCTCCATGGCCTTGGCCACCTCGAGGGTATCGGGCAGCACGATCCCCCCGTCCACGTACTCGTCGGCGCTCACCCGGACCGCCAGCGGAAAGTCGTCGCCGACCTGTCGCTTGACCTCGCGGATGACCTCCATCAGGAACCGCATCCGATTCGCGAGGGGGCCACCGTACGCATCCGTTCGCTGATTGGTCACGGGCGAGAGAAACTGCCCTAAGAGATAGCCGTGGGCCCCGTGGATCTCGATGATGTCGCAGCCCGCCTCCCGGGATCGGCGCGCCGCCTCCCCGAACTTCCGGAGGATGTCCTGCATCTCCTCCACCGAGAGGACGTGGGGCATGGCCCCGCCGGACATCTTGCAGGGCACGGCCGAGGGGGCCCAGGGCTGGAGGCCGCTGACCTCCGGGGCGACTACCCGTCCGCCGTAGTTCAGCTCCAGGCCGATCTTGGCCCCGTGGCGGTGCACGGCCTGGACGAGACGGGTGAGACCGGGGATCATGGCGTCGTCGTGAACCCCCAACTGGAATGCCCGGCCCTTGCCCCGAGGGTCCACGTAGGACGCCTCGGTGAAAAATAGGCCCACCCCGCCCCGCGCCCGTGCCTCCAGGTAGTCGATGTACCGCTGCGTCACCGACCCGTCCCGGTTGCAGTAGTTCCGCTCCATGGGGGCCGAGATGATGCGGTTGCGCACCTCCAGGCGTCCGATCCGCCCCGGCTCGAAGAGTCGCGGAAAACTTGCCATGACCTGCCTCCTAATACACCGCGCGGCCGCCGCTGCAGTCCCAGCACTGGGCGGTGAGATAGCTGGCCTCGCTGGAGGCCAGGAAGCGGATCAGCGCCGCCACCTCCTCCACGCGCCCGAACCGGCCCAGGGGAACCCGCGTCTTCAGCATTTCCCGCTGGGCGTCGGGGACCGTCTTGATCATGTCGGTGTCGATCATGGAAGGTGCGATGCAGTTGACCCGGAGGCCGAGCGGCGCCAGTTCCTTCCCCAGGGCCTTGGTGAGGGCGATCACCCCCGCCTTGGAGGACGAGTAGGCCGCCATCATCGGGTTCCCCTCTTTCCCGGCGATGGAGGCCATGTTCACGATGGCGCCCGCGTGCTGGCGTGCCATGGGCGGGATGACGGCCTTGCAGCAGTAGAAGACCCCGGTGAGGTTCACCGCGTGGATCCGGTCCCATTCCTCCAGGCTCAGATCCTGGACCGTGATGTTGCTGCCCAGGATCCCCGCGCTCGTCACCAGGACGTCCACCCGGCCGAACTCGTGGAGGGCCCGGTCCACCATGCCCTGGACTTCGGTCCAGCGCGTCACGTCCACCTGGTTCGCGATGCCCTTTCCCCCTTGCTTCTTGATCAAGCCCAGCGTCTCGTCCAGGAGACCCGCATCCAGGTCCGCCGCCAGGATGTTGGCCCCCTCGGCCGCAAAGCGCATGGCCGCCGCCCGGCCGATGCCCTTCCCCGCCCCTGTCACGATGACCGTCTTCCCGCTGAACTCCGTCATCTTTCCTCCTGCCGGCTACCCCAGATATTGAGCGCGCTCCACCAAGAGGTCCGCCTCGTGCCCGTGAAGGGCCAGCATGCGCCGCAGCCGCTGGAGGGCGGGCCGGACCAGGACGCGGACCAGATGGATCGCCACCCAGACATCCATGGCCATGGCGGTACGCGCGTGAACCCACGTCACGCGTTGGATGAGAGACTTTCCCAGCGTCCCCTCCCCGATCCAGAGGGCGGATCCGGTGGCGGCGAAGACGAGGAACGCCGCGCACAGCGACAGTTGCCACGCCTTCCGTCCGGGGTGCGTCTCTCCGAAGGTGGGGAAGCTGACGCGCCCTCGTGACCGGATGGCCCGCCACCACTGCCGGAGCCACTCGGCATCGGTCCGGCCCCAGGACGCGATCTGCCGGAGGCGCCGCCCGAAGTGACACCGGTCTAGCCAGAGGTAGACCAGCGGGGTGAGGGCCAGCGCCGGGGCCGCGATCCGGTGCACGAGGCCCAGCGCACCAATCACGGATTCCGGCCAGACCTCGCGGAAGTGGAACAGCGCGATGCCGGTCAGGGACAGGCTGAGGAACGCCGTGGCCAGGAGCGCGTGCGTGACTTTCTCGCCCCGACGGTACGCCAGGGCGAACTCCTTCAGGCCCCGATCCGTCTGGGGACAGGCACGGATGCAGGCAAAGCATCGCAGGCACTGGTCCGCCACCAGGTGCTCCAGCGCCATGGAGGTCCGCATGTTGGGGATGACGATGGGCCCGAACTGCCTGGCCATCACCGGGCAGGCGTCCACGCAGTTGCCGCAGGAGAGGCATCCCTTGTCGCCCACGACATCCCGGAACGACTCGGTCCGGAGCGCCGGCGACATGCCCAGGGACATCAGCCGGAAGCGCGCCACCGGCGGATGTACCGTGTCCAGGATGTCGGTCATGGCGGCCCCCAGCGACTCTCGCTGGCGCCGCAGGACGTCGCGGTCGGGCATCAGGCCTCCTCGAGGGCGGGGCCGTCGTATTCGAAATCCGTCGGGTGGATCCGCCGCATCGGGCGCATCCGCGTCCGCTCTTCGTAGACGTGGGCGATCAGGCCCGGCAACCGGGCCATGTAGAAGAAGGCATTCCCCAGGGCGGCGGGAATCTGCAACTCGCACAGGAGCGCCGCGATCGCCCCGTCCACGTTGATGGGCAGCTTGGTGTTGAGGATCCGCTCGGCCGTCGCCTGCAGGGCCTCCAGGATGGGCGGGTAGACGCCGCCCAGTCCTTGCTCACGCGCCACGCCGAAGAGGGCCTCAACCCGGGGATCCTTGGAGTGGATTCGGTGGCCGATGCCGAGGAGCCGCCGCTTCGTCGCGCGACTCGCGTGGACCGCTTCCTCCACCACCTCCGGCAGCGGCTTCCCGGTCCGTTGCTTCTCCGCCAGTTCGTGGAGCAGGTCCATGCAGCCCTCGATGGCCCCCCCGTGCAAGTCGGAGAAGGCCAAAACGCCGCTGGCCACGGCCGCGGGGAAGCTGGCCCGCGTCGAGGCGACCGTACGGGCCGCCAGGGTGGAGGGCGGGGTCGCCCCGTGGTCAATGGACGCCACCAGGATGGCATCCACGAGGCGGGCCTCCGTGGGGCTGGGCGAGCGCCCCAGGAGCAGCAGGAAGATCGCCTCGCTGAAACGGGCGCCGGCGATGAGTCGTTCCAGCGGGACCCCGCGGATGTAGAGCCGGCCCTCCTCGGCCAGGGAGATCCCCGTCTGCCACTGCAGATTCTCCGTCATGAGTCGCCTCCCCACCCCCAGCGATGTCCGGACTGCCGCCGGGAGCTCTTCGATCGCCTTCACCACGACGGCCCCCACCTCTTTCAGCCGCTTCACCTTGCCCGCGTGGCTCCCGGTTGTCCCCTCGATCAGGGCCCCGGCATGGGAATACCGCATCCCGGATTTGGCCGCGGCCCCTCCGATGTAGGCGAATACCGGCTTGCGGACCTTTCCCGCCGCGATGAGATCGGCGACCTCTTCTTCCTGGGAGGTGCCGATCTCCCCGAACAGGACGATGGCCTCGGTCTTCGGATCGGCCTCGAAGAGTTCCACCACCCGGGGCAGGGGCAGGCCGACGATCCCGTCCCCGCCGACGTGGACGATGGTGCTCTGGCCGATGCCAGCGCGGCTCAGGCCGGAGCTGAGGGCCGAGGTCATGCCACCGCTCCTGGACGCGACGCCCACCGGCCCCGGGCGGAACCACTCCTCCGCCAGCCGGGCGCGGCCCCCGATCATCCCGAGCAGGGCCTGCCCCGGGCTCACGATCCCGAGCGTGTTGGGGCCGATCACCCTGGCGCCGAGCCGATCTGCGACCTCCAGGACCTCCAGTGTGTCGTAGACCGGCACGCGGTCGGCCACGAGGACCAGGAGCCGGATCCCGGCCTGCAGGGCCTCCAGGGCCGCATCCCGGACCTGGGGAGCGGGGACGAAGATCACGCTGGCATCGATGCCGCCCACCGCCTCGGTCGCCGCCTGCACGGTATCGAAGACCGGGATCTCCCGCGTAACCTCACCGCCCCGCCCCGGCGTGACCCCGGCGACGATCCGAGTTCCGTAGCGCTGCATGAGCCCGGCGCGGGCCGCCCCCTCCCGGCCGGTGATCCCCTGCACCAGGACCCGCGTCTTGGCGTCCACGAGGATCGCCATCACCACACCTCCGCCAGGCCCGGGATCGGCAACGCGATCCACAGGGCATCACGTCCACTAACCCGGATTATTCGCAAAGCCGTTCGCGAATAATCACGGGAATGACCAATTACCAATGATCAATGACCAACAGCGAAGAGAATGCGCCTCCGGCGACCTGACAGCGTGCAGCGCGCACGTACCGCCATTGGGAATTGGAAATTGGTCATTGGTCATTTGACTCGGATAATTCACGCATCTCTTCGTGAATTATCCGGGCTAAACGGTGCCATCCGAGCCCCAGTCGAGAGGCCGGCGGCCCGTCGCCGCGACGAGGCTCTCCAGCATCACCTCGCGCGGCGCCTCGCGGCCCGTCAGCATTTGGAACGTGAAAGGGGCCTGCTCAAATATGTGACGCATCCCGTCGCACACCAGCGCCCCCGCGGCCAGGGCTTCAGACTGCAGCCTGTTGAGGCCGTCGCGCCGGTACACGATGTCGTAGACGAGCAGGCCGGGCCGCAACGCCTCTCGGGGCACCGGGCTGGGATCACCCTCACGCACGCCCAGGGGAGTGGCGTTGAAGATCAGCGTCGCCTCCGCCAGCGCCTTCGCACCTTCCTGCAAGTGGCCTGCCTCGACCGGGACCGGGACCCACCCGCGGGCCCGCTCCGCGAGCGCCTCGGCGGCCTCCGGCCGGCGGGCCAGCACGAGCACCCGGGTGGGTGGCACCCGGCGCAGTGCCTCCAGCATGGCCGCAGCCGAGCCGCCCGCGCCGACGATCACGGCCGGCCCCTTGGCCACCGTGGCGGCCCGGCGGCTGAGGCAGGCGGCGATCGCTTCCACGTCATTGTTTTGCAGCACGAATCGGCCGTCGCGGTTGATCAGGATGCTGGCGGCGCCGCAGCGGCGGACCGTCTCCGAGCACTCCTCCGCCGCGGCCAGCACGTCATGCTTGTATGGCATGGTGATGTTGCCGCCCAGGCAGTCCGGCTGCCGCATGCGTGCCAGGGCCTCCGGGAGCCTGGCGGGAGGCACGTCGAGCAGGCCGTACTCGTAGTCGAGTCCCAGCGCGGCGAAGGCGGGGTTGTGGACGGCCGGCGAGAGCGAGTGCGAGATGTGCTCGCCAAGCAGGAACGCGTATCGTGTCGCTTTGCGCACCGATGGTCGATTCATTCTCTGCTTGCCTCCTCTCAGACTCGCCGTAACCAGTCACAAACTGCTCGCGTCCGGCGGTGCGAGGCCCCCACACCGCCTCTTGTCAATACGTATGGGTGATCCCCTGGACCACGATCCGCGTCTTGGAGTCCACGAGAATCGCCATTAGGCCCAATGCTGTTCATTTAGGCCCTCACCCGTGCGAAATCCCCCCTCGCCCCCCTTTGGTAAAGGGGGGTTGGGGGGATTTGCTCGGACGCTGACATCGTTGTGGAACCCTATGTGAACAGTATTGCCATTAGCCCGCCTCCGCCAGGCCCGGGATGGGTAGCTCGATCCAGAGCGCATCCCGTCCGCGGGCCTGGCAGGCCAGTTCGCAGGCCAGGCACTCGATGCAGCCGCCGCGCTTCGCCTCTTCCCGCGGGATCTTGAGCGTGGCCCGCCCCTCGCGCAGTTCCAGGATCTGGGGTGGGCAGGCGGCGATGCACGGTTTGGCCGCACAGGCGAGGCAGGCGGCCTGATTGATCGCGATGCGCCCCGTCGGGATCTCGAAGGTATAGGCATCGGGCGGAGGGGTGCTTCGCGCTCGAGACGGGGCGGCCCGACGCCGGGGCGCCCGCATCAGCTCCACCAGCCGCGCCGCGCATTCACCTGCGGACTTCTCGTGGCCGTAGGCTTCCACGGGGGCCGGAAGGTCCGCGCAGAATTCCTGGATGATGGCCACCGCCTCCGCCTCGCCGTTCCCGCCCAGGCGGAGCACCGCCGGGACGTGGAGTCCCACCTCGCGAAACGCCTTGGCCAGCCCGCGTGCGGCGTGGAACTGTTCCTGGCTGGCGGCGCCGGATCCCGAGAGGAAGTAGCCGTCGATTCCGCGCTGGGCCAGGATGATCCGCGCGGCCCGGTACACCTTGGAGGCGGGGGGATTCCCGCTGGTGTCGCAGTAGTTCGCCGGTCGCAGGCCCTGCCCCACCAGCGCATCCATGGACATCATGGCCCCGCCGCCCCCCGACCCGTGGAAGCCCACCACCCCCTGGCCGGCCACGACCTGCGACTCCGTCTGCGCAAAGAAGAACGTGCCGCGAAAATCCGCCGACTCCACCGCGTGGGCCACGCGTTCCAGGGGCGTCGGGGGCCGGTCCATTTCCCGGGCCATCTCGATGCCCAGGTCCGGGTGGCGAAAGACCGCATGGTCGTCGATGCTGATCCGGGCGTCCAGCGCCACGACCTCGCCGGTCGGGGTGACCGCCAGGGGATTGATCTCGGCGACGCGGGCCTCGCACGCCCTCGCCATGCGACACAGGTTCGTCACCGCCGCGGCGACCCGGATCAATTCCCCGGCTTCGAAGCCGAGCTGCCGCAGGAGGTTCCGGATCGCGTACTCTTCCACCCTGACCCGGACGGGCAGCGGGAGGGTGCCCATGCGCCCGGTGCGGGCCCGCTCTTCCACGCCGGTGCCGCCTTCCAGGCTGACCATGAGGACCGGACATCGGTGCCGGTCGCTGATCGTCACCCCGGCGTACAGCTCTCGGGAGACCGTCACCTGCCGCTCCACCAGGACCAGCCCGACCGGGAATCCCTTGAGCGGCTTCGCCAGGATCGCCGCGGCGGCTGCCTCGGCCTCTGCGGGAGTGGCCGCCCGGCGGACCCCGCCCGCCTCCGCCCGGCCGGTGACCCAGGCCTGCGCCTTGATCATGACCGGACCATCCAGCCGCTCCGCGGCCGCCCGCGCGGCGCCGGGCGAGTCTGCGACCTCGCCGGCCGGTGTGGTGATCCCGTGGCGCTGCAGGAGTGCCTTGGCCTGGTATTCGAAGAGCCGTGCCATAAGCGTCAGTTTCCCGAGCGGGCTGTCTGGAATCCCCGGAATGCCTGCTCCAGCTCTTCCTTCCCGGCCGACATCAGCCGGTCGAGATCCTCTTCGAACGTGCCCGCGTCGATCCCCTCCACCCGCTTCGCCACGTCATGGGAGGGGGGCGTCAGATGCCGTCCGGTCAGTCGCCGGACGTACAGGAAGATATTGAAGGGGGCAATATCCGCCGGGCACCGGGCGGCGCAGAGTCCACACAGGATGCAGTCGAAGGACTTATCGGCGATGCGGAAGAAGTCGTTCCGGAAGGTCGCCGAGAGCAGGTCCATCACCGGGATGTCCTGGGGACAGACCCGCGTGCAGGTGTTACAGCCGATGCACCGGAGGAGCTCCGGGTATGCATCACGCACCGTTTCATACGTGGCCGCGCGGTCCTCCAAGATGTGGGGCGGACGAATGACAGGATAGGAGGGCACCGGGGAGATGTGCAGGCCGTCTGCAACGATGGACTGGCAGGCCAGGCCGGGGCGGATCTGTTCCTCTCCCTCGAGGTGGCCCAGGAACGCGCAGGCCCCGCACAGCCCGCCGCGGCAGCCAACGCCCCGAACAAATTGGTATCCCACTCCCTCGAGGGCCTGGAGGACGGTGGAGAGCGCCGGGACCTCGTAGGCCTGTCCCATGAACACGATCCGGACCCGCTCCATCGCCCCACCCTCTCTTCCGCCCGCCCCCATCTGTCAGCCGACCTCCACCGTGGCGCGCCGTGGTTCGATGCCACAGCACGTGCGAACCGAGGCGATCCGGACGCCGCTGGCTCGCTGGGGGCCGATGTTCACCAACGTGGCCAGGACCGAGACGCGTCCCCCCAGACCGAGGGGGCCGCTGCCGCCGGCGTTGATCTTCTCCGTGATCTGCAGTTCCAGCGGGGTTTGCCGCTCCAGGTCTCCCCGGGCCATCGCCTCCAGCATCAGGCTGGTCGCCTCGAAGTGCGTGCGGCCCAGGCCCACCGCCACCACGGCCGGGGTGCAGCCCAGTTCCCGCACGGCCTCGATCCCCCACTGGGCGACCTCGTCTACCACCGTCTCCATGCGATGCTTGTGAAAGATCCGGTACGTCTTGGCCCGGATTTCCGGCCCGCCGCCCAGGAGGAGGACGGTGATCCGGACCCGATCGCCGGGAATCCGCTTCACCGAGAACGCGGGAGGGATGACGTCCTCGGAGTGCAGGCTCAGCCCCTGGCTCTGCTCGATCCGCTGCAGCTCGTCTCCCAGGACCGCCATCGGCCGGCCCGGCAAGCGCCGCAGTCCCTCGGCGATCCCCTCGGTGATTGCCCCGAGCTGGGCCCCGCCGAATTCCGCGAACTCCCCCACCTCCAAGAGGACGTGCGGGATGCCCGTGTCGTCACACAGGGGAAGCGTGCGCCGTTCCGCCACGTCGGCGTTCTCCAGGAACTGGCGCATCGCCCAGAGCGAGCGCTCGTCGGTTTCCACTTCCAGGGCACGCGCATAGGCCGCGCGGAGTCCTGGGGTGAAGCTGGACCCGGCACGCACCAACGCTTCAGCCGTAGCCTCTCGTATCTTTTCGGAGGAGATCCCCATTGGATTACCCTCGCTGTGTCTGCTGTTCGAATATGGAATTCCCGTGGAGAATGGCGACCACCGCCGGAATGCGGTCTACCCGCACCCGGTAGAGCGCCTCCATCCCGAGTTCCGGAAAAGCCGCAACCTCCGTGGACAGGATCCGGTCGGTCAACAGGGCCGTGGACGGCGTGGTGACGGCAAAGAGACTCCCGTGGGCATGCAGCGCCTGTACGGTGTCGGCCTTCAGCCGGCCCTTGCCGAGGTGGATGCGCACCCCGCGCGCCGACAGGGGGGCGATGCTCTCTTCGATCTCGAGCTTGCTGCTCGTGGTGGGTCCGACACCGGCCACGCTGACCGCCGTGTGGAAGATCACGCTCCCCTCGAGATGAATCCCCCTGGCCGCCAGCTCTGCATCGGACATCGCCACGATTTTCGGAAGGACCGCATCCCGGCCGGCATAAATCACCCCTGAGATTTCCAGGAAGTCCCCCACGTGCAGGCCAGCGATGGCTTCGGGAGAGATGGGTGTCTCCACGCGGACCGGATTCATCGCACTGCCTCGGCACGGTCCGATGGCCCGTAGTCGGGAAGCAGGAGGGGGGCCGGCATTGTCTGCTGGATCCCCAGCCGTTCCAGTTCGGCGTGATATGCCTGCAGGTGGTCGAGCCTGGCCGGACCCGGCCATTCCGGTCTCAGGGTCTCTGCCGCGCGATGTCCGGCCCGCCGGCCGAAGACCAGGATGTCCACCAGGGAGTTCGATCCGAGCCGGTTCCGTCCGTGGACCCCGCCGGCGACCTCGCCGACGGCATACAGGTTCGGAATCGTCGTGGCGCTCCAGGCGTCAATGGCGACGCCACCGTTCTGGTAGTGTTGCGCAGGGTAGATGAGGATGGGCATCTGCGTGACGTCGATCCCGAACTTCCGGAACCGATGATGAATGCCCGTGAACTGCCGCTCGATGGTGCCCCGGCCGTGCAACAGCTCGATGAGGGGGGTATCCAGCCAGATCCCCTGGCGCCCGCCCGGCGTGGGCACGCCCCGCTCCTGGGCGGTGCACGCACGGATGATCGCCGACGAGATGGCGTCTCGCGTCTCCAGCTCGTTGATGAATCGTCCCCCCTCCCGGTCCACGAGCTGGGCTCCCTTGGCGCGCAGATGCTCGCTGATGAGCAGGCCCAGCATCTGCTCCGGCCAGACCACCCCCGTGGGGTGGTACTGGATCGAGTCCACGTAGAGGAGGCGGGCACCGGCGCGGTACGCCACCACCAGGCCGTCCGCCGTGGCCCCGTAGTGGTTCGTGGTAGGAAATCCCTGGATGTGCAGCCGTCCGATGCCCCCCGTGGCCAGGATGGTCTTCTTCGCGTGCACGATCACGTGCCGACGGGTGTCCAGGTTCAGGAGGACGGCGCCCGCGCAGGCGCCATTCGGATCGGTCAGGAGTTCGACGACCGGTGAGAATTCCAGGACGGGGATCTGGGCGTTTCGCATTTCATCCTGGAGGACCCGCATGATCTCCAGTCCGGTCATGTCCCGGCAGGAGTGGGAGCGGGGCCGGGAGTGGCCGGCCGGGGTGTGCGTGAGGATATTTCCATCCTCGACCCGGTCGAAGAGCACCCCCAGGCGCTCCAGCCACGCCACGACTCGCGGGGCGTCCGTGACGAGCGCGCGCACGAGTTCGGGAACGTTTGCGAAGCGCCCGCCCCGGATCGTATCCACGTAATGGATGGCGGGCGAGTCGTCCGGTCGGGTCGCCGCTCCGATGCCACCCTCTGCCATGATGGTATTGGAGTCGCCGTGGCGAAGCTTGGTGGCCATCAGGACCTTGGCTCCCTCGTCGCGTGCCATCAGCGCCGCAGCGGACCCCCCACCCCCGCCGCCGATGACGAGGACGTCCACCCGGTGGTGCGGGTGCGCCAGGTCGAGAGGGATCCCCTTGAGGCGGCTTGGTGCTTCCAATAGTT
>Ga0155960_1212_pt1 | contig 20267 bp, 28 predicted proteins | sample RifCSPlowO2_02_FD_107614 | JGI IMG/M metagenome (GOLD analysis project Ga0155960, IMG submission 107614) | candidate division NC10 bacterium RIFCSPLOWO2_02_FULL_66_22
GAGGAGCAGGCGGGCTGGATGGTGGTTCGGATGCACGGGATGATGGGCCCCAGCATGATGGGTCCGGGCATAATGCGCCGGATGCCCCGGATGCCGATGATGCGGTAGGCCATGACCCATGCACGAATCTGAACGACGGGGAGTGCCCTCTTTTTCTTGCCACTGTTCATCAAACCAGCATGCCACCGAAAAAAGCTCTTGACTTTCCAGTTAGCTGGAAGGTGTAGATTGTCCCAAGAGAGGAGGTGATGGCCATGGAGGTACAACAGAAGATCTCCCTCTGTCCGGAATGCAGCGCCTGCCCAGAGGTGGAAGTCCTCGAGGACGAGGGGAGGCCTGTGGCCGTCCGGATCGGGGAAGGCGGAGAGCGGATCACCCTTCCAAAAGCGGCGTGGAACACCCTTGTACGGTACGTAAAGGAAGGGGTCCTGACCGCCCTCTGACAACGTGCGGGGAGCCGGAGTTAGAGTTCCGGCTCCCCCACAGGCTGGCGGAGCGGCTGATGGCAGAAGGTGGATTCTTTATCGGCAAGGTGGCCAAGCAGGCGGGGGCGAACCCCAAGACGATCCGCTACTACGAAACGCTCGGCCTCTTGCCCCAGGCCCAACGAGGCGAAAACCGATACCGGCTCTACTCCAAAGAAGAGGTCGAGCTGCTTCGGTTTATCAAGAAAGCGCAAGGATTGGGCCTTACGCTTTCCGAAATCAAGGGAATCGTCGAACTCCGCCGGATGGGCCATGAGCCCTGCATCCATGTCCAGGCGTTGTTGAAACGAAAGATTGCCGACCTCGATCAGAGGCTGAGAGATCTGGTCGCATTGCGGAAAAAGCTAAAAGATCTCTCGATGGGCTCGGAACAGCCAGCGAAGCGGGGACGGATAAAGGCAGTGGTCTGCCCCCATATTGAAGCGGTGCCACCTGACCTGAAGCCACGGCGGTAATTTTAGTGCTGCTCTCATGAGTCCCATCAGGGGCTCGAACGGGGTGATCATTTCATTAGACAGGCTCGATAGTGCGCTTCCCCCTTCGCCACGGTATTTCCACGAACCAGGAACTACCGAACCATGATTCATATTGACCGGACGATTTCCTTCCCTTATCCTGTTTGCGTCATGCCGAGGTTCAGCAGACACCGCCATCGGTGGTCCGGCTCGGGTATGTTGATAGCGGCCATTCTTGCCGCTGTGCTCCCGCTCTGCCTTGTCGCCGGGACCATGGCCAGCCAGGATTCCTGTCAGGATCTCGGGTCTCCCCCTGGGCTGTGCAGTAAGGCGGCGAGCCATGCGGACCACCTTCTGGCTGCCCCGGCGCCGCTGATCAACGCTCTTCCGTACAGCGGGACCTCGGAAATCCTCTTCCAGTACGTCGCACCCACTTTTCCATCCTTCGGCTTTCTTTCCACTCCTGACGGCCGCGCCCCTCCGCTCGCCTAGTTCGACCACTGCCTGAATCCCAATCACAAGGGCCCGTATCAGATCCTACTCCGGGATCACTGTTTCCAGTCTCCAACGCTGGGGACAGGGGTTTACTATCCCGAAGGTCTTGAAAGGAGTCGGACCATGAACGCCCCACGCGGACGGAGCCTCACTCTCGTCGCCCTACTTGTCCTCGGGACCTTTGCCCTTGGGGGATTCGCCCTCGCCCAGATGGGCCCAGGGATGATGGGCCCTGGCGGCATGATGGGCCCAGGTCAACAGCCAGGGCAGCCGCAACGACCGGGTCAGCAGCCCGGTCCAGGCACGATGGGTCCAGGGATGATGGGGGGTGGGATGATGGGGGCTGGCTCCACAAATGATCGCCCCTGGATCACCGTCATGCTGGACCGGCGAGAGGATCTCGGCCTATCTGCAGAGCAGGTCGGCCGGCTGTTCCCCCTTCGGGATCGCTTCACCAAGGAGGTCCAGAAAAAGAGTGAAACTCTGGAGAAGGTCGAGCGGGAACTCGATCAGTTGATCGGACCTGGGGCCGTTGACCTGAAGGCGGTTGACGCGAAGCTGAAAGAGGCCGAGGCCATCCGAACGGACCTCCGACTGTCCCGGTTCAAGGTTATCGAGGAGGGGAAGGCGGTGCTGACGCCGGAACAGCGGAAGAAGCTGGTCGAGCTGGCGAAGGACCAGCAGCCCTCAAGCCTGGGACCTGCGACAGAGCGGCCGATGATGGGGAGCGGCGGCAGCGGCATGGAAGAGATGCAGCGGTTCATGCAAAGCGACCGGGCCCCCCAGGCCATGGCGGCCATGATGGAGATGGCCCGACAGATGGGGAACGGAGATGTGATGCTCGGCATGGTGCGGATGATGGAGATGATGGGAGGCATGGGTCAGATGATGGGCCAGGGGCGGCAGTAGATGAAATGCCCATTCGGGCCCAGAGGGATCCCGCTTCCACCTTCAACCTTCGTGCTGCTCCCATCCAGACCGGGTCCGTCGCTGGGCCGGTTGACCCGCTAACGCGGGGGGGATAGAGATGCCCGAGGATAGGGCTGCGAAAGGTGCACACGGCTGGGAGACCCCCAGTCCCGACGCCACCCTGTGGGCTCGGCGAGACATCTTCTCGCTCGCCGGATGGGCTGGATTCGCTGGGGTGGTCGGGGCGTCGCTTTTGGCCTTCACCCGGTTCATGTTCCCCCGGGTGTTGTTCGAGCCCCCCGCCGTCTTCCTTGCGGACAGACCGGAGAACTTCGTCCCGGGCGTGGTGGATGAGCGGTGGAAAAAGAGCGAGCGGGTCTGGATCGTGCGGAAGGAGGACGGCAGCTTCTATGCCCTGCTGGCCATCTGCACGCACCTGGGGTGCACGCCCAACTGGTTCGCCGCAGAGAACAAGTTCAAGTGCCCCTGTCATGGCAGTGGCTTCAAGCGGGACGGGACCAACTTCGAGGGGCCGGCACCACGGCCGTTGGATCGGATCAAGATCGCTATGACCCCTGAGGGGCTCTTGCAGGTGGACAAGAGCGCCATCTTCCGCATGGCCCCCGGTAACCCCGAGGCCCAGCACCCGCAGAGCATTATGAGAGTGTAGGGCGGTGCCGATGTCTCCGGCGGCGTGGATCTCTGGGAGCGTGGGAGCCATACTGTTGGCCATGGCCATCGCGTCGGTCGTGCCGCAGGCCGGGGCGGACGATCACTTTGCGTCCGGGCTGGGCATCCAGAAACCGAAGGAACAAGTTGAGGCGCCGAACGTTATCGGAACTGACCCGGATGGGAACACGATTCGTCTCCAAGACTTCCGCGGCAAGGTGGTGTTCCTGAACTTCTGGGCCACATGGTGCATCCCCTGCCGGCTCGAGATGCCGGCGATGGAGCGCCTTTACCAGGCATTCAAGGGGCAGGGTTTCGTCGTCCTGGCGGTGAATGTGCAGGAGGGAACGGGACCCGTCCGGGCCTTCGTCCGGGAACTGAAGCTCACCTTCCCGGTCGTCCTGGACCCGAAGGGGACGGCAGCCATGGCCTACGCTGTCCGTGGCCTCCCCGCCACCTACCTTATTGACCGGAGCCAGATCATCGTGGGTCGAGCCATCGGCGCCCGGGAGTGGGACGGCAAGGATGCGCGGGCCTACATCCGCTCACTCCTGGGGGATCGTCGGTAATCTGGAAACAACAGGCGAAACACCAGAATCAGCCCTGGCAAGCGGGAGTGGAAGCCATGGACAATTGGCGTGAGGTGAATGAATTGAATCGCCGGGAATTCCTGCGGTCCTCCGGCGTAGCGGCGGTGGGGATCACGCTTGTCGGAAGCTCTGTCCTTGCGTCTCGTCGCGCGGTAGCCGCCGGTGGTATTCGGGAGATCGAGCTTGTCGCCAGGGAGACGCGGTGGGAGTTGGCCCCGGGCAAGGTCATCAAGGCCATGACGTACAACGGCCAAGTGCCGGGACCAACGCTCCGCCTCCGCGAGGGGGAGCGGGTTCGGATCACTCTCAAGAACGAGCTAGCCGAGCCGACGACGATCCACTGGCACGGAGTGGATGTGCCCAATCCCATGGACGGGGTGCCAGGGATCACTCAGAAGCCGGTCCAGCCCGGAGAGAGCTTTGTGTACGAGTTCGAGGCGCGGCCCTCAGGTACCCGCTGGTACCACACGCACTTTGCCGAGCACAAGCAGATGGACCTCGGGCTGACGGCGCCCCTGATTATTGAGCCAGCGGAACTTGAGCCCTTCCCATTTGACCGAGAGTACACACTCGTTCTAGACGACTGGGCCACCGGGACGGGGCGCCCGCTCCCGAGCACTCGGGAGGGGACGGAGGGCGCCCGTGGAAGCATGGGCGGCATGATGGGTGGCGGCATGCGCGGCATGATGGAAGGAATGATGGGAGGCCGTGGCATGGGCGGGATGATGGGCGGTGGCATGATGGGCATGGGTGGCCAGACGCCCGCCTACGACACGATGACCATCAATGGGAAGGCGTACCCCTCCACCGAGCCGCTTCACGTCCGCAAGGGAGAAAGAGTCCGCCTGCGCCTCATCGATGCCAGCGCCGACCATACCCACGTCATCCGTCTGGCGGGCCACCGGTTGAAGGTGACGCACACTGACGGGAACCCACTGGTGCAACCGGTGGAGGTGGACGCCGTGCCCATTGCCCCCAGCGAGCGCTACGATGTCTTGTTCGTTGCGGATAACCCCGGGGCGTGGTTCCTCTACTGCGCCGAGCCCGGCCACCCCGGGGCCGGCGAGCAAGTCGCCCTCGTGTACGAAGGGCACGAAGGGCGGACGCCGGAGGCACCCATCGAGGGGATCACCGACCTGAGCCTCTGGCGTTACGGGGTAGGTCGCGGCCGCGATGTGCTGCACCCTCCCTCGGGGCGGGAGCGGACGTTCGACCTCACCCTGAGCGGCGGGATGATGAGGTCGGAGGTTTGGACCATCAACGGCAAGCGATATCCGAACACGGACCCGTTGCGACTTCGGAAGGGCGACTGGGTCCGCGTGCGCTTCAACAACATGAGCATGGAGGCCCACCCCATGCACCTGCACGGGCAATCCTTCAAGGTCCTGGCCGTCAATGGCCGGCGCCTGAACCAGCCCATCGTCAAGGATAGCGTGGATGTGGAGGCGCACATGGGTTCCGTGACCATCGAGTTCACCGCCCACAACCCCGGTGATTGGTTCTTCCACTGCCACAAGCCCATGCACATGGAAGGGGGGATGATCACGCTGGCAAAGATCGGATGATCGCTCTCGACTCGGTGGTAAGCAGCCTTTCACTTGAACAAGGAGGATACATGGAAACTACGCAACGAAGAGGCGGTGATCTTCGTCCTTCGATTCCGACGTCGCGGATCCGCGCCCACTGGTCTCGTGTCATGTCAATCGCCGGATTGGCCACGGCCATTGCGCTGGCGCTCTCGACATTCGGGGAGACGGCAGGGCCATCACACGACATTGGCCACCTCCACGCCCTCCTGGTGAGCCCGACCGACGGCAGCTTGTGGATCGGAACGCATAACGGCCTGTACCAGAGCAGTGACGAGGGGAAGACCTGGCAACAAGTGAAAATTCCCGCTGAACTGGCTGCCATGGACTTCATGAGCTTCGCCCAGGACCCGATCAATCCCAAGGTCCTCTACGTGGGCACCCACAACCGGGGTGCCCTGCGGACCACGGACGGGGGCGCCGCGTGGGAATCATTCAGCACGGGGCTGGGCGGGTCAGATGTCCATGCACTGGCCGCGGACGGCTACAACGCGACGCAGCCAAAGCGCCTGTACGCCTGGGTCGTGGACAAGGGTCTGTACCGCATCCTCGGAGACCTGTCGGAATGGAAGCGCGTAGATGACGGGCCCAGCAACCCCGACGTCCGCGCCCTCCAGGCGGTGAACATCCCGACAGGGATGGGTGGCATCTTCCTGTATGCGGCCACGAGCGAGGGAATCTTCCGCAGCCCGGACTGCTTCTGAGGCTGGAAACAGGTGGGCGGTCTGCCCACTAACAAGACGGTGTACGCCTTTGCCGCCAGCCCCACCAATCCGAAGATCATGTTCGCCGGGTTGCGGGAGGGGGCCTTCAGGAGCACCGACGGCGGAGAGAGCTGGAAGAAGGTCGCCAAGGCGCCGCGCGATGTTGCGGCTGTCGCCTTCGATCCCGGAAAACCGGAGGTGATCTTTCTGGGGACAGCCTCCGGGATCCTATACCGGAGCCCCGACAACGGCGCTACGTGGCAACGGCAGAACTGAGGCCAGCGACCATGATCCGAGGGCTGGGCTTCACGATGAGGGGCATGGTTGTCATCTCAGCCGTTCTGGCGCTGACGTCCCTTGCCCCGCCGGCCGTGGCAGATGACCCGCTGGCTCCGACGATGCGGCTCGGCAGGCCGACCCATGTCGTGCACCACCACATGACGGGTGTGGGCTACCGGGCGAACGGCCCGGCCGGGACCATCGGGGTGCTGGACCCGCTAACCGGAGGCGTGATGCGGGAGATTGAGGTGGGCCAGCGAGTGGACCTGGTGGCCCTGAGCGAGAGTGGACAGTGGCTCTATGCCATCAGTCCACACGCAGACCACTTGGCAGTCATCGAGGTAGCTACGGAGCGTGTCGCCCGGCGGGTTTCCCTGCCGTTACCACCACAAAAAGAGTGACGAGAGTGTAGCGGCCGGATTTCTGAGGCCGCGGGAGGAGGAAGACATGGCATCCAGGGATGAGAAGCAAGCGGTCGAGACGCCGTCGGCGGGATCGTCGAACGGTTCGGCGGAAACGTTCTGTCCCATCTGCGGAAGGGACGCCCCCGACCCGAGCTTGAAACGCTTCGGGGAATATTTTTGCTCCGAGGCCCACGTAGCAGAGTACGCCAGGGAGGTCCGTTCAAAGCAGGCGGCGGAGCCCACGGCTATCGCGGTCGTGGCCGAGGCGCAGGCTACCCCACCCCAGGCGACCGGGACCCTCGAAGGGGGGCAGGCGCCGCAGAAGAAAGGTGGGATCAGCAGCCGCCTGAAAATGGCTGCGTGTTGCGGCGGGATGCTTTTGCTCCTGCCCGCCCTCGGGCTGGTGAGCGCCGGTGGACTGGCTGCAGTGGCTGGCTCGGCCCTCTCTGTCGCTGCTGTCCTCGCCTGTCCGATCGGGATGTACTTCATGATGCGGGGGATGATGAAGCGGGGGCAGCACGGAGGGCAGGGCCAAACCGAGGGCGGCGAGGGCCGGCCCCGCTTACCCGGAGACAGAACGCCCCCACCCGCTGATCGCTGAGAGGCTCCAGACCGAAAGTTCTGCGGAGGGGAGGAGTGCGCGCAGATCTCGAACGCAAAAAGGAGAAAAAGCGGTCCAGGGAGCAAAGGCGTCTGCGCCGTCGCCGACTCCGGTGGGGAATCGCCCTCGGAGTCCTCGTCCTGCTTTCTGCGGGCATCGGTTACTACGTGGCCACCGCGTGGCGGCCCCCGGGACCAGGCGACCCCGCCCCCGACTTCGCCCTCCCAGACCAGGACGGTCGCACGGTCCGGCTGGCTGATTTTCAAGGGAAGCAGGAGGTCGCCCTGTTCTTCTACATGGTCGCCGACTGAGGGATGTGCCAGACGCAGCTCGGGAAGCTGCAAAAGCGCTTGAAGGAGGTCGAGGCCACCGGGGCGGCCGCCTTTGCCGTAAGCATTGACCGCCCCGAGGCAGCGCGGAAACTGCGCCAGAATTTCAACCTGACGTTCCCGATCCTCTCCGACTCCAAGATGGAAGTGACCCGAGCCTATCAGATGAAGGGCGAACGGATGGAGATGTCGGACATGGGCTACGTCATCATTGACCGGCAGGGGATTATCCGGGGCAGGCGCATAGACCGCTCCTTCGCCGACAACCTGAAAAACGTGCTGGACATCCTTGGCCAGCTCCGGACCGCAAGCTGAACCACGAATCAGGTGAAGGCGTAGCAATGCCAAGTGGAACTGATCGGGATCATGGATGGCGTCTGCACGTGGGGCTGCCGGCGAGCCTCGCCGCACTCGCGGTTCTGACCCTCCTCGCCTCCGGCGTGCCAGGGGTGGCGGACGACCCTCTCGCAGCGATGGAGGTTCTCCTTGCCGAGCGGGGCAAGGAGGCATCGGACTTCACCCTCCCCGACCCCGAGGGGAAGCGCGTGAGCCTTCGCGACTTTCGGGGAAAGGTTGTCCTCCTCACGTTCTTCACCACCTGGTGACCAAAGTGTCGGCGGGAGTTGCCCGCCAAGGAGCTGCTCCACCGGGGGTTCAGTCCCCAGGGGCTTGCGGTCGTCGGCGTAAGCATCGGGGAGTCCGCTGCCGCCGTACGCAGGTTCCGTCAGGAGTTTGGTATCACCTATCCGCTCCTGATGGACGAGAAGGATGAGGTCACCCCGCGCTTCAACGCCCGGGGCCATCCGACCACAATCTTGATCGGTCGGGACGGGCGAATCATCGGACGCATTCCGGGGGAGCGGGACTGGGGCGTGGAGGCAGCCAGGGACCTCGCCCGCTGGCTGCTGGCGTTGTGAAATGGCCAATCGCGCCGCCGAAGTTTCCACAAATGGCCATCCCCATCGCCGAACCGCCGTGGTTCGCTACGTCCTGACCTTCGGGGGGATTGTGGCGGTGGTGGTCCTGCTGGCCTATGGCATCACCGTGGATCCGCGGAGGATCCCGTCCACGCTGGTCGGCAGCCCAGCTCCGGACTTCGAGCTTCGCCTCTTGGACGGAAGTGTGGTGCACCTCTCGGATTACCGGGGGCGGGTGGTTTTCCTGAACTTCTGGGCCTCTTGGTGTCCGCCCTGCCGGGCCGAAGCGCGCCTACTCGAAGAGGCATGGCGTCAGGTCAAAGATCGGGAGATCGTCTTCCTGGGGGTGAACATCCAGGATACGGAAGAGGGGGCTCGACGCTTCATCGAGGAGTTCGGAATCACCTATCCGAACGGCCGTGACTCGCAGAGTCGAATCGCCATTGATTATGGAGTCTACGGCATTCCCGAGACATTCTTTACCGATCGCGAGGGCAGAATCACGTACAAACATATTGGCGCCTTGGGGTGGGAGCTCCTCGGCGCGAAACTGGCGGAGGCAGGCCGGGGGATCCTCAGCACCGAAGGTCGGGGTGCGGGCTATCAATCCGTCCGGTGAGGCCGGGAGCATTCTTCTTCCCGTCGCCCCTGTGGCAACTGGAGCCCGGCAGTCCTCCGATGGCGACAGGTGCCAGCGTTATGGATCCGACACTACGGGCGCTCCTCACGACTTGGAGCTGGCGTCCAGACGTCCTGTTCGTCCTCATCGCCCTCGGAACCGCCTTTGCGATTGGCTGGTGGCGCCTGCGCAACCGGGGCTTCCGGCGAGCCCGCCGATGGCGGGCCTTGGCCTACGTGGCTGGACTCGGGGCCGTCGGACTGGCTCTCATCTCGCCCGTTGATAGGCTCGCGTCTCTCTCCTTCCTCGTGCACATGGTCCAGCACGAGCTGCTCATCATGGTTGCTCCGCCCCTCCTGCTGCTTGCCGACCCACTCCCGATTCTCCTTTGGGGCCTGCCCCGAAAACTTCGCTTGGGGGTACGGCACCTCCTCGCCCGGGGCGCCATGGTCCGCCGGATTTTCTATAGTGCTACCTGGATGCCCGTAGCCTGGGGAGTCTACGTGTTCAACCTCTGGATGTGGCATTTGCCCGAGGCCTACGAGGCGGCCCTCCGGAACCACCTCCTCCACGACCTGGAACACGTGACCTTCTTCGGGTCTGCCCTTCTTTTCTGGTGGCCCATTGTCAATCCGGCCCCAAGACTCCACGGGCAGATTGCCTATGGCTTCCGCATCCTCTACATAATCGCCGCCGCCTTCCAGAACGCAGCTCTCGGATTCGTCATCGCCGTGACGGACCGGGTCCTCTACCCCTCCTACGCGTTCGCACCCCGCCCATGGGAGCTGAGCCCGCTCGATGACCAGGCCTTCGGTGGGGCGATCATGTCCGAGGCCGCGATGATGTTTCTCATTCCCCTCTTGGTTCTGGTCACTCGGTGGCTCAATGATGAGGAGCGGAGGACGCATCTGCGCGAGGCGATCGCGCTGTACGTAAGGAAAGCGGCTCGATGAACGCTGTGGCCCGGCGGCTGTGAGGATCGCGCCCGGGCAACCCCCAAGCATCCGGCAGGGTTCCATCTGGTCAGCCCGGGCGATCCGCGCTATGCTCGGATCCATGCGCTGGAGGTGGTTCGCCGGGGTCGCTGCAGTCAGTGTCTTTGCGGTTGGAGACGCCGCTGCTCACAAGCTCCCGAACTTCCCACAGGTCCGGCTGGTCAAGGCAGAGGCAGATCCTGCTCATCCACTGGTTCGGAAACTGATTGTCCGGGTGCTTGACCCGGCAGCTCTGCGACCCGTGTCTGGAGCTGTAGTCAAGGTCCGCGCGCGACACGCAGAGCTCGGTTCTGCCCTGCGGAGCGAGGACGTGCGGCTGTCTGCCGGAGAGGATCCGGGCCTCTACGCGGGGGAGACCCGATTCCCGCAGCCCGGGCGTTGGGAGCTGACCGTCGAGGTAATCGGCCGGTATGTCGGCGACGCTCACTTCACGTTGGACGTGGTGGCGCCCCTGGTCCCGCAGCGGACGCCGGAGAAGGAAAAGCCCCAGTTCGATATTGACCTTCCGACCCTTCGCCACTTGGCGATGGAATGGGGTCACCTGGCGGGATTCGGCCTCTGGCTTCTGGCCACCGGTGTCGGCCTGCTGAACCCGACCGACCGGCGTCTCTTTGTGCTTGTGGCCACGTGGGCCGGTTTCGTGGTCGAGGGAGTCACCGGCCTGTACAAGATGGAATACAGCACACCCTTCGCCGAGGGGTTGCGGCTCTTCAACCTGACCCAGATCCCGAGGGTGTTTTTCGCCAGGGAGTATGTGTACACCCTCGTGGTCAAGCACGCCTTGATGGTCGTCGCCATGGGAGTCACCCTGGCACTCACCATCCATGTTTGGCGAACCCAGCCCGGGGATCGGGTGCATGTCTATCGAGGGCTGCTCGGCGTGAACCTCGTCATCGCCCTGGCCATTGCCGCGGCCGCCGCCGTCCTTGGCGTCTACCACGCCATCGTCCTGCACTTTTCGTAGAGCGCTCAATGGGAATGCACGGGTAGGCCGTCGTGGGTGTGGGCGACAATTTGATGGTGCCTCTCGCCCGGCTGGTCGGCAGGATCCGTGTGGACCACAGCATTTCCGAGGTGGGGCAGGTGATGGAGCGCCTGGTGGCGCACCTCCATGGCGATCGCGTGGGCGGCGGAAACCGTGAGGCTTCCATCCACAGCGACGTTGATCTCGGCATGGAGGCGATGGCCGATCCATCGAGCGCGGACCTCCCCGACCTCCCCGATCCCGGGCACACGGCCCACCGCATGCCGTAGCTCGTCCAGGATCTTGGGATCGAGTCCATCGAGAGCCCGTTCGAGGACCGCCTTGCCCGAGTGCCAGACGATCCCCAGGATGGCCACCGTGATCAGGAGGCCGACGATTGGATCGGCCAGCGGATAGCCGAGCCAAACCCCCACGGCCCCGGCCAGCACCGCCAGGCTGGTCCAGCCGTCCACGCGGGCGTGATACCCGTCGGCCACCAGCGCGGCACTCCCGATCTCCTTGCCCACCTTGATGCGAAAAATCGCCACGCCTTCGTTCCCCAGGAAACCGATGACCGAGGCCGCGACCACCGCCCAGAGGTAGCCGATGGGCTGTGGCTGGAGCAGGCGCTGGACCGCCTCATAGCCCGCGGCGATGGCACTGAACAGGATCGTGAGCACCACGACGACACCGGCCAGATCCTCAACCCGACCGTAGCCGTAGGGGAACCTGCGGGTGGGTCTGAGCCGGGCGAAGGCGAAGGCGATCCAGAGAGGGATGGCGGTGGCCGCGTCGCCGAAGTTGTGGATGGTGTCGGCCAGGAGGGCCACGCTGCCAGACAGCCACACCACGACGACCTGGAGCAGGGCGGTGACCAGCAGGCCGGCGAACGACCACTTCAGCACCCAGATCCCCCGCGCACTGGTAGCCATGGAGGGATCCACCAGCTCGTGGGCATGGGCATGTGCGGAGAGATGTTTCCCTGTGTCAGCGTGATGATCTCCGTGTGAGTGGCCTGCGGCCATGGGCGTTCTCCTTCGTATGGGTGCACCTGGCGAGGAGGCCAGAGCCCCGGGACATTTGGAGTGTGAGTCAGCTATGGCCCTCTGTCAAGCCGCGTGACGGAAGAGGGCTTGACGGAGGCGCATCGCTCCATTATGATAATTGCACAGACATCGAAATGAGGCCAAGCCGTGTCCCCGTCCCGTCGCATCGTTCCCGGCTGCGAGACATTCCAGCTTGACCCGGCCAAGATCCGGCGGCTGGAACCGACCCTCAAGCGCACCGAGGGGCTGGCGGAAGTATTCGCGATCCTGGCTGATGCGACCCGGACCAAGATCCTCTTCGCCCTGTGCCAGGAAGAGCTATGCGTCTGCGACCTGGCCGGCCTCCTCGGGTTGAGCGTCTCCACGGTCTCGCACCATCTGCGCCTTCTCCGGATGGCCCGTCTGGTTCGGCACCGCAAGGACGGGCGGATGGTCTATTACCACCTGGCGGACGACCACATCGTGACCCTGATGCGTGTCTGTATGGCCCATATCCGCGAGGGGCAAACGTGATCTTGCAAACCTTGCCCAACCGGCAGCGCTGCCACGCGGGGGTTCGGCTCGCGCTCGTCCTCTTCGCCCTGACGCTGGCCCTGGCCCCGGCGGTTGATCGGGCGGCCGATGCGGGTACGTTGAATGCTACCGGCGATTCCGCCAAAAGCCTGGACCTTTGCACGGTCCCCGGCCTGGTCGTGATGCCATTGGTGCTCAAGCCGGCGGAGGTAGCGACCCCCTTACATCACGTCCTGAGTCTCCACGTCCCATCGCCCATGGCCCGCGCCACCGATCACCCGCCTCGTCCAACCTGACCGCCCTTTCCCTCTGGCCCACGTTCGGTTGTCTTTCGCCAACGATTCGGTGCTTCATTCAGGGGTGGCCCCATGACCACGCAGAGGCTGGAAGTTCCCGTTTCCATACCCGAGGCGGTACACTGCACCACCTGCGCCGAGCGGCTGCGCACCATGCTCGGCGAGATGAAGGGTATCGCCGCCGCGGAGCTGGATCCGACGTCGCGGCAGCTCATGCTGACCTACGACCCGGCGCTCGTATCCCTCACAGCCCTGGAGGCCAGGGTCCGCGAGGCGGGGGCCACGCTTGCCCGCCGCTTCCGCCATGCCACGCTCCACCTGGAGGGGCTCCACTGCCCGGACTGCGCCGGAGCGGTGGAGCATGGGGTGGCCCACGTGCCCGGGGTCCAGAGCGCCGTGGCGAGCTTCGCGGCGGCGAGCCTCCACGTGGAATACGACGCGGACGCCACGGACCTGGACCGGATCGCGACCGCGGTGAGCCAGACCGGGTACCGCGCCGTCATCCCGGGCGCGGCGTCCGACGTAGTGGTCGTCCGGGTGCCGGAGATGGACTGCCAGGACGAGGTGAAGGCTATCGAGGGCACGCTGCGCAACGTGCCGGGCGTCGCCTCCTGGCAAGTGAACCTGTTGGAGCGGACCCTGCGGATCCAGTTCGACCCCAAGACCATTGCCCCCAACAGCATCCTTGGTGCCGTTCGGGACCTGGGGATGACCCCGGTCCTGGCGAGCCAGATTGCAGCCCGCGTCGGGTGGCAGCAGGACCCCCTGCTCCTCTCGACTGCCGCCTCGGGCGTCCTGTTGGGGAGTGCCCTGCTGGCCGGCTGGCTGGGGGCACCGCCAGCCCTTGGCATTAGTCTGTACGCCGCGGCCCTATTGGCCGGTGGCTGGATGACGGCACGCAAGGCAGTCCGGACGATCCTCGCCTGGCGCCTGGACATGAACGTGCTGATGACGATCGCCGTCGTGGGCGCGGTCCCCATCGGGGAATGGGCCGAGGCCGCCGCCGTGGCCTTCCTCTTCGCCCTGGCGCAGCTCCTGGAGACCTACAGTCTGGACCGGGCGCGTCAGGCCGTCCGCCGCCTCCTGGACGTTACGCCGCCGGAGGCGACCGTCCGGCGGAATGGGCAGGAGGTGCGCGTCCCGGTGACGGCGGTCAACCCGGGGGAGGTGATCCTGATCCGGCCGGGAGAGCGGATCCCCTTGGACGGAATCCTTCGGGCCGGGACCTCCGGGGTGAACCAGGCCCCCATCACGGGGGAGTCCATGCCGGTGGAGAAGGCCCCCGGCGCCCAGGTCTTCGCCGGCTCCATCAACGGCGAGGGGGCCCTGGAGGTGGAGGTCACCCATCGCGCGCAGGAGACAATGCTGGCACGGATTATTGCCCTCGTGGAAGAGGCCCAGGCCCAGAAGGCGCCAGCCCAGGCGTTCGTCGAGCGATTCGCCGCGATCTACACGCCGGCAGTGATCGCGGGCGCTGTGCTTATCGCCGCGCTCCCGCCCCTGCTCTTCGCCCAGCCGGCGTGGCCCTGGATCTACCGGGCCCTGGTCCTTCTCGTCATCGCCTGCCCCTGCGCGCTGGTGATCTCGACCCCGGTCGCCGTGGTCTGCGCTCTGGCGCGCGCCGCGCGAGCGGGCGTCCTGATCAAGGGGGGCCGGTACCTTGAGGCATTAGGCCAGCTCCAGGCGCTGGCCCTGGATAAAACGGGCACGCTCACCCAGGGAACGCCGGAGGTGTTCGAGGTCCGGCCCCTGAATGGGGCTACTTCGGAAGAAGTCCTCCGCCTCGCGGCGGCCGTGGAAGCCCGCTCGGAACACCCCCTGGCTGCCGCGATCGTCCGGGCGGCCCGGGCCCAGGGCCTCACCTGGCCAGACGCGACTGGATTCACCGCGGCGGCCGGCCGGGGGGCGCACGCCGAAATCAATGGGCGTCGCTACCATCTGGGCAGCCACCGGTACGCCGAGGAGTTGGGGGTGTGCAACGGGGCGATCGAAAAGCACCTCCAGGAACTGGAGGCCGGCGGGCAGACACCCGCTATCCTGAGCGATGGCGCCCGGGTACTGGGCATCTTGGGGCTGGCGGACCAGGTCCGGGAGGCGGCGCCGGAGACCCTGGCAGAGCTGCGGCGCCTGGGGGTCTCCCCGCTTATCATGCTGACCGGGGACGTCCGGGGGACGGCCCAGGCCATTGCCCGCCGGGTCGGCGTGGACGAGGCCCGAGCCGAGTTGCTCCCGGATCAGAAGGTCGCGGCCATCAAAGATCTGGTCCGGGAGCACGGCCGCGTCGGCATGGTGGGAGATGGGATCAACGACGCGCCCGCCCTGGCCGCGGCGACGGTCGGCATCGCCATGGGGGCGGCTGGCACCGATGCGGCCATCGAGACGGCAGACGTCGCCCTGATGGGCGACGACCTACGGCAGCTCCCCTTCGCCATCCTCCTGGGACGGCGGGCCCTGCGGATCATCCGGGTTAACATCGGGTTGTCCCTGTTGACCAAGGCTGGCTTCGTCCTCCTGGCCGTGCTGGGTCAGGCCACCCTCTGGATGGCCGTCGCCGCCGACATGGGCACGTCCCTGGTCGTCATCTTCAACGGCATGCGGCTGCTGCGAAACGGGCGACACTGACCCTCAGCGAGGTCCGTCTGATGGGTGGACAGCATGGTGAAGCACCGAGACGTGCGGCAAAAAAACCGCCGTGTGGGGATGATCCTGATTGCGGTATTCCTGGGACTCAGCATCATAGCGGTGGTGTTCGTGCTCCTGCGAAAGTATGGGTTCGCATAAGCGTGGCGTTGGCCCAGGGGTGGGAGGGCTCCGGGGTCCGGCGCCGAGGGGAGTGGCACTATGGGGCGGTCGGGACGGTGGGTCCTCGTTGGAGCCCTGGCGCTCTGCGGGATCGTCCTCATCATTCTGGGTATCGGTGGCTTGCGCGGGTTGCTGGTCGTGGGAAAAGTGCCCCCGGACCTGTTGAGCCGGCAGGTAGGCTACACGACCGGCTCGCTGGCCGTTGGCCTGACGATGATCGTCTGGTGCCTCGTCACCGGCATCGCTTGGGCCCGCTCGGTTCGCGTGGAGACAGCCAGAAGTAAGGCGCGCCCTGCGGGTCAGGGCGACGGCTGATCCCGAACGACGGAGCCTCGAATTCTGCGGCCCCTGCCCTGGTCGGAGGCATGGGCGCGCCTTCTCCGCGAGCGCCTGCCTTTTCGCGCGTTCCTGGTGCGAAGAGGCGAAAGAGGCGCTCTCCTTTGAAAGGAGCCAGTACCCACATGGTTCTCGTGGCGAAATCGTTCGTGCTATTCGTGGCGGCGGGACTGTGCGAGATCGCGGGAGGCTATCTGATCTGGCAGTGGTGGCGGAACGGGGCGTCGCGGTTCATCGGGATTCTCGGGGCCGCAATCCTAATCATGTACGGCATTGTCCCCACATACCAGCCCGCCCACTTCGGCCGCGTCTACGCAGCCTATGGTGGGGTCTTCGTTGTGCTCTCCATTCTGTGGGGATGGGGTGTTGATCGCATTGCGCCCGACCGTCTCGATCTGCTGGGCGGCGCCATCTGCCTGGCCGGGGTGGCGGTGATCATGTACTGGCCCAGATAAGAGCGCGCCTGCCGCGGGTCGCCTGCAGCTGCGAAGAGCATCGGAACGGTTTGGATCGTCCCTCTCGCGACGACGGAATGCATTCCCGGACATGTTGTGCGGCGACTTGTCCCAAAAGGCCAAATCGTCAGCCCGAATGCCCCGCACTCGGAGGGTTCAGGGAAGTCACGCGAGAGGCAGATAGTCTTGGCACTGGCGGCGAAGTCGCTTGTCGGCGATGGAAAGCTTCTCTTCACTGGAGCGGGGGTTGCTCTCTGTTTCTTCATGCCGCTTCTGTTGCCTCCCTATCCTCTTCTCATGCTTGGATATGCCCTGGTGCTCTCCATCGCTTGCCTGGGCCTGAACCTGCTGTTTGGGAACACCGGCCTTGTCTCCTTCGGTCATGCCGCCTATTTCGGCGTGGGCGCATATACGGGCGGCTTCATCTACGCCTTCTCTCCCATCAGCTCGCTCGAAGTCTATCTGGTATCCGGCGTCCTCGCCGCGGCCGCTGTTGCTGCCGTCTTCGGGTTCATCTGTGTTCGAGCCACCAGAATTCACTTCACCATCCTCACCCTGGCCTTTGCTCAGATGGTGCACTCCCTCTTTATCAGCGGCATCATCTTCAGGCCCTTCGGCGGCGTGGGGAAGGGATTGTTCCTGACCGGCGGAGGGGGACTGTACATTCCCCGATTTACCATTGCCGGCACCGAGTTGGCCCCCCATGTCTTCGATACGACATTCTACTATGTCATTTTGGTTGCGTTCTTTGGGTGCGTGGTCGTGATGTGGCGGCTGGTCAATTCCCCGTTCGGAAAGGCCCTGCAAGCAATTCGGGAGAATGATACGAGAGCAGAATTCATAGGCATACGCGTTCGCCGGTACAGGTGGTACGCGTTCATCATTTCGGGAACCTTCACGGGGCTCGCAGGCGGCCTCTTTGGCCAGTGGAGCAGACAGGTGACGCCCGAGCAGCTCCATTGGCTTTTTTCGGCCCAGTTGGTCCTGGCAACGGTGCTTGGGGGAACGCGGCACTTCATGGGGCCCGTGGCAGGGGCATTTGGGATCGTTGCCCTCCAAGAGATCGCCTTGCGCTTTACGCTGTATCGGAGTCTGGTCCTGGGCCTCATGCTCATCGCAGCCGTTCTTCGGTTCCCGGAGGGCCTGGCGGGCAGCGCCAGCGCCTTGATCAGTAAGGCGCGAGGGGTTGGAAAACGCCTGGGGCACAAGTGATCCTACCGAACCTTGCGTACGTGGACCACACGTACAGCCGCTACGGTCCGCCGACTCCATCCCCCGTGCCGCCGGAGTGATTTCCGCAGCGGAATCGCTCCCGATGAAGACGGCGTGAGGCGCCCATCAGGTTGTCCTGCTGGTGGCTGCGCCGCGCGGATGGTTGGAGCGGTGAGCCATCCCTTGGCCCGGGGAACACTTGACAGGGATCCGCCTCCGGAATAGCCTGACTGTCGTTCTGCGTACCGCACACACGGACTCCCGCGATTCGGAGCCACGCCCATGACCGGCCTGGAATGCACTCGCTGTGGCGCGACCCATTCGCCTGCCACGCTCATCAACCTGTGCACCTGTGGGGGTATCCTCTACCCGCGCTATGATCTCGCAAGCCTGCGCGGGAAATACGACCGGAACGAAGTCAAGGATGGGCCCGGAACACTCTGGCGGTACCGCCGGGTCCTGCCGGTGCGGGACGAGGCCAACGTGATCTCCCTCGGTGAAGGATTCACCCCGATCTTCCCGGCGCGCCGGCGGGGGCCCTTCCAGGCCTACACCGCCCTCTACATTAAGGACGAGGGGCCGAATCCGACCGCCTCCTTCAAGGCGCGGGGGATGTCCCCCGCCATCTCCATGGCCAAGGCACTCGGGGCGAAAGAGGTCGCGCTGCCATCCGCTGGAAACGCGGGCAGCGCCGCGGCCGCCTACGCCGCGGCGGCCGGCCTCACCGCCTATGTCTTCATGCCCGATGACACCCCGGCCCTGATCGTCAGCGAGTGCATCGCCTACGGCGCGAGAGTGTACCTGGTCAAGGGGCTCATCAACGTGTGCGGCAAATTAGCTGCGGCGGGGGCGAAAGCGCGGGGGTGGTTCGATCTGTCCACGCTGAAGGAGCCGTACCGGGTGGAAGGGAAGAAGACCATGGGATACGAGGTTGCCGAGCAGCTCGGCTGGGAACTGCCGGACTGGATCTTCTATCCCACGGGCGGGGGCACGGGTCTGGTGGGAATGTGGAAGGCGTTCGCCGAGATGGAGGCCCTGGGCTGGATCGGTCGCAAGCGCCCGCGCATGGTGGCTATCCAGGCGACCGGCTGCCAGCCCATCGTCAAGGCCTTCGCAGAGGGGCGGTCAGACTCCGTCCTCCACGAGAACGCCCACACCGTGGCCAGCGGCCTCCGAGTCCCCAAGGCCCTGGGGGACTACCTGATCCTTCAGGTCCTGCGCGAAAGCCGCGGCCTGGCGATTGCGGTCACGGACGAGGAACTCCTGCGCGCGCAGCGCGAGATCGCCGAGATGCAGGGCATTCTTCCCTGTCCCGAGGGCGGGGCGACGTGGGCGGCCCTGCAGAAGCTGGTCGGGCAGGGGACCGTGAAGCCGACGGAGCGGATCGTCCTCTTCAACACAGGTTCCGGACTGAAGTACCCCGAGCTGCTGCCCCGCGAGGCCCCCGTCCTGGATCCCAACGACCCCAAGGTCCTGGACACCGTCGCCTGACCGGCCAACGATTCGCGGCTCTCCCCTGCCCCTCCGCCCCTCTGCCCCCAGGCTTCGCGTCTCGGCTCATGGCTCTCGGCTCTCGGCTCGCCACTTACGGACATAAGCAAATTATCAAGGCCTGACCCCGAGGGGCGGGTTGGGGTTATTCTTTCACGGCCTCGACCACGTACCACATGGGATGTTGCTCCACGATCGGCTGGAGGCCGACGTCCCGGAGCATCTCGTCCACCGCATGCGCCGTGAAGAAGTCCTCGGGGCGATGCTCGATGGCGAAGGGCAGCAGGTGCGCCGTCGGGCCCCAATCCACGAGAAGGAGCTTCCCGCCTGGCCGGGTCACCCGGGCCATCTCGCCCAGGGCCGGCGGCACCTCCACCAAGTGGTGGAAAATCATGACGCCCATGGTCAAGTGGAACTCGCAGTCGGCGAACGGCAGGCGCTCCGCTGTCCCGGGGAGCAGTGATACCTGGGAAGTGTAGCCCGCCTTTTGAACGGCCTCCTCCCCCATCTTCAAGGAGTCCTCCGCGGGATCCACGGACCAGACATGGCTTCCGCGAGCCAGGTGGTGCGCCAGGAAGACCGCGTTCCGGCCAAAGCCCGTGCCCACGTCGAGGGCCCAGACGGGCCGCCGAGGCAGCCGACGATCCAGCGCCGCCCGGATGGCGTCCCCATAGCCGAAGAAGTCGTGCCGGCCGTGCCGCCGCCCACGGCCGCGGATGTGAACGTGCTTGCCCTTGTGGATCATCTTCCCTGTTGTTCTCCCTACTGCGACCCGCGGATCCGTCCGCCCTCGTATCCCATCAGCTACAACCATGAAGGGGCCGGGGGTCTGGGGTCGGGGACCGGGGAATGCTGTTCAGACCCCTGGCCCCTGGCCCCCGAACCCCGACCCCTGAGCGGAGCGCAGGGCGCTCCGCTCAGCCGAACATCCCCCCCATCCGGGTGCCAGCCACACGATTGGTCGAGGGAATGTATCACTTCTCCTGGCCGAATGTCACGCTCCGCATGAAGTGGTTTCGGAGGAGGAGGAGGATAATCAGCGGGGGAAGCATGACCAGGATGACGCCGGCCATGATGACGTTCCATTCCGCCTGGGCATCCGTGGCCACCAGCAT
>Ga0155960_1140_pt3 | contig 20204 bp, 15 predicted proteins | sample RifCSPlowO2_02_FD_107614 | JGI IMG/M metagenome (GOLD analysis project Ga0155960, IMG submission 107614) | candidate division NC10 bacterium RIFCSPLOWO2_02_FULL_66_22
CGTAGATCGGGTCGTCCACCGTGGTCAGGGAGCCCCGCTCCCACCAGTGGCTCTCCTGGAACGTCTCCGCGGGCGAGTTCACCCGGCCGGTGGCCACCGTCCCGGGGCCCCGGCGATTCAGCATGTAGTCCTGCACCTTCTCCAGGATCTCCTGGGAGGTGTACTGGCGGCTCCAGGCCTCCACCTCGCCGTGCAGGGCCAGGCGGTTGTGGGCGCGCTTGACGGATGTGTCGAAGCGGGGATCCTGCCGCAGCTCGGGTCGTCCCATGATGTTGGTGAGGCCGGTGAAGTTCACGTCGGAGAAGCCGGCGATCATCTGGTACCCGTCCTTGCAGCGGACGAAGTTGTAGACCGATACGGCCGTATCCACCACGCCCACGCGCTCACGGATGACGCCGGCCTTGTCGTAGTAGAGGACCATGTCCTCCAGGAAGCGCATAAGGGCCTCGGGGGGGCTCACGTCCACGAGCTGTCCCTCGCCCGTGCGATGGCGATGCTGAACCGCCGTGAGGATCCCGAAGGCGGCCCAGGCGCCCCCCGCATACCAGGCCATCCAGTTCCCCGCCCTGGTCGGCGTCTCATACGGCTGCGGATGCTTGGGATTCGCCACGGGCTCCCCGGTGATGTAGACCAGCCCGGAGAGGGCCTGGTCGGTCACGTCATAGTCCGGCTGGTTGGAGCGGGCGGCCGCCTTGGGGCCGAACTGGCCGTAGGTGGTGATGGCGGCATAGATCAGGCGCGGGTTCACCTCGGAAAGTTGACGATAGCCGATCCTCCCCCGGTCCATCCGTCCCGGCGGGTACGTCTCGATCACGACGTCCGCCTTGGCGGCCAGTCGGCGGAACTGCCGGCGTCCCTCCGCGTTCTCCAGGTTGCAGGTGATGTGGAGCTTGTTGCGACCCTCCACAAGATAGCCGAAACCTGCCCCCTTATGCTCCAGGCCGAAGGGGGAGAAGCGCCGCAGGACATCGCCGCCCGGCGGTTCGATCCGGACTACCTCGGCCCCCCATTCAGCCAGGATGGAGGAGCAGAAGGGGCCGGCCATGCTCCCGCTGCTCACGTCCAGGACCAGGAGGTCAGCCAGCGCCTCCGGCTTCTCAAACGTGCTCGCCGGCTCGGTCTGGGGCCGGATCCACTCCCCCCACTCCCCACCCGGCACCTGGAGTTCCTCACTATTCAACTGCACGTTCTGATTTGCCATGGCCTCACCACACACGGCCAAAAGCGTTCGGTGGTTCGGGGGTTCGGGCGTTCGGTGGTTCGCCAGATCAGGAACACCCGAACTACCGAACACTCGAACGCCCGAACGCTCTTCCGGAGGCAATCCCGTCAGAAGACCTCCCCCTGTCCCGGCCTCCAATCATCCGGCGGCTTGGCCCCGACCCGATCGCCCCACTTCCCAATGACCTTCTTTTCCTCCAGCGCGCGGATCTGCTTGGACGTCAACCCCAGCAGCTTTCGGAATACGTACTCGTTGTGAAACCCGACGGGCCGGGCCGCCCACTTGATCCGGCCCGGGGTCCTGGACAGTTTCGGCGCGGGACCGTACTCCACCATGTCGCCGTACACCGGGTCCTCGTACTCCCACACGGCCCCGCGCGCCCTCAGATGGGGGTCCCCCCGATGGTCCTTCGCGTTCTGGACGGGAGCGGCGGCAAACCCGAATTTCTGCCCAAGGCCCACCAGCTCCTTCAGCGTCCGAGTGCCGGCCCAGGCCGCGATGATCCTGTTCAGGGAAAGATTGTGCTCCTCTACCAGTCGCGCCGCCAGCGTGGCAAACCGCCTGTCCTTGGCTAGCCCCGGTCGCTTCATGGCCCTGCACAGCCCCGTAAATTCCTCATCCCGGCCCGCCGCGATTGCCACCAATCCATCCCGGGACGGGAAGATGTCCGACGGGCTGATGGCCACGTCCCTGTTCCCGGAGCGCTGCCGCTCCTTCCCGGTGAGGCCCTGGTAGATCCAGGTCCAGTCCATCGTGCGGATCAGTCCCTCGGCCTGGGAATACTCGAGGAACTGGCCCTGGCCCGTCCGGGCCCGGTGGTGCAGGGCTGCCAGGATGGCGATGCAGTTCATCAGGCCGCCGAAGTAGTCGCCCAGGTAGATCCCGCTCTTCATGGGCGAGCGCCCCGGGAAGCCGGTGATGCCCGCCAGGCCGCTGGCGGCCTGCGCCAGCAGGTCATAGGATGCCCGGCCGACCGAGAAGGGCCCCCACTGTCCAAAGCCCGTGGCCGCCAGATAAATGATGCGCGGGTTGATCTGGGAAAGGTGGCGGTAGCCCAGCCCCCAGCGATCCATGGTGCCGGGGCGAACATTCTCCACCACCACGTCCGCCTTGGCCGCGAGCTTGCGGAACAGCTCCTTGCCCTCGGTGTGGTGGACGTCAATGGCCACCTGGTACTTCCCGTGGTTCTGGGGGGTAAAGCCGAAGCACAGATTCCGCCAGTACCAGCCGTTGGGTGGCACGTAGCGCATGGTATCGCCCGGTCCGGGAAGCTCCACCTTGATGACCTCGGCCCCGAACTCGCCCAGGAAATCCGGGGTGGACGGTCCCAGGATCAGCGTGCATAACTCGATGACGCGGATGCCTCCGAGCGCCTCCGGCTTGTCGAAGACCTGGCGGAGGTCGAAGGTCTTATTGGCCCAAGCAGAATACGAATCTGCCATTCCCCCTCCCGACACGGACGCATCGTGAACCGTGAAACGTAAAACGTGAAAGGACGGATGCCCCGAATCCCGCTTCCCGTCTCACGTTTCACGCCACACGTTTCACGTTTCACGCTTGAGCAATCAAAGGCCCGCCTTCTTCAGGACTTCTTCGACGGCCGAATAGGGATCGGTCTCCCGCGCGGCGATCCGCTCGATCAGGCGATCCAGGGTCCCGTTGACTGCGACCTTTTCGATGACCCGGGCCGTGACGCGCTCCTGGAGGAGTTCCAGGAAGACCCAGTGACTCCGCTCCTTCCATTTCTGCCGGCGTCCCTCGTCCTTCTGTAAGAATGCTTGGTGCTCCAGGATCGCCTCGGTCAGCTCGCCGACCCCTTCGCTCCTCACCGCCACGGTTTTGAGCACCCTGGGCTGCCAGCCCTCGGTCGCCTTCCCGAGGTGCAGCATCATCTCGATCTCCATGACCGTCTTGTCGGCGCTCTCGCGATCGGCCTTGTTCACGACGAAGAGATCCCCGATCTCCATGACGCCGGCCTTGATGGCCTGGATCTCGTCGCCCATCCCGGGGACCGCCACCACAACGCTGGTGTGGGCCGCCCGCACCACCTCCACCTCGTCCTGGCCCACCCCCACGGTCTCGATGAGGATGTAGTCCTTGCCGGCGGCATCCAGGACGTCCACCACGTCATTGGTGGCGCGTGCCAGGCCTCCGAGATGGCCCCGGGTCGCCATGCTCCGGATGAACACGCCCGGGTCGAGGCTGTGTCGCTGCATGCGAATCCGGTCGGCCAGGATGGCGCCGCCGGTGAACGGGCTGGTGGGGTCCACGGCGACGATGCCGACCGTTTTGTCGCGGCGACGCAGTTCCTCCGTGATCCGGTCCGTGAGAGTGCTCTTGCCGGATCCCGGGGGGCCGGTCACCCCGACGACATACGCCCTGCCTGTGTGGGGATAGAGGGATTTGAGGGCGGAGACGGCCTCCGGGCTCCCGTTCTCGATCATCGTCATGAGACGGGCTGCCGACCGCGCATCGCCCTGGAGGATCTTCTGGACCAGGTCCATCCGCGATGAACCTTCACTTTCAACCGATGGTTGTGGTTCGCGAACCTACCACACAAAAAACCAACGTGTCCATACAAAAAAACGAGGAAAAATCCCGTGCTGGAAGGGATTTAGCGGAATAGCTGAGGTAAACAAGGAGAGGTTCCGGCAAAGCTCTTTCGACTGACTTGGGACGCGGCGCCCGGCAGGCCGAGGTGAACAACTTGCTGCTACCACGACCTTGACCATCGGACGGCGAGGATATATACAGGGTGGGCATTCACCCGTGGCCTGGGATGGGAGGAGGAGTGGCCATGATTGTTCCCTTCGACGCGAAGAAGCTTGACGCCCTGATGGAGGAGGCAGGCCTTGCCCTCCTCCTTGCCAGCACCCGCCACAATGTCCGTTACCTCACCGGGGGGTATTACTTCCACTTCCACGCCCAGGCCACGCGGATCGGACGGAGCCAGTACCTGCCCTTCGTCGGCCTGCCCCATCAGCGGCTGGAAGAGGCGTTCTACATCGGGCGACCCGACGAGCACGGGCAGATCGAGGCGGAGGGCCTCTGGATCTCCCGCCGCCCGACTGCTTCGCGCGGCACCGTGAGCGCGGCGGAGGCGGCGGTCCAATCGGTACAGGGGCTGGGCCTGGCCGAGGCCACCATCGGCGTGGAGTTGCCGTTCCTCCCGGCGGATGCCTTTCTGGCGCTCCAGCGGGCGCTCCCCCGAGCGCACTTCGTGGATACGACGCCTGTGCTCGACGGCTTGCGTGCCGTGAAGACCCCGAGAGAGCTGGCCCTGCTGCGGACGGTGTACGACCGAACAGCCGACGCAATACGGACGACGTTCGCCTCGGCGACGCCCGGGATCACGACCGCGGCCATCGCCGACCAGGTCCGGCAGGAGATGGCGCGCCGGGGCCTCACGTTCCTCTGGGCGTTCACCTGCGCGGGACCGGGCACGCTGCGGGCACCATCAAGTGCGCGGTGGGAGCCGGGACGAGTGCTGCACATTGACGCCGGCGGGGAGGACCGGGACTACCTGGCGGACATCTGCCGGATGGGGTGCCTGGGGGAGCCCTCGCCGCTCGCCCGGGAGTTGCACGCGGCCTGCCTCGAAATCCAGGGGCGGGTGCGGCAGCGCGTGCGCGCGGGCCTGCCGTGTGCCGAGCTACTCCGCGAAGGCGAGCGCGCGGTTCGCGAGAACCCGTTCGCCGCCTGCGGGCGCTTCGTGGCCCACGGGATCGGCATGGTTTCGCACGAGCAGCCCCACATCGCGGCGAGCAATCCGCGCCCCCTGGAGGCGGGCATGGTCCTGTCCATCGAAACGGAGTTCATTCACCCGGAGGTCGGGCACGTGAAGATCGAGGACGCGGTGGCGGTCACGGGGACGGGGTGCGAGGGGCTGGGTGATCTCGGCCGTGAGTGGCACATTGTACCGGCGTGACGGATTCTGCTGCGTGCGTTGAGAGAATCAGGAGAAAATGAGGGGGCGCCGGAAGTCCGGCGCCTTTCTTCTTATACGAACTTGGGCATGATCAGGCGGGGCAGGAACAGGATCACCTCCGGAAACAGGATCACGAAGAGAAGCATCAGCAACATCGGGATCAGGATGATAGCGACATCTTTCAGCGCCTCCGTGACCCTGATTTTGGCAATGCTGCAGTCGATCAGGAGACAGAGCCCGTAAGGCGGGGTGACCAGGCCGAAGGCGAGGGAGATCACCCCGATGATCGCGAAGTGAACCGGGTGCATGCCGACATTCTTCGCGAGCGGCTCCAGGATGGCGCCAAAGATGATCATGGCCGGGATGGCATCAATGAAACACCCAACGATAAGGAACACGACCGCCTCGATGATCCCCATGGTGGTCACACTGGTCGCCCACTTGCCCAGGACCGCCACAACCGATTTCGGGATCTGATAGAACGCGAGCAACCAGCCGAACGCCGATGCCGTCCCGATGGCGAAGAGGGAGATCGACGCCAGGCGTGCCGTTTCATACAGCACCGATGGTAACTGAGGAATGGTGAATGACCGGTAGACAAGCAGGCCCACCACAAATGTGTATAGCACGGCCAAGACTGATGACTCGGTCGGGGTGACGAAACCGAAGATCACCCCCCCGACAACAATCCCCGGAGACATCAGTGCGAAGAATGCACTGCCAAATGTCGTGAGGAACTCACGGAACGAGGAACGCGCATACACCGGGTAGTTTCGAAGCCCCGCGTAGATTCTCACCGCAACCATCTGCGACAGGCCGATCATGATCCCGGGGAGGAAACCCGCCAGGAAGAGCGCCCCGATGGAGACGTTCATGATTCCGCCCCAGACGATCATCAGAATGCTCGGCGGGATGATGACGCCCATGACCGAGGAACAGCACGTGATGGCCACGGTGAAGCTGGAATCGTACCCCTGCTTCCTCATGGCGGGGATGAGCACCGAGCCGATCCCCGCGGCATCAGCGGTCGAGGATCCCGAGATGCCCGCAAAGATCATGCTCACCACAATGTTGATGTGCCCGAGGCCGCCCTTGAAGTGCCCGACCATGGTTCGGGAGAGTTCAATCAGCCGCTGGGTGATGCCCGCAGAGTTCATCAGGTTGGCAGCGAGAATGAAGAAAGGCACCGCCAGCAGGACAAATGCATTGTAGGCCTTGGTCATCTCGGTGATCAGGAGGATCGGGGACAGGCGGTGATCCAGGAAGAATATCGGCACGCAGGCGAGGCCCAGGGAAAAGGCGACCGGCACACGCAGGGTGATCAGAACGCCAAAGATGCCGAAAAGAATAAATGCAACCTCACCTTGCGTCATGCTGATGGCCCCGCAGGAGCGGAATGGTCTTCAAGAAACGCTCGCCCAGGAACACGACCCATGTCAGCCCGGCCACCAGGTATATCCCGTATATCCACACAAGGTTGATCCCGGTCAGCTCTGACGTCTGGGAGTAGCCGAAGACGGCATAGTCGTACCCGTACACCACGAAGGCCACCGCGACGATCAACAGGAAGAAATCCACAAGCATCTCGGCCAGGGCCTGTCCGCGCAGAGTCCGGGGTCGGGGGAGAACCTCGACGGCAAAATGCGTGCCGTCCCGGATCGCTACCGTGGCGCCAATCATGATGATCCATATGAAGCAGAAGCGAGCCGCCTCCTCCGTCCAGATGTACCGCGGAATCCATCCGGTGTAGCGGGAAAAGATCTGGAGCGTGACCGGGATGATCATGATGCCCATGAGCACCGTCATCGCGACCTGGAGGAGGCGGTAGTACCCGTGCAGGATGGCCTTCAGGATCGCCATTCGCCCGTAAGAGCCCTGTCAGGTGCGGGGAGAGTCGGGGTCCCCCGGCGCCAATGCCGGGGGACCCGATCTCGTTAGCCCGGATTATTCACGAATGCCCGCAGACACCCTCACCCGCGCCCTCTCCCATCGAGGGAGAGGGGCACACTTACTGATGCCCTCTCCCACCCGCGGGGGCAGCCCCGAGGCACGAAGCGAGTTCACGAATATCCGGGTTAGGGTGAGACCGCGGGACCTCACTTCACCGCATTGATGGCCGCCAGGACCTTCTCCGCTCCGACCTCTTTGGCGAAAGCCTCCTTCACCGGAGCCGCCAACTCCAGGATCCTGGCGCGATCCTTGAACTCATGGATCTGGATCTTTTTTTCTGACTCCATCTTCTTGAGGATCGCGTCATCCGCATCCCGCTCCCACTTGCGCGCATGCGCCCCTGCAATCGGCGCGGCCTTGAGGAGGCAATCCTGCAAGTCCTTCGGCAGCTTCCGGAAGGTCTTTGCGCTGAAGACCAAAGGCCGGATAGTGATAGCGTGCTGGGTCTTGGAGATGTTTGGCGCCACCTCGTGCCACTTCATCTGGGACCAGCCGGGGCTCTCGTTTTCCCCTGCCTGGATCACGCCCGTCTGGACGGCGTTGTACACCTCGTCATAGGCGATGGTGGTCGGGGCCGCGGTGATGGCCTGGAACATGCTAACCTGAATGGGCGCTCCCATGACCCGGATCGGCAGGTTCTTCAACTCTTCCATGTTCCGCACAGGCTTTTTCCCGACGATGTTCCGGACCCCGCCCCCACCATAGTTGATGAGCATGACGTCCGCCTTGGCCAGGACGTCGTCGTAGATCGGCCTCAAGGCCTCGCCGGTGGAGAGGACCTTGTTCCAGTGGTCAATGTCCCGGAACAGGAACGGCATGTCCATGAGAGTGGCCTGCTTGGAGAAGGTGGCCATGTGGGAGGGGGCGACCACCGCATAGTCCACCGAGAGACCCTGGCTCATGTAGGCGAAGTAATCCTTCTCCAAGCCCAGCTCCCGGTTGCGGTGCAGGACGAAGTCAACCGGCTTCTTGTAGCACTTCTTGGTTTCCTCTTCCAGCTTGAGCATGTTCTGGTTGAAGGAGTGGGTGTCGTCGAACTGGCTCGCCCCCTTCAGGGTGATGGTCTGGGCCAGCGCCGGCGATCCGACGGCGGCGAGCAATACGGTGAGTGCGAGCACAAGGACGAGTCTTGCGCCTTTCCCAGTCATCTTGCATTCCTCCTGTGTTCGGGGTTGATGGCGGCGGGGTTCAGTGCAGGAACCGGTAGTCGGCGCACGCACCGTGCCCCGTTTCTGGAAACAAGCTTCCGGGGACATCCACCCACAGGCCGACCGCGGGAATTGTCTGGCAAAGCCTCGTGTCGATCTGTGGGCCGCGGACGGCAATTGGCGTGGTATGTCTGCCACAGGATGTGGGGGCTCGTCAAGGAGAAACTGTCGGGAGAAGATGCGGGAAGGCGAGCATTCAGGTCGAATCTGGTGTCTCGGAAGATTCTCGTACCGGAGAGCCGTCCGGCCGCAACGGGAAGCCGGACCGCCTGGAGTCACTCGTGGCCCAGCAGTTGCCGGGCGATGATGATTCGCTGGATTTCAGAGGTCCCTTCACCGATCTCGGTCAGCTTGACGTCGCGGAAGTAGCGCTCCACCGGGAAGTCGCGGAGATACCCGTAGCCCCCGTGGATCTGGATGGCCTGGGTGCAGGCCCGCATCCCGACCTCGGAGGCGAAGAGCTTGGCCATGGCCGACTCCTTGGTCATCGGGAGGCTGCGGTCCTTCATGGCGGCCGCCCGGAGCGTGAGCAGGCGGGCCGCTTCGATCTCGGTGGCCATGTCGGCCAGCTTCCACTGGATGGCCTGGAACCGGCTGATGGGCTGGCCGAACTGCTGCCGCTCCTTCGAATACTTGACGCTCTCCTCCAGCGCCCCCCGCCCCAGTCCCACCGCCATGGCGGCGATGCCGATCCGGCCGCCATCCAGGATCTTCAGTGTGTCCAGGAAGCCGTGGTGCACCTCCCCCAGGAGGTTCTCGGGCGGGATCTCTGCGTCCTCCATCAGCAGTTGCGCGGTGTCACTGCACCGGACCCCCAGCTTCACCTCTTTCCGACCCGGGCGGAATCCGGGCGTCCCCTTCTCCAGGATGAACGCGGAGATCCCCTGCTTCCCTCGGTTCCGATCGGTGATGGCCATGATTACATACACGCTGGCAACGGTGCCCTGGGTGATGAAATTCTTCGTGCCGTTGAGGATCCAGCGATCCCCTTTCCACGCGGCGGCAGTCTGGAGGCTGGCCGCGTCGCTCCCCGAGCCCGGCTCCGTCAGGCCCCAGGCCCCCAGCTTCTCCCCGCGGGCCAGGGGGACGAGATACTTCCGCTTCTGCTCCTCGCTTCCCGCCAGGTAGATGTGGTTGCTGCACAGGGAGTTGTGGGAGGCCACGGTCAGCGCTACCCCACCGTCGTGCCGGGCGATCTCCTCCAGGGCCAGGGCGTAGCTCACGTAGTCCATGCCCGCCCCCCCGTACTCCTCCGGGAAGATCATGCCCAGCAGCCCCAGGGGCGCCATCTTGTTCACGATCTCCCACGGGAACTCGCTCTTCTCGTCGTAGAGGTGAGCGATCGGACGGATTTCCCGCTCCGCAAACTCGCGGACCGTCTCCTGAACTGCGCGCTGGGCGTCGGTCAACTCAAAATTCATGGCTTCACCAACAAAACGTTCGATGGTTCGAGTGTTCGGTGGTTCGGTCGTTCTTAATCCGAGAGAACACCCGAACAACCGAACTGCCGAACCGTCGAACGCTTTTTGTTCCTAGGCCGGCACGAAATACACGTCGGTCGGCTTGAACTTGGACAGGCGCTTGAACTGCGCCCGCACCTTCATCCCGACCCAGTCGAGGGAGGGCTGGAGCGAATCAACTCCCACCAGCCGGGACAGGAACAGGGTGTCCACCCCCGGCCACTCGACGAGGATGAGGACGAAGGGGGTTTCCTTCAGGAACTCCTCGCTCCCGTAGTGGCAGATCGTGAACGTATGGACTGCCCCCTCCTTCGGCAATTCGATCCAGTCGCACTCGTTCCCGCAGTACATGCAATGCAGCCGGGGTGTCCCGTAGGTGTGCTTGCACGGGCCGCACCGCGTCCCCAACAGCTTCCCGTTGGCCAGGCCGGCAAAGAAGGGCGAATCCTGACCGTAGCTGTGGATGTAGTCGATGTGGTACGGCTGCCTGATGATGATGGGCGCCATCCCCTTCAGGTCCTTCAGATCCTTGGGGAAGGGCACGTTGAACAGGACGGTCCCCTCGTCGGTCTCGGGCAGCTTGACGCGCTTCTTCTCCTGTTCTTCCATGGCTAGAACCCCTTCTCGAGGATCGAAACGACCACGTAGGTCCCGGTGCCGGCGTGGCTATGGATGGCGCCCCGCCGTGCGTTCTTCACCTGGAGCTGGTTGCTGCCGAAATGCTTGCCGATGCTTCCCTGGAGCTGCCACAAAGCGAAGACCGCCTGCATGAGGCCCGTGGCCCCCACGGGATGGCCGCAGGCGATGAGGCCGCCCGAGGGATTCACGGGGATCTTCCCCTGTTCCGGGAAGCGGTATCCGTAATCCAGATTCGGCATGAAGGGCTTGCCCGCCTCGACGAATTTCCCCCCTTCGCCGTAGCGGCACAGGCCCATGTCCTCGTAGGTCTGGATCTCCGACGAGGTGTAGGCATCGTGCAGCTCGATGAAGTCCAGCTCCTCCAGCGGGTTGGTGATCCCCGCCATCTGGTAGGCGGTCTTCGACGCCATGCGCCCCGCCCGGAACGAGTGGACCCCGGGGTACTTCAGCCCCTTGTAATCCTCGGGCTTCTCGTGGGGAAGCAGGATCACCTCCCCGTGGGGACGGTCCGCCATCCGCATGGCGTCGATGCCGCCCCCGACCCCCGTCACCTTCGCGGGCTTCGGGCGGCGGCCCGTGGCCTTCTCCAGCTTGTTGAGCCCCTCCTCGCTGGCCAGGATCGTGACGGCCGCCCCGTCGCTCATGACGCAGATATCGAGCATGGTGAGGGGCCAGGCCACCATCTCGGAGGCCCGCACGTCCTCGATCCGGATGTTCATCCGTTTCTGGGCGTAGGGGTTGTGGAAGGCGTTGTTGTGATTCTTCACCGAGACCAGCGCCATCTGCTCGACGGAGGTCCCGAACTCTTTCATGTGGCGGACCACCATCATGGCGTAGTAGCCGGAGTAAAATCCCCCCACGGGGTAATCAAAGCTGACGTCCGAGGCCAGGGCGATGAACTCGTTCCCCTTCCAGGTGTTGACGCGCGACATGGTCTCCCAGCCGTAGACCACGCAGATGTCGAACCGCCCGGAGGCCACCGCCTCCCATCCGGACTGGAACGCCACCCCTCCCGTGGCGCCGCCTGCCTCGATCCGCTTGCTGGGCTTGGGGGTGAGGCCCAGGTAATCCTGGACCATGCTCCCCGCTTTCAATTGGCGCATGAAGTGATCGGAGAAGTAGGACGCCACGGTCCCGTCCACGAGTTCGGCCGCCTGCCGGAACTCCAGGCCCAGGTCCTTCAGGGCATAATCGTAGGCCTCCTTCACCATGGGCTGGAACGTGACGTCCGGCCGCGCCTTGGCAAACTTGCTGACCCCCCCGGAGACCAGATACACGGGTCGCATCGTCAGTCCCTCCATATGGTCCAGCGGCGCATGCTCACTTCCGCGTCAGGTTCTCGCGCACGAAGGCGATGGCATCCTGGGTGCTGGCGCCCGGGGTGTACACCTGGGCGACGCCGCAGGCCTTCAGCTTGGAGATGTCCTCGTCGGGGATGGTCCCGCCGCCGAAGACCAGGATATCCTCCACACCTTTGGCCTTCAGCAGTTCCATCACCTTGGGGAACAGGTGCATGTGGGCCCCCGAGAGGCAGCTCAGGCCGATGGCGTCCACGTCTTCCTGGATGGCGGCGCTCACGATCATCTCGGGCGTCTGCCGCAGGCCGGTGTAGATCACCTCGAAGCCTGCGTCGCGGAACGCCCGGGCGATGACCTTGGCCCCTCGGTCGTGCCCGTCTAATCCCGGCTTCGCGATCAGCACCCTGATTTTCCGCTCGCTACTCATGGTTACCCCTTCCCACGAATCTTAGATGAGAACATCCCCATTTGCGTTCATCTGCCGGGGACCCAGCGCCTGTGCTGGGTGTCTGCGGTTGCTTTGGCATCTTTAGATGATATTCAGCTCCGTATACTCACCCCAGACCTCGCGCAGCAGACCGATGATCTCACCCACCGTCGCGTAGGCCTTGACCGCCTCGAGGATCTTGGGCATGAGCAGGTCCTTTCCCCACGGGTCGTTTCCCAAAGCGGCCGCTCGGAGAGCATCCATCGCCCGGTTCCAGCGATCCTTGTCCCGGCTCTTCCGCAGGAGCGCCAGGCGCTCCACCTGTTGCTGCTGCAGGGCCTCGTCAATGGAGAGGATGGGGATCGGGCGCTGCTCCCTCTCGTCCACGAACCGGTTCACGCCCACGATCACCTTCTCCTCCCGCTCCACCGCCCGCTGGTAGGCATAGGCGGAGTTGGCGATCTCCTGCTGCGGGAACCCCAGCTCGATGGCGCGCACCATCCCGCCCAGCTCCTGGATGCGCCGCAGGTATTCCAGGGCCCCCTCCTCCATCTCATTGGTCAGGGCCTCGACGAAGTAGGAGCCGGCCAGCGGGTCAACAGTGTTCGTAACGCCCGTCTCGTGGGCGATCACCTGCTGGGTTCTGAGCGCGATGGTCACCGCCTCCTGGGTGGGCAGTGCGTAGGCCTCGTCCATGGAGTTGGTGTGAAGCGACTGGGTGCCGCCCAGGACGCCCGCCAGGGCCTGGAGGGCCACCCGGGCGATGTTCACGTAGGGCTGCTGCGCCGTCAGCGAGACCCCGGCTGTCTGCGAGTGAGTCCGCAGGATCCAGGACCGGGGACTCTTGGCCTTGAACCGCTCCCGCATCAGGCGGGCCCACATGCGCCGGGCGGCGCGGAACTTGGCGATCTCCTCGAACAGGTCATTGTGGATATCCCAGAAGAAGGACAGGCGCGGCGCGAACTCATCCACGTCCAGGCCCGCCCGGATCCCTTCCTCCACATAGGTGATGCCGTCGGCGATGGTGAAGGCCAGCTCCTGCAGGGCGGTGGCCCCCGCCTCCCGGATGTGATAGCCGCTGATGCTGATGGTGTTCCATTTGGGGAAATGCCGGCTGCCGAAGACGATGGTGTCGGTCACCAGCCGGATCGACGGCTGCAGGGGAAAGATGTACTCCTTCTGGGCGATGTATTCCTTCAGGATATCGTTCTGGAGGGTCCCCCCGATCCGGTCATAGGCGATCCCCATCTGCTCGCACACCGCGATGTACATGGCCCAGGCCACTGCGGCGGTCGAGGTGATGGTCATGGAGGTGGTGACCTTGTCCAGGGGCAACCCCCGGAGCAAGACCTCCATGTCCTGGAGCGAGTCAATGGCCGCCCCGCACTTCCCCACTTCGCCGGCGGCCATGGGATGGTCAGAGTCGTAGCCCATCAGTGTGGGCAGGTGGAATGCGACCGACAGCCCCATCTGTCCCTGCTCCAGGAGGTACCGGTAGCGCCGGTTGGTCTCCTCGGCCGAGCCGAAGCCCGAGTACTGCCGCATGGTCCAGAACCGCCCCCGGTACATGGTGGGCTGGACCCCCCGGGTGAAGGGATACTCCCCCGGAAATCCCAGATCCTCCTGATAATCCAGGTTGGGGACATCCAGGGGCGTGTACAGGCGGCGGATCGCTTTGCCCGACACCGTGGTGAAGGGATCCGATCGTTCAGGTGCACGCTCCAGGTGGGAGCCCAGCGTCTGTTGCTCCCAGCGGGCCTTCTCCTGCTCCAACCGTTTCAGCTCCTCCGGGTCGAACGTCATGGAACCCCTCCAAGCAGGACGTTCCTCATACCCACTTTCTTCCCCCAGTTCTCACCTTCTCCCCTCTCCCGTCCCCTCTCCCCAGTCTATACAGGGGGAGAGGGCTGGGGTGAGGGGGAGAGGAGCTGCCGCGCGACGATGAGCCGATGGATCTCCGACGTTCCCTCGTAGATCGTCAGGACCCGGGCGTCCCGCATGTAGCGCTCCACCGGGAAATCCTGGAGGTACCCGTAGCCGCCGTGGATCTGCACGGCCTCGGCCGCGGAGCGGTTGGCCGCCTCGGATGCGAACAGTTTGGCCATGGAAGCCTCCATCGTACAGGGGAGGCCCCGGTCCTTCCGCGCCGCCGCTCGCAACGTCAGCAGTCGCGCCGCCTCGGTCTCCGTGGCCATGTTGGCCAGCTTCCACTGGATGGCCTGAAACTTCGCGATGGGTTGGCCGAATTGGCGGCGTTCCTTCGCATACCGGATCGACGCCTCGAGACACGCCTGCGCGATGCCCACGGCCTGTGCCGCGATCCCCGCCCGACCGGTCACGAGAGAGGACAAGGCGATCTTGAAGCCCTCGCCCTCTTCCCCGATCCGATTCTCCACCGGGACCTGGCAGTCCTCCAGCACCAGTTCGGTGGTGTCCGAGGCGCGGAGCCCCATCTTGTCTTCCCGTTTCCCGACCCGGAATCCCGGGAACAACGGCTCGATCAGGAACGCCGTGATGCCCTTTTCACCCCGGGGAGGATCCGTGGATGCGAACAGGATGATCGCTCCCGCCCGGCTCCCGTTGGTCACGAACTGTTTCGTCCCGTTCAGGACGTAACGGTCCCCCCGTCGGATCGCAGTCGTCCGAAGGCTTGCCGCGTCACTGCCGCTCGTGGGCTCGGTCAAGGAGAAAGCGCCCAGGAGCTCCCCGCGGCACAGGGCCGGCAGATACCGCTGCCGCTGGTCCTCTGTCCCGTGCCGGTAGATGATCTCGCAGGTCAGCGTGTTGTGCAGTGAAACCGTGACACCGGTGCTGGCGCAGGCCCGGCTGATCTCCATCAGGGCCAAGCAACTGCTGACTGTGTCGGCGCCCGCCCCTCCGTACTCCGGCGGCATGGTCATCCCCAGGACACCCAGTTCGGCCAGGCGCTGCAGCGGCTTTTCCGGGTACCGCTTCAGGCGATCCAGTTCGGCCGCCAAGGGTGCCAGCTCCTTCTCGGCGAACTCGCGCACCGTGTCCCGGATCAGCCGCTGGGCTTCTGTGAGCTGAAAGTCCATACGATCCGTTCGGCTGTTCGATAGTTCGACTGTTCGGGGGTTCAGGATTCGGTCCGCCGAACTGCCGAACCGCCGAACGCCCGAACCGCCGAACGCATTTAGTTTAGAGGGCGCGCGCCACCAACTCCGCCAGGTCCATGGCCTTCAATTGCTCCGTCGCGTCCTTCGCGCGCAGCCCGTCTTCGAACATGGTCAGGCAGAAGGGGCAGGCCGTCCCCACCACGTCCGGTTTCACCCGCAGCGCCTCCTCGGTCCGCTCGATATTCACCCGTTTGCCGATGCGTTCCTCGAACCACATCATCCCGCCGCCGGCGCCGCAGCAGAAGCCTTTCTCGCGATTTCGTTCCATTTCCTTGGGCTGGACGCCGGGCAGGATCTGGAGGATCTCCCGGGGGGCATCGTAGATCCCGTTGTGCCGGCCCAGGTAGCAGGAATCATGGTAGGCCACGGTCTGGGCGATCGCCGTCCTCGGCTTCACCCGGCCCTGTTGCAGCAGGTCGTTGATCAGCACCGTATGGTGGATGACCTCGTAGTGGCCTCCGAACTGCCCGTACTCGTTCTTCAACGTGTTGAAGCAGTGGGGACAGGCCGTGATGATCTTCTTCACGCCGTATCCGTTGAGCGTCTCGATGTTGGCCTGCGCCTGCATCTGGAACAGGAACTCGTGGCCGATGCGCCGCGCGGGATCCCCCGTGCACCGCTCCTCTTCCCCCAGGATGGCAAAATCCACCCCGCCGGCTTTCAGCACCTGCGTGAGGGCCCGGGCGACCTTCTGGGTGCGCTCGTCAAAAGCCGCGGCGCAGCCCACCCAGTACAGGTACTCCGCCGACCCCTTCTCGGCCATCAGGGCGACATCCAGGTCCCTGGCCCACTCCGTCCGCGTCGGGACGGCGCCCTGGTAGGGGTGGCCGCGGCTCTCCATCCCCCGCATGGCCGCCTGCATCGTCTCCGGGAATCTCGCCTCCTCCATGACCAGGAAGCGCCGCATGTTGATGATCTTCGGAATCGGCTCGATGAAGACCGGGCACTCCTGGTGGCAGGCGCCGCAGGTGGTGCACGCCCAGATCACATCCTCGCTGATCACGCCGCCCACCAGGGGCTTGCCGTTCCCGTTCCCCTTGCCATGGGCCAGCAGGTGGTCGCGAAGGTCGATGATGAGCCCCTTCGGCGTGAGCGGCTTCCCCGTCGCCCAGGCGGGGCAGGCGTCCTGACACCGGCCGCACTCGGTGCAGGCCACGAGGTCCAGGAGGTCCTTGCGCGGAAATGCCTGGATCGTCGAGATCCCGAAGTGTTCCGCCTCCTCCAGCGCCACCGGCTGGATCACGCCCGAGGGCTGTGGACGGCGCAGGGCGATGTTGGCCGCTGCCGCCAGGATGTGACGGATCAGCGTGTAGGGGAGGAGCGCGATGAACCCAAAGGCCAGCACCGCGTGGCCCCACCAGGCCACCCGGTGCCACAGGGCCTGCTGGGACTGCGTGAGACCGGCAAAGCCGAGGCCCGCCAGCCATCCCCCGGGCGACCAGAGGCCCCAGGGGTCCCTGGTGGCCACGATCCGCAGCCCCTCGACCGCGAACCCGCTGACCAGGATGGCGAGGAACACCCAGAGGAAAAGGCCGTATCCTTCGGCGTCCCGAGGTTTCCATAATCGCGCCGGCCTCTTGGCGTAGCGGCGCGCCAGCGCCACGAGCACGCCCACCACCGCGGCCACCCCGAAGGCGTCCACCGTCAGGGACATGAAGACAAGATAGAAGTTACCCGAGAGCGTCGGGATGCCCAGGTAATCCTGGAGGGCGACCAGGCAGGTGGCGACGAATAGAATGCCGAAGCCCCAGGACATGGCGGCGTGCATGCTGCCGGCCAGCGGCTGTTCTAGCAGCCGGCGCTGGAGCACGGCCTGCGCCAGGAGATCCCGGAGTTGCCTGCCGATCGGAGGGATGTCTTCCTCCGGCTGCCCGATCCACAGGATCTTGACGAGGCGATAGCAGCCGTAGAGGAAGACCGCCAGGAACGGCAGGAAGAGGGGGTACAGCAGGAGGTGGGCCGGGATGTTCCAGTAGATTTCTCGCGAAGGGATCATCCGAACGGCTCCGAAGGACTTCGAACAGGCCACACGGGCGATGGGTGGTTTGGGATCCTTGGTACCCCGGTAGGGGACGACCGTGAAGTTTCACTCACGCGCTCTCCCTCTTCCTTCCCCTCGCCGCCAAGGGGAGAAGGTGGGGGTGAGGGGAGAGCCATCAGCCTTGCGTCAGGTCCCTGCACTTCTCGAGGAGCTTCGGGAGGATGGCTTTGTAGTCCCCAACAATCCCGAGGTGCGCGACCTTGAAGATCGGCGCATCGGGGTCCGTATTGATCGCCACGATGGTCTTGGAGCCGGTCATCCCCGCCAGGTGCTGGGTGGCGCCCGAGATGCCCACCGCGATGTAGAGATCCGGACTCACCGTCTTCCCGGTTTGACCGACTTGCCACGAGGCGGGGACCCATCCGGCGTCCGTGGCCGCCCGCGACGCCCCCACGGCCCCCCTGAGGATCTGTGCCAGCTCCTCGAGTTGCTTGAAGGGCTCGGGGCCCTTCAGTCCGCGTCCCCCGCTCACGACCACGCGGGCATTCTCCAGTTTGACACCGCGGACCTCCTCCGCGACTTTCTGGACTACCTTCGTGCGGACGAGAGACGCCTCCAGCGTAAGCGCGACTGCGATCTCCTCCCCGGTACGGCCCGCCAGTTCCGAGGCCGGCGCCATGGTGCGGGGCTTGACCGTGGCGACCACCGGGAAGCGCTGGGCCGCGAGAGTCGCGATGGTTCGCCCGCCGTACATCTGCCGCCGGAAGAGCACGGCGGGACCGTCGCCTTCCACCGCCAGCACCTCGGTCACGAGCCCCGCGTTCAGCCGGTGGGCCAGCCGCGGCGCCACCTCCTTGCCGCAGGAGTCGTCGGCCAGCAGGATCACCTGAGGGGCGGCCTGAGCCGCGATCTGGGAGAGCGCCGCCACGTAGACGTCCCCCTGGTAACCGTTCAGGAGCGGGTGCTCGGCACGAAAGACCTGATCGGCCCCGTAGCCGAACAGCCCCGCAGTCAGCGGGGTGGGCGCACTCTCTAGGACCGCTGCCTTCACCCGCCCCTGGGTCGCATCCGCCAGGCGGCGAGCCGCCCCCAGCAGTTCCAACGTATTCTGCGAGGGAGGATTCCCTTGTCCGCCCGCCACGATCAGGACATCAGTCATCTGTCCGTCTCCAGATGAAAAACGAATTCCCCGCAGGTCAGAGAGGATCTCGATCCCTTACTCGGCTCTCGGCTCTCGGCACTCGGCTCTCCCATCAGATCACCTTGAGCTCCCGCAGCCGCAGGGCGAGTCGTTCCGCCCGCTCCTCGGGGGTTTCCCCGTCCAGGATCTCGCACTTCGAGTCGCGCTCAGGGATGGAGACATCTCGCATTTGGAGTCGAGCGGCGCCGGCTCCCACTCGCTCGCCATCCAAGCCCAAGTCTGCCGTCTTCCAGGTTGGGACCTGCTTCTTGGCCGCGACCATGATGTCCTTGAGCTTGGAGTATCGGGGGACGTTGCTGTCATCGCTGATGATGCTGACCACGAGGGGGAAGGCCGCCTCCACCAGCTCGTATCCATCTTCCACGATCCGGCGCACCAGCGCCTTCCCATCCTTCACCTCGACCTTGCTGACGAATGTCACGCACGGGAGTCCCAGTTCCTCGGCGATGAGCGGCCCCATCACCTTGTCGCCGGTATCCCCCGACACGCACCCGGTCAGCACGAGGTCCGGCACGCCGATCTTCTGGATCGCCTTCGCCAGGATATGGACCACCCCGAAGGGGTCGGATTCGAGGAGGGGCGGGTCACTCACGAGGACCCCCTCGTCCACTGCCATGCCCAGGGCCGTCTTGATCGCCCCCATGGCACCCGATTCCCCCAGACAGAGTGCCGTGACTTTCCCGCCCACCTTCTCTCGCAATTGCAGCGCGACTTCCAGGGCGTTCTGATCGTAGGCGCTGATGACCAGGGAGAGACCCCCCCGGACCTGCCGCTTGGTGCTCGCGTCCAGTTTGAACTGGTCGGCCGGGATCTCGGGATCGATGATCTGTTTGATGCAGACGATGGTGTGCATCTGGGAGCCTCCGGGCGATCACCCCCCACCCTGCCCCTCCCCCTCGTGAGGGGGGAGGGAACGGGAGGGGGTGAGCTGTCGAACGTTCCTACGAGAGAAGGGCGCTCGCGATCACCATCCGTTGCACCTCGGAGGTGCCCTCGTAAATCTCGGTGATCTTGGCGTCGCGCATGAACCGCTGCGCCGGGTAATCCATCATGTAGCCGTAACCGCCGAAGATCTGGACCCCCTTGATGCTCGCGCGCATGGCGACCTCGGACGCGTACAGCTTGGCCATGGATGATTCCTTGGTGTGGCGCAGGCCCCGGTCCTTCAGCAGGGCGGCGTTGAGGGTGAGCAGTCGAGCCGCGTCGATCTCCGTGGCCATGTCCGCCAGCATGAACTGGATGGCCTGGTTGGCCGCGATCGGCTTACCGAACTGGATCCGCTGCTTCGAGTAGTCCCGGGAGGCCTCCAGGGCTGCTCGCGCGATGCCCACCGCCTGCGCAGCGATCCCGATCCGCCCGCCGTCCAGGGTGGCCAGCGCGATCTTGAACCCCTCGCCCTCCTTGCCCAGGAGGTTTTCGGCCGACACGCGGCAGTTGTCAAAGGTGAGCTGGGCGCAACTGCTCCCCCGGATGCCCAGCTTCTTCTCCAGGTGGGCCACGGTGAAGCCCGGCGTCCCGCGCTCCACCGCGAAGGCGCAGATGCCTTTGTGTTTCAGTGCCTTGTTGACGGTGGCGAACACGATGGCGTAGTCCGCCTCGTTCCCGTTGGTAATGAAATTCTTGGTCCCGTTCAGGACGTACCAGTCTCCCTCGCGCCTGGCCGTCGTCTGCTGGTTGGCGGCGTCGCTGCCCGCGCCGGGCTCGCTCAGGCAGAAGCACCCCATGCTCTTCCCGCTGGCGACAGGCGCGAGGA
>Ga0155960_1140_pt2 | contig 19975 bp, 19 predicted proteins | sample RifCSPlowO2_02_FD_107614 | JGI IMG/M metagenome (GOLD analysis project Ga0155960, IMG submission 107614) | candidate division NC10 bacterium RIFCSPLOWO2_02_FULL_66_22
CCCCCCAACTGCTCCATCGTGATTCCCGGAAGGTTTCGCTCGACCATGTAGACTGGCATCTCCGCACTTCCTCGCCAACTCTGCCGTCTCCTCAAGACCCTCACAGACGCCAACGTATCGGTCAAAGCACACTCGTCGTAGCGGACGTTAGACGCGGACGGAGATTTTCACAGGGCTTGGGGGAACAGAGGTGAAGCCGGAACATGCGCCGCCTTTGCGCACTTGCCCATCACCAGATCGGGCACGAGGCGCCTGCCCTGCTACTCCATAAGGGCTTCGACCCGGTCCTCCGTCGGTACAAGAAGGCGGTTCCGCATGATCAGCCGAGCACAGGTGTTCCAACGCAGGACCGCGTCATCGTTCCCCGGGGGGCGGATTGCCTCGGCCTTCTCGTACAGGCTCATCGCCTCGCGCAGCCAGTGGTACGCAATCACCCCGGACCCCGGCTGGCCCTGGTTGAGCTGGGCCCTGGCCTGTCGCTCGCAGATGATCCCAGCGTAGTACGCCCGGTCATACTCCGAGTGGAGGCGGGGAAGCACGTCCCGGGCTTGCTTCCCACACTCGGTGAGTCTCTTGTCGAACTCGTCGGTCAGTGCAAGGAGCAGGGTGACCAGGGTTTGCTGGTTCTCCGGCTCAATCCGCAGGATATCGAGGCAGATGCTCTCTGCCTGCCACGGCTCGTTGAGCAGCCGGTAGCGCTCCGCCTTCTCGAGGGCCCTGGGGATGGCCTCCTTGGACAGGGGCTTGAGCTCGAACATGATGCTCTCCTTCCACCTCCGAGAGATCCTCGGGCTAGTGGATGCTCCACAACGTGTAAGCGGCCATGACGCTCCCCGCCAGCGCGGCGCCATAGCAGAGGACCGCGATCAACGCAGTCAGATGTTTCAGCTGCAAACCATCGTAGAGGGTATAGCGGAACCGATGGGCCCAGTGGAAAAGCGGAAGCGAGATGAGAACAAGAAGGTACAGCCGTGCAACGGGATACTTCACCAGGCCGTGAAGCACATCATAGCTGGGGGCCTCAAGCCATCCCAGAGGGAAGGCCAGGCCGGTCAAGAAGAGATGCACCGGGAACAGGAGGGCAGCGATCGTCCCTCCCGCGCTAAACAGGACCCACAGGAATGGCGTCAGGGGTCTCGCCATCTACCTTCCTCGCAGGATCCAAATGACCGCTCCGGAGAGGAGCACGCAGGCCAGGTAGTTCAGGCCCGCGACGACCCAGTCGGGGACCCGCCTCCCCTGCAGGCGAACGACTATCGCCTTGGGGGCCAGATTGAACCAGGTGACGGTGTGGAAGAGGACAAAGAGAAAGGCCATGCTGTTAAGGACAAGGAAGAGCGGCGTCCTCAGCCGGGCGAGAAAGTGCGCGTAGGCCTCTGGGCCTTGCACCAGGGTTCGGAGCTGCCACAGGGAAAGTACGGCAAAGAAGGCCACGGACACGCTGGTGAGCTCGCGCAGCACAAAGGTGGTGTAGGACCGGTTCTGCAACCACCACCAGACCGAGACACGCCGACGGTACCATTTGGGATGGTATGGGGTGTAGTGCGCCTCGGCGCTCATTTTGTTCCCCAGGGGAGAACCAAGGACTTGAACCAGTGGGCTGCGGCGGTGAGCTTGTACTGCTGGATGGCTCCCGCCGGATCTACATGCTTGGGGCACACCTTGGTGCACTCGCCCACGAAGGTGCACTGCCAGATCCCGTCGTCTTGGGAGAGAATCGCGAGCCGTTCCCGCGCCGCCTCGTCCCGCGAGTCCAGGTTGTAGCGCTGGGCCAGGGCAATGGCCGCCGGACCGATGAAGCTCGGCTCCAATCCATAGATGGGACAGGCGGCATAGCAGAGCATGCAGTTGATGCACATGCTGAACTGCTTGTAGGCGTCGAGTTGCTCGGGAGTTTGCAGGTACTCGCCCTCTTCCAGCGGTTTCTCCTCTTTTCGAATGACCCAGGGTTTCACCTTCTTGAGCTTTTGCATGAAGTCGGTGGTGTCCACCACCAGGTCGCGTATGACGGGGAAATAGTGCAGGGGTTCCACCCGGATGGGGCCCGGCGGGTGATCCGAAAGAAAGGCCGCACAGGTGAGCTTCGGCGAGCCGTTGACCATCATCCCACAACTGCCGCACACACCCATCCGACACGACCACCGGAAAGAGAGAGACCCATCCAGCCTGTCCTTGATGTAGTTCAGCGCATCCAGGACGACCCAATCCCTCCGCAGGGGAACCTCATACGTCTGGAGAGTGGGCTCCGCCTCCTGCTCCGGGCGATAGCGCGTCACGGCGAGGGTCACAGTGGAAGGCATACGCGTCACGTTCCATAGACCCGTTGGCCCGGCGGCCAACGGGTAATGGTTACCGGCAAGTATTCGATCCGGGGGGAAGCCTCCTCCACGCGGTAGGCCAATGAATGGGCCAGGAACTGCGTGTCGTCTCTCTGTGGATACTCGGTCCGCTGGTGTGAGCCGCGGGATTCCCGGCGCTGCAAAGCGGACTGCACGATCGCCTCGGCTGCATCCAGCATATAGGAAAGCTCCAGGGCCGCGATCAGCTCCGTGTTAAAGGTGTAGCTACGGTCGTCCAGCGAGACATCCTGGAACCGCTCCTGCAAGTCCCGGAGGCTCTGCGCCGCCTGTTGGAGCACGCTCCCCGTCCGATAGATGCCCGCACTCTCCTCCGTGGTTTTCTGCATCTCTGCGCGCAGCGTGGCAATCCGTTCCTTTCCACCATCCTTGCGCAGGAACTGCTCCTCCAGCCGCCGGTGTTCGTCCTGGGCCTGCGCAATGACCGATGGGCTCGGCTCCCCCTGTTCCGACGCGAAGGCTGCAGCAACCTTGCCCGCCCGCGCTCCGAAGACCAGGATTTCTGTCAGCGAGTTCGACCCCAGCCGATTGGCTCCATTGATGCTCACGCAGGCAGCTTCGCCAGCGGCATAGAGTCCTGGCAAGGGCGTGGCCCCGTGGATGTCGGTGTGGATTCCGCCCATCATATAATGGACGACCGGTCGGACGGGAATCATCTCCGTGATCGGGTCAATGTTCTCGTATTTGAGGCACAATTCGCGAACGAAGGGCAGCTTCTTGTCAATCAGTTTCTCTCCAAGATGACGGATGTCCAGGTGGACGTAATGGCCGTACGGTCCTTCGAGGGTGCGCCCCTTCTCCTGCTCTTTGACAAACGCCTGCGAGAGGCGGTCGCGGGGGCCCAGCTCCATGGAGCGCAAGACCGGCTTGGGCTCGGGCCTGCCCAAGTCGTAATCCTGGAGATAGCGGTACCCATCCTTGTTCAGCATCCAGCCGCCCTCCGAGCGCGTTGCCTCGGTGATCAGGATCCCGGTGAAGGGAAGCCCGGTAGGATGGTACTGGACAAACTCCATATCCTTGAGGGGGGCACCGGCGCGGTAGGCCAACGCCATGCCATCGCCGTTCTTGATGTTGGCGTTCGTGGTGAAGGGGAAGACTCTGCCACAGCCCCCCGTGCAGAGGATGACCGCCTTGGCGGTGATGGCCTGCACCCTTCCGGTGGCGAGTTCGATGGCCACCACGCCCTGGCAGCGTCCTTCATCCACGAGGAGTTTTGTGACAAAGTATTCATCGTACCGGTGGATGGCGTCGTACTTCAGGGTGGTCTGGAACAGCGTGTGGAGCATGTGAAAGCCGGTCTTGTCGGCGGCGAACCAGGTGCGCTGGGCCTTCATCCCTCCGAAGGGGCGAACGGCAATATGACCATCCGGTTCCCGGCTCCAGGGGCAACCCCAGTGTTCCAGTTGCAACATCTCTGCGGGGGCTTCCGTAACGAAAACTTCCACGGCATCCTGATCGCAGAGCCAGTCTCCTCCCGAAATGGTGTCATAGGCATGTGCATCCAGGGTGTCGCCGTCCTTGATGACCGCGGCCGCTCCGCCCTCGGCCGAGACCGTGTGGCTGCGCATGGGATAGACCTTGGAGATCACGGCGACACGGAGCCTGGGATGGGTCTCGGCCACGGCGATGGCGGCGCGCAGGCCAGCACCACCGCCACCCACTACCAGAACGTCGCAGGAGAAGATATCCATGGCTCTTTCCCGCCCGTCAGTTCACCCGTCCAGGTCTATGGAGTTCGGTGAACAGGTCGGCAGGCATGGGTGCTGGAAACACAAACGCCCCCGCCGACCATTTGCATGGTCAACGAAGGCGTTGTGAAGCTGGCCGGGGAACCGATTCAGGGGCATACCTGCTTCCCCGCGCGTCGGACTTTGACGTTATGCTTGTGACATTGGGAAGGAAGTCTATGGATGATCACATTACCTGTCAAGGAGAAACCGGAGCGATTCAGTCCGTAATTATTGTGGCGGGGGCAGGCGATGCGTCGGACATCCTGAGCTCATCTCTTGAAAAAGCACAACTCCTTGAAAATGCTAGCCGTCCCGTAGTCAGCCCGAAAGGGCTCCCGCCACTGAACCTTGACTTGAGGGAATCACCAGGCTAGGCTCCCCTCGACGGGGGACAGGGATCGGGAGACTGGGGACCGGCTGTCCGCCATGAGGCTGGGATGAGTCGGCCCGTCAACCTGGCGTGGCTCAAGGCCTGGAGGGGGCGGGCCATCCGGCGGATGACCCGATCGGGGGTGGCGTCATGGCAACACGCATCGAGAGCGACAGCATGGGGGCGATCGAGGTACCGGCGGACCGCTACTGGGGGGCACAGACCCAGCGATCCCTCCAGCACTTCCGGATCGGCGGCGACCGCTTCCCGCGCGAGATGATCCGGGCCTTCGGCATCCTCAAGAAGGCCTGCGCACAGGTGAACCGGGAGCTCGGTCTCCTGCCGGAGGAAAAGGTCCGAGCGATCGTGCAGGCCGCCGAGGAGGTGATCGAGGGGAAGCTCGATGACCACTTTCCCCTGGTGGTGTGGCAGACCGGCAGTGGCACCCAGTCCAACATGAACGCCAACGAGGTCATCGCCAACCGGGCCATCGAGCTGCTGGGGGGGACACTGGGCACGAAGAAACCGATCCATCCCAACGACCACGTCAACAAGAGCCAGTCCTCGAATGACACCTTCCCCACCGCCATGCACATCGCCGCCGTGGAGCAGATTCGCGGCCGGCTCATCCCTGCCATAGGCAGGCTCCGCGACACACTGGACCGGAAGGCCCAGGCCTTCGCCGACGTCGTCAAGATCGGTCGGACGCACCTGCAGGACGCGGTGCCCCTCACGCTCGGGCAGGAGATGTCTGGCTGGGTGAGCCAGCTCGACCACGCGCTCCAGCACCTCGAGGCCGCGATGCCCCACCTTCAGGAGCTGGCCATCGGGGGAACGGCGGTGGGGACCGGGCTGAACTCTCACCCGGAGTTCGCCGAGCGTGCCGCCAGGAAGCTCGCAGATCTGACGGGGCACCCCTTCGTCTCGGCCGCGAACAAGTTCGAGGCCCTGGCGGCCCACGACGCCCTGGTGGCAGCCCACGGGGCCCTCAAGACGCTGGCTGCCGGCTTCATGAAGATCGCCAACGATGTCCGCTGGCTTGCCTCGGGACCCCGCTGCGGGATCGGCGAGATCGCCATCCCGGAGAACGAACCGGGCAGCTCCATCATGCCCGGCAAGGTGAACCCCACGCAATCCGAGGCCCTCAGCATGGTGTGCGCCCAGGTCTTCGGCAACGACGTGGCGGTGAACGTGGGCGGGGCCTCGGGGAACTTCGAGCTGAACGTCTTCAAGCCGCTGATCATCCACAACGTGCTCCACTCGGTGCGGCTCCTGGCCGACGCCTGCGAATCCTTCGAGGAGCATTGCGCCCGCGGCATCGAGGCGGACCGGGACCGGATCCGCCAGCACCTCGAACGCTCCCTGATGCTGGTCACCGCCCTGGCGCCGCGCCTGGGCTACGACCGGGCCGCCGAGATCGCCAAGAAGGCCCACCGGGAGGGGCTCACGCTCAAGGAAGCCGCGGTGGCGCTGGGCTACCTGACGGAGGAGGAGTTCGATCGGTACGTCCGTCCGGAGCGGATGGTGAGCCCACAGCTCGAGGAGTGACGCGCGGGTTCCGCGCGGGAAATGCCCCATGCGTCAGCGGGTATGTTCTCCCAGCGACACAAGGACCAGGGAGCCGACCGCGGAGGTCCAGGCGGGCGCGAGGGCCTGGCGCCGGGGGGCACGACGGTAGGCGCAGCCCTGCATGTCGCAAGACCGGCAGGGAGAAACGCTGGTGCCCATCCGGGCCTCGGGCCCGATCCCCACGGCGAACGAGATGGACTTGCGTGGGGTCATGATGCAGTACTCGTTGATCCGGACTCCAATTCTCTGTGTAGGGAGAAGCGCGAAGATCTTCTGCTGCTCCTCGATGGCCCAGCGCGGATATCCCGGGCTCTCGCGGGGCGTCACCTTGAGGTCCTGCGCCAGGCGTTCTGCGCACAGCTGGCGATGGAACCCCTCCGCCAGCGCCTCCACGGTGACAGATCCAAGGCTATCCAGCATGTAGGCCAGCGGGAACTCCCGCTCCGCAAAGAGGGTCTCGATCCGCTCCTCGATGGTGTCCCCGACGGTGCACACCGCGAGCCCCAGCCTGGTGATCGGCCCCCATCGCCCGGGGATCTCCCGGATCAGCAACTCGGATCCGCCCCGCAGCCGGCAGCCGGCAGCATCCACCCCTTCGACCTCGAACTCCTGGTAAAGCCAGCGTGGCCGGAAGGCCTCCCGGGCCTCTGCCAGGCCGGTCTGCAGGATCTCCAGGACCTCGGGCGTGGGGACATCCGACGGACGACGGTATCCCTGAAGGCGCAGGACCTCTTGCGGGTCTATCTCGAAACGCAGCTCAGACATGCTCGCTGATGGCTCATGGTCGGTGGATCATGGTCTGAGCTATGAGCCAAGAGCCATGAGCTATTTCGTCCGCCGTTTCCGCACGACCTCGGCGAGGCGGGCGATGTGGGTCGGGGTGCTGCCACAGCAGGCGCCAACGATGTTTGCGCCTGCATCCAGGATGGGCGGGTAGCCTGCGGCCATCTCGTCGGGAGCTAGCTCGTAGATCGTGCGACCGCCCTGGATGCGCGGCAGACCCGCGTTGGGATAGGTGATCAGCAGTCCGTCGCTTACCCGGCGCATTGCCTGGATGATGGCCGCAGCCCGCTCCGGTCCGCCGTCGCCGCAGTTGCAGCCCACCACATCGGCACCCGCCTCGAAGAGGATCTGGACCGCTTCCTCCGGGCTGGTGCCCCACATGGTCCGATCGCGCTTATGGTCCTTCTCCCACTGGAAGAACATGGTGCACATCACCGGGAGGTCCGTGCTCTCCTTGGCGGCGCGGATCGCGACCACGGCTTCCTCGGGATACATCATGGTCTCGACGGCGAAGAGGTCCACGCCCCCCTCCGCCAGGGCGAGCGCCTGCTCCCGGAAGTTCGCGTAGAACTCCTCTTCGCTCACGTCGCCCAGCGGCTCGAAGGTGTCGGGCAGGTGCCCCGTCGGGCCGAGAGAGCCCGCCACGTACTTGCCGGGAGGGCACACGCTGCGGGCCAGCCTGGCCCCCAGGACATTCAACTCCCGCGTCCGGTCGGCCAGGCCGTACGCCTGGAGCTTCAGCCGGGTGCCGCCGAAGGTGTTGGTCTCGACGAAATCGCTGCCTGCATCGAAGTAGGCCGTGTGGATGTTCCGGACCACATCCCCGTGCGTCTCGTTCCACAGTTCCGGGCAGGCCCCATCCGTGAGCCCCGCCTCGAACAGCATGGTCCCCATGGCCCCGTCGAAGACGAGGATCTCCGATTGCAACCGTGCGAGAAATTCTTTCCCTCGGGGTTCCACAGTCTGATCTGCCCCTTCGGCTAGTCGAAACTGGAAATCGGAAGCTGAAAACAGGGAGGGAGAAAACTCTGGGCAACCGGGTGTGAATTTCCGTCGTCCAGTTTCCAGTTCCCATCTTCCAGTTTCCGGTTCACTCACCCTTTCCCATGAGCGCCTTGGCCCGCACGACCGCGGCGGTCGAGTCCTTGGCGTAACCGTCGCCGCCAATGTCATCGCAGAATGCCTGGTTGACCGGAGCCCCCCCGACCATTACTTTTACCCGGTCGCGCAGGCCGGCTCGGGCGAGGGCGTCAATGGTCCGCTTCATGCCCGGCATTGTCGTGGTCATCAGCGCGGAGATTCCGACGATGTTGGCTTCTTTCTCCTTCACCGCCTCCACGAACTTTTCCGGCGCGACATCCCGTCCGAGGTTGTACACCTTGAACCCCGCCCCCTCCAGCATCATGGCCACCAGGTTCTTCCCGATGTCGTGCAGGTCCCCCTGGGCGGTGCCGATCACCACCGTTCCCGGGTATTCATCCGCAGCAGCCTGGGTCAGCAGCGGCTTCAGCAGATCCAGCCCCGCGTACATGGCCCGCGCCGAGAGCAGCACCTGGGGCACGTAATACTCGTTTCGGCGGAACTTCTCCCCGACCACATCCATCCCTGGAATCAGCCCCTTGAAGATGATTGCCTTCGGGTCGAGGCCCTCTGCCAGGGCCTGTTTGGTCATCTCACCAACCACGGTGTGTTGCCCCAGGATCAGGGCCCGTGCCATGGCCGGATAATCGAAGCCCTCATCACTCCGTTGGATTCGAGGAGCCTCCATCCCACTAACCTTCCAACCTCACAACACGCTGAAGGTAGGAAACCGGAAATTGGAAACTGGAAGCTGGGAAAGCAAAGCCGGAAACCGTGTTCCGCCAGTTTCCAGTTTCCGTCTTCCAGTTTCCACCCTCCAGTTTCCGTTTTCCAGTTTCCAGTTCAATCCCAGGTGCGTTCATCCAGGATCTTCTTTGCGTCCTGGGGCAGCGTCCCCTGGGGAACGACCTCGACCCGCGTCCGAAGCTTGATCGCCTCTCGAACCCGCGACTCCAGCCGCGCGACCACGTCACCCGGCGACCCGGCCGTCTCGATCCGCAGCACCAGATCATCCTCGAAGCCCGCCCGGCGAACGACGAGCTGGTAGCGGGTGACATCGGGCACCTCCACCATCACGGCATCGAGCTGGCTCGGGTGCACGAACATCCCGCGGATCTTGGTGACGTCGTCCGCTCGTCCCAGGATCCGCGTGAGGCGGGGCGTGGACCGTCCACAGCCGCACGGCGCCGGATCCAGCACCGAAAGGTCGCCCGTCCCGAATCGGATGAGCGGGTACACCCTGTTGAAGGTGGTGACCACGACCTCACCGGCCATCCCGTCCGGCACGGGCTGCCCCGTCTCCGGATCGGCGATCTGGAAGATGAGGTCCTCGGCGACATGCATGCCCGAGCGGAGGGGACACTCATAGGCGATCAGTCCAAGATCGGCAGTGGCATAGGCCTGGGTGACACTGACCCCATACCCCTGATGCATCACGGTTCGGAGCGATTCCGGCAACATGCCGCCCGAGACGAAGGCCAGCTCCAGCGTGAGGTCCCGCAGGGGGGTGATCCCTGCCTCCTCTGCCCGCTGGAGGATCGTGTGGAGAAAACTCGGCGTGCCCACGTACCCGGTCGCCTGGACGTCCCGCAGCACCTGCACCTGCGTTTCGGTGTTGCCGCCACCCATGGGGATGACCACGCAGCCGAGGGCGGCCAGCCCCTCGTCACACATGCTCCCGGCCGGGGTGAGATGATACGCGAAGGTATTCAGGACGATGTCGCCCCGGCGGAAGCCTGCCGCGAACATGGCCCGCGCCATGCGCCAGTAATTCGGCCCGGCTCCCTCTGGATCGTAGATCGGACCCGGCGAGATGAAAATGCGCTGCAGGGCACTGGGGGGTACCGCGACCAGACCGCCGAAGGGCGGCACCTGCTTCTGCAGGGACGGCAGCTCGCGCTTCCGCAGCGGCGGCAGCCGAAAGAGGTCGTCCGGCTCGGCGAGCTGGTCGAGCGTCAGGCCCGCGGCCCGGAGCCGGGTCGTCAGATGCGGCGCGCGCTCCGCCGCATGCTGAAGGGTCTCCTTCAGCCGGGCCCGCAGGAACTGCCGCCGGCTCTCCGGCGTCATGGTCTCCAGGGCCGGATCGTAATAGCCGGGACTCCGGTCCGTCACCCCACGGACCATGGCCTTGCCTCTTGGTTCTCGGTGCTAGGCTCTCGGCTCTCCGGTCACTTTTTGGGGAAGCTACCCTCGAAGGAAACCACCATGCTCGCGCCGTTGAAGATGGCCACCCCCTCGGTCACCTTGACACCGAAGCTGAAATCCCCGATCTTCTCCCACCACTCTTTCACCACATCTCCCGGCTTCAAGCCCAGGGCGATCACTCGCGTTCCCGAGGTCACGGCCAAGTTGCCCGGGACGATCAGCGAGTCGAGGACGGCCGTGACCCGGAGCTGGTTGGTGGTCTTGCCCGGGATGTGCATCGTCTCGTACACCACGGGGGTGTTGAGGGCAAAGTACTCGCCCGGTTTGGCCTCGAACGAGACGGTGAACTTCATCTCCTCCAGGGCTACTGGGAAGTCGTTGGGATTGCTCACGTTGTAGACGAACGCCAACACCAAGGGCACCCGCGCCGGGGGAGCCGCATAGGCGAAGTAGCTCGCTACCTCCACCCGTTCCAGCTTCACCTGCGGCGGTTGCGCCGGCCCGCCGGCCATCGGCATGGTGGCGCACCCGGCCGCGGCCAGCAGGACAATCAGCAGGAAGACCACAAGCTTGGTGTCACGAGTCCGCATGTCTGGTCCCCCCTTCCGTTGATCATCGAACTAGGTCAGCCATCGTTTTCGTCGCTTATAATGCTTCACCGCCCGAAAACTCTTCCGGGCCCCCAGATCGGTGAGCCCCAGATAGAAATCCCGGATGTCCGGGTTCTCGCGCAGCTTCTCGGCCGGCTCGTCCATCACCACCCGCCCATTCTCCAGGACGTAGGCATACGGGGCGGTGGCCAGCGCCAGCTTCACGTTCTGCTCGACCAAGAGGATCGAGATCCCTTCCTCTCGATTGAGGCGGGTGATGATCTCAAAGATCTCCTTGATGAGCATGGGGGCCAGACCCATGGACGGCTCGTCCAGCAGCATGATCTGCGGCCGCGCCATCAGGGCGCGCCCGATGACGGTCATCTGCTGCTCGCCCCCGCTCAGATATCCGGCCTGGACGTCCCGGCGATCCTTCAAGCGGGGGAAGTAATGATACACGGCGTCCAGGCCCCGCCGCAGGTGAGCGCCGTTCCCCCGCAGGTGAGCGCCCACCCGGAGGTTTTCCTCCACCGTGAGGTGCTCGAAGACCCGGCGGCCCTCGATGACCTGAACGATGCCCAGGCCGGCGATCTCCTCGGCCGACTTCTTGTCGATCCGCTGGCCCAGGAATTCAATGCTGCCCTCGGTCACCTCGCCGTCTTCGTGCTTCAGCAAGCCGGAAATGGCCTTCAGGGTCGTGCTCTTTCCGGCCCCGTTGGCGCCCAGCAGACCCACGATCCCCCCCTGAGGGACCTCCAGCGAGACCCCCTTGAGGGCCAGGATCACCTCGTGGTACATGACCTCGATGTTGTTGATCTGCAGGGCGCTTCGCCGCTCGTCCACCGCGGACAACTCCTATCCCGATCCGTCCTTCGCCAAGATCCCCGCGCAGAAGCCGCACCCCTCCTGGCACTGGCGGCAGGCTATGGCCATCCTCGCGCTGGGGACGGATCGGAGGCCTACCAGCCCAGCCATTCCTTCTCCCACTTATCGGGCCAGCGCTTCTTGAGGTCAACCTCCTTCAACAGGGCGAACTTCTTGTCCTTGATTATGTAGATCCGGACCAGCGGGCCGGGCCGATGGTCTGTGGGCGTGATGGTGACGGGTGGCCGACCCAGGCCGGGCGTCCACTCCCGCAGGGTCTCGAAGGCCTCCTTCACCCCGGGGCTACGCACTTCCCGCGGCAGGTCCTTTCCATCCTTATCAAACAGCTTCCCGGCCTTGTCGGCGCGGACCAGCGCCTCTCGCATCATCAGGACGTCCACCCAGGATTGCACCGTCCGGATCAGGCGGTTCTCCAGAGGGACGCCGGGGTTCATGCGCTTGGCGTACTCCATCACCTTGTCCATCAACGGGACCTTCTCGCCGAAGAAGGCGTTGACGGCTGCGCCCATGACCCGTTCGGAGGCCGGCCCCGCCAGCTTGATCAGGTTCTCGTCATAGCCCCAGTTGTTGACGATGTGGTCAGCGCCCAGCCCCAGCGCGGACGCATCCTTGATCGCCGTGGCCACCGACATCGTGGTGTTGCCATGCCACACTAGATGTGGCCCGAAGTTCTTGGCGGCCAGGACCTGGCTCTTGGTGTCCAGGGCGGTCAGGGGGACGTCCTGATCCGAGCCGATCTCGAAGCCCAGGAGCGTGGCCTGGTCCTTGATCGCCTTGATGGGGGCGCTGGCATACGGGACGGGCCAGCCGTAAAAGGCGACGAACCGGGGCTTCATCCCCTTCTCGCGATCCGCCTTGAACTTGGGGTCCTTGAGCCAAATTTCGTCATACCAGGCGGTGATGGCGGCCCGGGCGTTGCTGGAATAGTCGGTCCCGTAGACGAAATTGTACGGCGTCTTCTTGGGGTCGGTCAGGTGAGACGAGAAGGAGTGGGAGAGATATGGCATCTTGTCGGCGTTTACCGTGGGCGAGAGGGCCTCGGTGTCGCCCGTCCCCCACCCCCAAACCGCCACCACCTTGTCGAAGTCCCGGAACCGCTTGTAGGTGGTTATGGCCTCCGGCACCCGGTAGCCGTAGTCGTAGAGGAACAGCTTGATGGGCTTGCCATTGATCCCGCCCGTGTCGTTCACGTACTGCACCGCCTCGCGCATCCCCAGGGCAATGTCCTTTCCCACATCCGAGGTCGGCCCTGTCATGTCGTTGAGGGAGCCCATCTTGACCACGCTCTGGGCGACGGCCTCGGACCCCATCGCCAGAAGCAGAAGCAGCCAGACGACCGACCAGATTCTCTTCCGCATCATTCCCCCTCCTTTGCAAAGCTGAGCCAAAGAGCCTGAACCCAAAACCAACGCAACCGCAGATGAACGCAGATAAACGCAGATGATTTAACGTGCCGAAACGGAAAGAACTCCTTTTCGCCTTGCCTTCACTGGAATGTCCACATCGCACTCGTATGTCCACCATTGCCTCACGGCCTAGTAGGAGAACGGCCAGAGGTTGAAGTAGTTCTTGATCTGCTGCCAGCGGTAGGCCAGCCCCTTCGGCTCATACAAGAGGAACAGGACGATGGCCAGGCCGAAGGCGGCCTCCTTGACGTACAGGAATCGCTCCTGGAGCGCGGGAAAGCTATCGCTCAGGGGAATGATGGCAAACTTCAGGCCCTCCAGGATCAGGGTGATGAACATGGCGCCGAAGATCGTCCCGTGCAGGCTCCCCGCGCCACCGATGAGGATCACCCCGACGATCCAGAGGGACCAGCTAAACTGGAAATGCTCCGGGCTCACAGCGAGGATGGAGGAGATCCAGAAGGCCCCCGCGATCCCCCCCAGGACGCCCGCCACGAAATACGCCAGGAGTTTGTACTTGAAAATGTTCACCCCCATGGCCTCGGCGGCGATGTCGTTGTCCCGGATGGCGATCCAGGCCCGCCCGACCCGAGTCCGGAGGAGGTTGGCCATGCCCGTGGTGCACAGGATAACCAGGACAATCATCACGTAATAGACCTTCAGTTCCGAGTCAATGGTCCATGGGCCGATCCGGATAGTCCCCGGCGGGAGTGAAAAGAAGGTGCCCCGACCACCGACCTGGCTAACGTACTGGGTGATGAAAAAGTCCACGGTAATGAACTGGGCAGCCATGGTAGTCATGATCAGGTAGAAGCCCTTCACCCGGGCCGAGGGCAGACCGAACAGAACACTCCAGAGGCCCGCCGCGATGGCACCCAGGACCAGGCCGACAGGATAGGGCAGTTGGTACTGGAGCATGGCGATGGCGCTGACGTAGGCGCCCACCGCGATGAAGGCGGCATGGCCCAGCGTGATCTGCCCGCAGTAGCCGATGAGCAGTTGCACCCCCATGGCGGAGAGGATGGTGTAGCCAATGATGTTGGCCACGGAGACCAAATAGAGGTTGGCGCCGAGCGGAAAGATCACCAGCAGGAACAGGAACAGGACCACCATCTTGGCCCGGATGAAGGTCGTCCGCCACCAGGCCTGATCCTGGGCGTAATGCTCGTGATAGACGCCGGAAGGCAAGTACACGCTGACTACCTCAATGCAAAACCGCCCCCCTCACCTCTCCTCTCCCCACCCGGGGGGGAGAGGGACCAGGGTGAGGGGGCAACGTCTCTAGACGCGTTCGATTTTCACCCAGCCCCAGAGCCCGTACGGGCGGAAGAGCAGGATGATCACCATGAAGGCGAAGGGGGCAATCTCTTTGATGCCGCCAGGGGTGAACCGGCTCAGATAGCCAGCGGACAAATTCTGCAGGACCCCGATGGCGATCCCTCCCACGATGGCCCCAGGGACGGAGTTCAGCCCCCCCAGGACCACGGCCGGGAGGACCAGGAGGCCCAGGTAGCCTACCGAGATGTTGAGGCCATTAATATTCCCCAGCAGTGTTCCACCGACCCCAGCGGCCATGAAGGCAATGGCCCATGCGAGCGCGTACACCCGGTGGGCGCTCACGCCCAGGGACAGGGCGGCCATCTCGTCATCCGCCGTGGCCTGCATGGAGAGTCCCCAGCGGGTGTACTTGAAGAAGGCCACGAACACCACCAGCATGACGAGGGCGGCAACAAAGCTCCACACATAGACCTGGCCCACGACGATCCGGCCCCATCGAATGGGCTCGGCCGGAAACACCGGCGGGTCAAACACCCGGGTGTCTGTCCCCCACGTGAACGCGACGATCCCCCGGAAGAAGAAGGACAGGCCCACCGTCACCATGATGACCGCCAGGATGGACTCCCCGACCATGCGCCGGAGGAACAGCCGTTCTGTCAGCAATCCGAGGATGAAGCCGATGATCAGCATGCCCACCACCGCCAGGGGAAACGGGATGCCCCAGGTGTAGAAAGACAGGCAGACATACGCCCCCATCAGCGTCAGCTCTCCCATGGCCAGGTTCAGGACCCCCGAGCACTTGTAGATGAGGGTCCAGCCCAGCGCCACCAGGGCGTAGATGCTCCCCACCATGACGCCCGTGATGAGGAGCTGGAGAAACAGGTCCATGGCCTCACCGCTCCCCGGCGTCGGGGACCTCGACGATGCGGAGGTCCGCCTTCACCTGCGCCACCCGGCCGTCCTCGTAGGTGACGGTGGTTCCCATCCCCACCCGTTCGGCGCCATTGTAGATCGCCTGCACCGGATCGTGGTAGCGCTCCTCCAAGAAGGCGCGACGGAGCTTCCGCGTCCGGGTCAACTCCTCGTCGTCCGCATCGAATTCCTTGTGCAAGTTGAGAAAGCGCCGCACCCGGGCCGCGGCCGGCAACCGCGCGTTGACCCGTTGGATCTCGGCCTGGATCAATGTGCACACCCGGGGGTCCTGCGACAGCTCCGAGTAGCTGGTGTACGCTATGTGATTGTCCTCGGCCCATTTCCCCACCACGCTGCCGTCGATGCAGATCACGGCCGCGGCGAACGGGCGCAGGTGACCCAGGACCCAGGCGTCCTTCACGTAGGGACTGAACTTCAACCGGCTCTCCAGGAACATGGGGGAGAAGCGGCTCCCATCGCTCAGGCTGAAGACATCCTTGGTCCGGTCGAAGAAGACCAGGTGCCCGTCCGGATCGAGGAAGCCGGTATCTCCGGAATACAGCCAGCCGTCCCGCAAGGCCTTGGCGGTCTCCATCGGATCCTTGTAGTATCCCTTGAAGGTTGAGGGGCTCCGGGAGACGATCTCCCCCTCGGGGGTGATTCGCACCTCCGTCTCGGGAATCGGTTTGCCCACGGTGTCGAACTTGATGTCGTCGCTCCGGTGGACCACGGAGATCCCCGCGATCTCCGTCTGGCCATAGATCTGCTTGAGGTTCACGCCGATGGCGTGGAAGAACCGAAAATAATCGGGCCCCAGGGCGGAGCCGCCGCTGTAGGCGTTTCGGATGTGGGAGAGGCCCAGATGGTCCCGGAGCTTCCTGTGGACGGCCTGGTCGGCCACAAGCCCCAGGACGCGCCAGGGCCAGGGGGCGGGCCGCTTGGCCAGCTTGAAGTCCGCCAGCCGGTGGCCGATGCCCAGGGCCAGCTCGTAGGCCTTGCGCTTGGGCTGGCTGGCGTCCAGATACTTCACCTGCACCGTCCGCACCATCTGCTCGTAGAACCGGGCAGAGGAAAAGATGGTATGGGGGCCGATCTCGCGGAGGTTGGCCAGGACGGTCTCCGGTTCTTCGGGGAAATTCAGGGTGAAGCCGGCCATCAACCCGCAGGAGATGGACATCATCTGCTCCCCGATCCAGGCCAGGGGCAGGAAGGAGACAAAGTCATCGGTACCCTGGCAGGGGTCCACGCGCAAGAGGTTCTGGCCCATCTTGAGCATGTTGGTGTGGGTGAGGAGGGCCCCCTTGGGCTTGGCGGTGGTTCCGGAGGTGTAAAAGAGCAGGCAGACGTCGTCCCCCCGGCCCTGCTCCACCAGGGCCTTGAAGCGGCCTGGCTCCCGATCGGCCAGTTCCCGGCCCAGCCGCTGGACCTCGCTAAATCGGATCAGGGCTGGATCCTGGTAGCCCCGCATCCCCTTGGGATCGTCCCAGATGATTCGCGAAAGCTTCGGACAGCGCCCCTTGATGGCCAGGGCCTTGTCCACCTCTTCCTGGCCCTCGGCCACCAGGAAGCGGGCGTCACAGTGGTCCACGATGTACTGGACCTCTTCCAGCAAGGCATCCTGGAACAGCCAGACGGCCACGCCGCCCGCGCACAGGGTGGCCATTTCGGCGAAGAGACCCTCGGGGCGGTTGTCCCCGATCATGGCCACCTTGTCCTCCGGCTGAAGGCCGATGGCGGTGAGGCCCAACGCGAACAGCCGCACATTCTCCAGGTAGGCCGCCCAGGTGATGGGGCGCCAGATGCCGAATTCCTTCTCGCGGATGGCCACCCGCTGCCCGTACTCCTGCGCCTTCCGCACGAAGAGCTTCGGGATGGTCAGCTCCGGCGTGACCTCCAGCTCGGGTGGCCTAGCGGCGCGAGACATACAGGTCCTCCACCTCGCCCAGGTAGGCGCGGACCACCTCGGGGTTTGCCTGGACCTCGGCCGGAGGCCCCTCGGCGATCTTCTCGCCGAAATTCAGCACCGCCACCCGGTTGGAGATGTCCATGACGACACCCATGTCGTGCTCCACCAGGACGCAGGTCGCCCGCCAGCGCTCCCCCTCGTTCAGGTCCAGGATGAAGCGCGCCATGTCCTCCACCTCCTCCAGGTTCAGCCCGGCCATGGGCTCGTCCAGGAGCAGGATCCGCGGCTGCAGCGCGAGGGCCCGCGCCAGCTCCACCCGTTTCTGCAGGCCGTAGGGAAGCATGCCGACGATTTTGTCCCGGATGTGGGCGATCTCCAGCAGGTCGATGATCTCCCGCTCGATGAATTCCCGATGGACCAGCTCCTCCCGGGCCGCCTTCCCGACGTAGCAGGCACCCGAGAGAATCCCCGCCCGCATGTGCAGGTGGCGTCCCAGCCGGATGTTGTCCAGGACCGTCATCCCGGAGAAGAGCTCGATCTTCTGGAAGGTTCGCGCGATCCCCAGGGCCGCCCGCTGGTGCGGTCGCAACGAGGTCATGTCCCGCCCCTCGAACAGGATGCGACCCGCCTTTGGCGGGTACAGGCCGTTGATGCAGTTCAACAGGACCGTTTTTCCCGCCCCATTCGGGCCGATGAGCGAGAAGATCTCGCCCCGCCGGACGTCCAGGCTCACCCCGGCCAGCGCCTGCACCCCGCCGAACGAGATGCGAAGGTCGTCCACCTTCAGGTGGATCTCATCCAGCGCCGGTTGGCTCATGCTCGACCCTGCCTCCACGGGGCTAGCGCTCCGCCTGCATCTTCTCGCCCCGGATGACGATCCCCGAGGGATCAATCTGTTCCCGGAGGACTCGGAGTTCTTCCTCTCGCGGCGGGCTGATTTCTTCCAGCGAATCCGTCACGCACGGCCGAAACATCATCCCCTCCAGGACCGCCGCCGGCGAGAGCCCCTTCAGGACTCCCAGCAGCGTCAGGCGCTTCGTCTCCTCGTCAAAGCCGAAGAGCGCCTTGGAGGTCACCACGCGCCAGGGCCCCGTGGCCCGCGGCAGCCCCGCCTTCTCCCGGCCGCCGGGCCCGTTCAGGTAGCCTGGGGAGGTCATGAAGTCCAGCCGTTCGACGAAGCGGCGCGGCTCGTGCTTCATCACCAGGATGGTCCGCCAGCACAGGGACGCCACCTCGTTTCCCCCGCCACTTCCCGGGAAGCGTCGCGCCGGTCGCTCGTATGTCCCTCCGAGCATCGTGGAGTTGACGTTCCCGTAGGCGTCGATCTGGGCAGCCCCGATCATGCCGTAATCCACGTACCCGGTTGCCGCGTAGGCAAACGCCCAGTTCATGTTGCTCCACGAGAGCGACCGGTAGACGTTGGTCGGCCCACCCATGGTGCCCCGCACGAAGGGGAGCAGGCCCTGCGGCCCGATGGCACCGAACTCGAAGACCTGGACGAGATTGGGTGTGTAGAGCCGCTCGGCCAGCATGGCCACCAGTTGGGGCATGCCCCACCCCACGAAGACCGTCTTCCGGTCCTCCAGCAACCGGGCGGCCGTGCAGATCATGCATTCGGTGTCGGTGAACTCGACGCTCTCGCTCATTTTCGATTCTCGATTGCAGATTGCCGATTGCTCAGAGCAATCGAAGGTCGGCAATCACCAATCGCAAATCCCCCTCACCTTCGATTTCCGATTCTCGATTGCAGATTGCCGATTGCCCAGAGTAATCGAAAATCGGCAATCACCAATCGCAAATCCCCCTCACCTTCGATTTTCGATTGCAGAGTGCCGATTGCCCAGAGTAATCGAAAGTCGGCAATCACCAATCGCAAATCGGTTAGGAGTATCCCTCGCGGATCGTGGCGCGCCGAACCAGCTCCTGAAGCTTCCGCCAGCCCACCTTGCGATCCAGGAAGTCGGCGTGGTCCTGGATCCCGTAGACGTATTCGGCCAGGTAGCCCTGCATCTGCTCCTCGGTCTGGATGGCGTTGAGCTTGTCAATATGCTCCAGGTCCAGCTCGTAGCGCGCCTGGACCCCCGCCGGGTAGGCTCCGAAGGGCAGGTGAACCACGGCATCCACCAGGAAATACGGGATGGTCGTCCTCGAGGGGTCCTTACGGAACTCCAGCGGGTCCACGATCTCCTCGGCCGAGAGAATCACCTTGCGGGCGGCCATGGCGGCCTCCAGGGCGAAGAGGTTCGTGCCGAAGATCCGCGCGTTCCCGAATGCGTCGGCCTGGTGGACGTGCACCAGGAAGACGTCCGGGTTCAGGGCGGGCACCAGGCAGACGGGATCCCCCGTGAAGGGATCGTGCACCACCCGGGCCCCGGAATGGCGCAGGGTGTCCGTCCCCAGCAGATTCCTCAGGGGCATGAAGGGAATGCCCCGCGCCCCCGCCAGCATCCGGGACGCCAGGGCCCCGTTGGTCCAGTCGAAAACCCGCACGCGACCCTCGCTGACCGCCCGGCCGATGTAGCTGCCGTAGCCCAGGAATCCCACGTCAATCCGGCTGGCGCATCCGCCCCCGACCAGAAGAGCCGTCTCGTGCAGCGTGAACTCGGCACAGACCCAGAGATCCTTCCGCCTCTGGCGGATGATCTCCCGCACCAGGGTCTGGGGGCCGCGGGTCAGCGAGGAGAAATCATAGGCGATGTAATCCCCGTCGGCAACATAGCGGGAGATCGCCTCCCGCTCCGTCATGAGCTTCTCCACCATCTCCCGCCGCTTGTGCTGGCGGACCCATTCCCGGAAATCATCGGGGTGGGTGAACCGGATCTCCGCCGTGCCCTGCAACAAGGTCTCCACAGCCACGCTTTCTTTCAATTCGGATTTCGGACACCCAGTGGGTACCCGGATTTCGAATTTTCCCGAACATCCGAAATCCGCAATTCGAAATTCGCAATCTTCAGATGGCGCCGC
>Ga0155960_1115_pt3 | contig 19524 bp, 22 predicted proteins | sample RifCSPlowO2_02_FD_107614 | JGI IMG/M metagenome (GOLD analysis project Ga0155960, IMG submission 107614) | candidate division NC10 bacterium RIFCSPLOWO2_02_FULL_66_22
CGGGGGTCGGGCTCCGGACCCGCCGGCCGCCGGGGGCGCGTTTCTCTGCTGGGGGGGCGCAAGCGGGATGTACGGGGTGTGGTGGCGTTGGACCGGGCAGGGAGTCTGATGACCGATCACGGTGCGCTCAGCGACGTGATCCTGCGCCAGCTCCAGGACCTGAGCACGCAGAGCATGCGCCGGGCCAGCGAATCCCTGGCCGCCCTGCTGGGGCATCCGGTGCGGCTGTCGGTTTCCGACATCCGGGCCCTGCCCAAGAGCGCCCTGCCCGGCCTGGTGGAGGGTTCGGGAGCCGTCCTCATGGCCGGCCTGGGTTTCCAAATCGTCGGGGAGGTCAGGGGACGGATGATCATCCTCTTCCCCCTGACCACGATCTTCCGCATGCTGCAGGCGCTCCTGGGAACGCCGGGGAACCCCCGGTCTCTGTCGGGCGAGGAGCAGTCTGCCGTCCAGGAAGTCGGAAACATCGTGGCCTCGTCGTTCCTGAGCGGGCTCGGCGATCTCCTGGGGAAGCGCCTGATGCCCACGCCACCAGAGTTCCACTTTGACGATTTCCCCACCCTGATGCGGCAGGTGACGGCAGACCTGGAGGGGCAGGGGGCGGAGGTCCTGGTGGTCCAGGCGCTCTTCGAGGATCCCGAGCAGCACATCGAGGGGCGGTTCTTCGTCCTGCCGGAGGTGGCCTCCCTGGCGGCGATGTTCCAGCGGGCGGCCGGTGACAGGAGGGCAGGGGCGTGACGCCACCCGCGGTGGTTTCCATGGAGCCGGCGCTGGCGGCTCGCTCCGAGGGGCTGCGCACCCTGCTGCGGGACATGGGCCGCGTCCTGGTCGCCTTTTCGGGAGGGGTGGACAGCACCTTCCTCCTGGCAGTGGCGGCCGAGTGTCTGGGAGAGAATGTCCTGGCGGTCACGGGCCTGTCGCCCAGCGTTCCCGCCGCGGAACGCGAGGAGGCGGCCGCGCTGGCCCGTCGCCTCAAGGTCCGGCATCGCTGGATCGAGACGACGGAGCTCGCGCGGCCGGGGTACGTGGCCAACGCTCCGGACCGCTGCTATTTCTGCAAGACGGAACTCTACGAACGGCTGGTGGTCCTGGCGCGATCCGAAGGCTACGCCTGGGTGGTGGATGGGGCCAACCTGGACGACCTCGGGGATGTCCGCCCGGGCCGGGAGGCGGCCCGCCAGCACGGCGTCCGAAGCCCGCTGGTGGACGCCGGATTGCACAAGGCGGAGATCCGGGAGCTGTCCCGCAGGCTGGGCCTGCCCACATGGGAGAAGCCTGCCATGGCCTGCCTGGCCTCCCGGATCCCGCACGGCATTCCCGTGACGATCGAGCGGCTGGGCCAGGTCGAGGCGGCGGAGGCGGCGCTCCGCGCGCTGGGCTTCCGGCAGGTGCGGGTCCGGCACCACGAGGCCATCGCGCGGATCGAGCTTCCGCCGGAAGAGCGGGGAAGGCTGCTGGATCCTGCCCTGGCGGCCGACGTGGTCCGCCGGGTCAAGGCGGCCGGCTACCAGTTCGTGGTCCTGGACCTGGAAGGCTACCGCCCGGGGGGGCGGCCCAAGGCGTGACGGGGTGAACCGTGGTTCCCGCGGGGTCTGCCCATGGAGAGCGGAGGCGAGGCGGATTGATGCATCCTGACAGTCCGGAGCCGGCGACGGGCTCGGAGCGGAGGCAGTACAGGCGCTACCCGGTGATGTTCTCGGTGACCGTGGAGTCCGCGGGGGCCCTGCAGCAGCTTGCCGGAGAGCTGCTGGACGTCAGCGACGGAGGACTGCTCCTGGCCCTCCCGGAGAGCCTCGCCGTGGGGACACGCGTGGAAGTGCAACTGGAGACGCCCGTCATGGCCTTTGCCTTGCCTGGCCGGATCGTCTGGACGGGGACGCTGCGTGGCCCCTCCCAGCCGCACGGCGTGGTGTTCGACCTCGAGCAGGGCCCGCCCTTCGCGCAGCGCCTCTACGAGATCGCCCGGCAGTCCTGGTGACCGAGGGAAACTTGCCGACCTGACGGCTTACGTGATAAAGAAAGCAGTAGGAAGGAACCTCCGATGGGGACGTTCTCAGTGGCCGTCACGGTCGCGCATCCGACAGAGCCGGGTAGTACTGCCAGGCTGGAACTGCTCGTGGATACGGGGGCCACGATCAGTTTTGTTCCCGCCGATGTGCTGGCGAACCTCGGGATCGAGCCTCGCTGGGCGGAGCGCGAATTCGAGACGGCATCGGGAGCCGTGATTCGAAGACGCGTCGGTGTAGCCTCTCTCGCAGTCGATGGACACGAAACCATCACGCCCGTGGTCTTCGGCGAGCCGGGAGATGCCAAGGTTCTCGGGGCGGTTGCCCTCGATTCCCTGGGTCTCGTTGTCGATCCCATAGCCAGACGCCTCATCCCTCGTCGTTTCCTTGCCCTCCGGGAATTCCTGACCCTTCGCTGAGCCTTGGCCTGGGGTCAGGCCCTCAGAATCGTATCGCCCTGCCCCCGCTATGACTCCCCCTCCGCGTCCCAGTCCACATACTGTGGCGGGCTCTTGCCGACACACTTGGTCACCCTCGGATACTTCCCCAGCGGTCCGCCTTCCTCTATGGCCGCGACGTTGATCTGGTGCCACCAGTCGGCGCCAAAGTCGAACCAATATCCAAAGGCCTGCCCGACCTTCAAGCCGAGTGAACCAATGGTGGTCCGGGTCACATCACCTGCGGGCTTCCCCTCCGCGAATGGGTCCGTCATGGCCATGGGCAGCACGTAGCACTTGGCCTTTGGGTCGTAGGGACCCTTGCCGCCGATTTGGAACTCGTACAGATGCTCCTCCTCGCGATCGAACGCGCGGAAGATAGCACGGTGAAGCTCTTGGAGTGACTGGTGACCCCGGACCTGGATCGTCCGGGAAATGACACGGTTCTTCTTGGCGAACTCTTGCGTAATGGGGTCGCTGATGATGAAAACGTCCAGTGTGTAAAGCCGATCGTCGCGGACCTCAATCTTTCTGGTTCTTTTCCCTGTTCGGCGTTCCATAGCTCCGGTCCCTCGTGAGATTCCGCCTGACCAGCAACGCCTCGGATACCGCACCCGCTTCAAGCAAGCAACAGCCCCTTGATTCGTTCCACGATAAGCACGTCCTCCGCTCCACGGACTGGGTCCTCATCAATGGCGCCAGCGGTCAGGAGCGCCTCGAACTCCTCGTCTGCGGAGGAGTTCGTTCAGACAGACTTGGGCCAATGCGCGCCCTCGGGTACTCCCGGTCCGCCTGAGAGCGGGCTGTTGCTTGCCCGCCGCCCTTACCGGGCCTCCGCCTGCAGCTCTTCCAACAGCTTCAATGACGCCTCGTGCACGCCGGCGCCGGTCTCTTCCGCCTCGAACCGTTCGAATTCTTTTCCAAGGTGCTCCTGGTCCTGGGGGCTCAGGACGCTGTCCGCCATGGGGAACAGGATGGTGTTCTCCTTGTCGATATGCGCCCGCAGGAGCTGGATGTATCCCCGCCCGTTCTGGATGATCTGCTGTGCCGCGGCCGGATCCCGCCCGATCCCGGCCGCCCCCTCTGCGAGACCGCGGATGAATCCGCGGCCGGTGTCGTGCTCTGAGAGCATGACCGCGATGGGCCCACCCTGCAGCGGGAAGCCCTGGTCCACCATGGTCTTGAAGAGCAGGTTCTCCTCCTTGCCGTGGTGGCACTGGTCGGCGAAGGTCCGGAGGAACGTCACCGCCTTCTCGAAATAGGCCCGATCGGGGGCGGCGCCGGCTTCCAATGCGGCGATCTTCCGCTCCAGGGCATCCAGGGCCTGGAGGATCAGGGTATGCTCGTCCTTGAGGACCTGGGTCGGGGGACCGGTGTGGGCATGCTGGTGCGCGTGGCCGTGGCTGCCCCCGGTGTGGTGCCCGCAGCAGCCCAGCGCCTCGGCGGGCGCCTGTTCGCCTGCGGCAGCGGCGACCCGGCGGATCTCCACCTTCCACACCTCGGGGCCGTTCTCCAGGTAGCGCCATTCGAACTGCCCGGTCCGCTCTGCGGCGAACTGGTAGTAGAGCGGCTTGGGGTCGTGGTCGTTGACCAGGAGCATGGAGTCCCCGACCGCCAGGCCCTCGAAGGTGCGGAAGATGGTCGGGTGCTTCTGCGGGATCGGCAGGACGCGGGCATCCACGGTGGCTGCGTAGGTGGCTGGCATGGTGGCTTCCTCCTCAGAGAGACACAGGGTTTTTACCGGACCTCCTTCACCACGCCGAGGGCCTGCTTCCCCTCAGGCGAGATCATGTCGGGGTTCCAGCGGGGCTCCCACACGACCTCGGCAGTCGCCGCGGTGACGCCGGCCAGTTCGCGAATCGCACGCTCGACCGCCTGGACGATGCTGCCGTGCAGGGGGCAGCCGCGCGTGGTGAGGGTCATCCGAATGGCGACCTCGCCGCCCTGGATCTGGACGTCGTAGATGAGGCCCAGATCCACGATGTTGATTCCCAGCTCCGGATCAATGATCTGCCGGAGCGCGGTGTAGATCCGCTCCTCGGTGACTGGGGGTGCTCCCGCTTGCGTCATGGTGTCTCCTTCCGCTGTGTCGTCGCGCCCGGAGCCCCCCGCGCCTCATGCAGGCGGGTTTCAAGCTGCGCGGTTGATTCTCCCCGCGGAATGAATCGCGGGGTCTCACGTTCTCGCTGCCTGGACCTCGGGAAGCGGGGTCAGGCGGGGGATCAGGTGCCGGTAGACCCGGGACAGGGCCAGGGCGAAGGCCAGGCCGGCCAGCGCCAGCACGATGGTTCCCGCCTGGACAAGCAGGCCGGAGGCGGCGATCAGCCCGACCACGGTCATCTGGATGCCCGTGTGGAGCAGCCAGAACTCGACCCGGGGCACCGTCTCGCCCAGGAACTGGGTGGCGGGCGGGACGGGCCGCAGGCCCACGAAGTCGCTGTAGCGGTGGTGCCAGACCAGGAAGGGAATGATCTTGTACATCATGCCGATGATCATGACGGACACCCAGCCCAGGAGCGCCAGGACCCCGTAGCCGAAGGCCAGGCGGGCACCGAATTCCTCGCTCCAGACCCAGCCGGTGGCGAGCCACAGCCCCAGCACCGTCAGGATCGCCAGGGTGGCGATTGCGCTCAGGGCGTGCCGCAGCCCCCAGTCCAGCCGGGGGCGCCGCCGCGCCCGCAGGACCTCGCGCATCTTCCAGAGAAACAGGCCTACCGCCCCGGCGATCAGCAGGGCGAAGAGCAAGGCCCACCCGCTCTGCAACAGCAGCGTCCCGAACAGGCCCACGATGCCGAGGTTCAGCAACCAGAACTGCCAGCGCGCCAGGCGCTCGTCGCGAAGCTCGCCCAGGCTGAACATGGGGATCAGCTTGTAGCTGGTCCCGAAGATCATCATGCTGACCCAGCCGATGCCGGCCAGGTGGGCGTGCGCGTGGATCGTGCGCAGGACCTGGCCGCCCAGGAAGTCGTAGATCTTGTCCAGGGCCATCAGGTTCCCCATGACCGCGGTGGCGGCCAGGTAGGTGAGTGCGGCCGCCACGTGCTGCGCCACGATGTCCCAGCGCGGAAGCTTCCACAGGGTGCGCCCCATGTTGATCACGTGAAGGATGGCGGCGACCAGGACCAGGCCGGCACCGAAGGCCATGCCTGCGTGGCGACCGATCCAGAAGTGCCCCACCATCGCCGTCACGCCGAGGAGCATGATCCAGAACTGCCAGCGGGCCAGGCGCTCGCTGTAGAGCGTGGTCTCCAGGGCGACCGGGACCAACTGGAACGATGCGCCCATGATCGCCATGGTGATCCAGCCCAGGGTGAGCAGGTGGGTAAGAGCGAGATCATGCCCCTGGTAGTAGAAGTCCAGCAGATCGCTCACCTGGAATGGCGCCCAGAGCAGGGTCGCCACGAAGGCGCCCTGGGCCGCTATAAAATACCGCAGCGGCACCCAGAGCGATGGCAGCCGGGCCGGAAGGCTACTTCCAGATCCGGGTCTCGAACCAGCCATTTCCTGTCTCCTGGGTGGAGTAGGCGAAGCCCCGTTCCTCGAGCTTCGGGTACAACAGCATCGGCCGCCGATCGGTGAGGGCCAGGATTTGCCCGCCCGCTTCGATCCGGGGGAGCGTCTCCAGGATCTTCGCCATGGGCTGCGGCGGCTCCAACCCACGGGCATCCACAACGAGGGGGCTCGGGGCGGGGGCCTGGGGGCTGGACGCGGCGGAAGGCGCCGAAGACCTCTCGGCCGGGGTGGCCGCCCGATAGAATGTAATCCACCATTCCTGCGGGCCGCGCCGCTCGGTCCAGTGGGCGAAGCCCCGCTGCGCCAGGATATCATACAGCGGCACGGGTTCGAAGATGTTGCAGAGTTGGAGCACCTGGTCGGCTCGGAGGGAGGCGACGGTCTTCATGATCCGGTGATAGGGTTCTTCTCCTCCCCGCACCTGTTCGCGGACATCCAGAATCACCCGGCGTTCCTCGGACAGGTTCCGAAGTTCCTCGGGCATGGACATGTCCGTTGATCGGGGGGCGGGGCTCGGGCCGCCCAGCTCCGGCGGCAAAGGTTCCCCGATGGCGCGGTAGATCTCCGCAAGCATCTCGTTGGGGTCCACCTGGGCGGTCCGGGCAGCCTTCTCGATGGTGACCAAGGGGGTCATCAACTTCCGCAAGGTTGGCCGCCGCAGGAGCTCGAAGTGTTTGTTGTACCGGACCAGGACCTCGACCATGTCTGGATAGGCCTTGAGCAGCTCGGAGATCTTCGTCCCGCGTGTTGGCCTGAGGACCCCTGCATGACCAGATGTCTGGTTTCCCGCCATGGTTACTCGCCCCCCTCTCCCGTGTGGCGTCCGATTCCCCGTTCTCACACCCGCTGTATCAGGCAAGCGAATGCGATCCCATTGCGATGGGTGGCCGGCTGGCGACTATCCGGCGACGACCACCTCGAATGGACACGCGATCGCGAGGACCGGGCACACCGCCTCGCAATCCGTGCAGTAATCGCAGTCGGCCGCGCTCACGATGGCTACCTTCAGTTCCCGGATGACCAGGGCGCCCACGCGGCAGACATCCACGCAGTCCCCGCATCCGTTGCAGGTGTCGAGGTCAATCCTGGGGAGAACCAACGTGGCATCCATGTGCGTTCGCTCCAGGCTCGGGTTCCCTGCTCAGTGTCGGTCGCAGGATACGGCAGAAGACTCGGGGGGTCTGCGACTTAAGTCTCGCCGCGGACCGGGAAAAATCTCCTCGGAGAAGCTAGAATAAGCAGGAAGAGATGTCCTATAATATCAATAGGATAGATATCATTCAGAAGAAACTGGATAAGCTTTTATGGAAGCTGGAAAAATGGCCGGAATGGCAGGATCGGGTCAGCAGAAGAGGCAAGGCAAGATCTGGCGAGGGCTCTAGAAGTTGAGTGGAGTGTAGACGACGAGACGGGCCAGCGTGCGACTTTCCCGTCCTTCCGGTTACAGCATTCGGGCAAGAGCGGCCCGGCTCACGATGACGACCCGGTGGCGATCGAGCTTGATGGCGCCTTCCTTTTCCAGCGCCTTGAAGGCTCGGCCGATCATCTCCCGCGCCGTTCCCACGACGGAGGCCATCTCCTGCTGGGTGAACTGCTGCTTCAGGTGGAGGCCTCCCTTGCCGTCGTCCTCCGCCATCTCCAGGAGGAGCTTGGCCACGCGGCTGGTCACGCTGCGGAAGGACAGGTCCTCGACCTTGCGGGTAAAGTAGCGGAGCTTCCCCGCAAACGCCTTGAGGAACCCGATCGCGATCGCCGGGTGCTCCTCGACCAGGCGCCGCATGTCGGCGCGCCGGATACCCCAGAGGGCCGCCGCCTCCACGGTCTGGGCATTGGCGGGGTTCGGTCCCTCGTCGAAGATCGGGACCTCGTTGAAACAGTCGCCGGGCCCCGCGATCCGCAGGACCTGCTCCCGCCCGTCGGGGGACAGCTTGAAGATCTTCACCTGGCCGGATCGAACAACGTACATCGCCTGGGCCGGCTCGCCATCCGTGAACAGGACCTGCCCCTTCTGCAGACGCACTTCGAACACGCTGGCCCGGATGCGCTCCAGCGCGCGCGCATCGAGATCCTGAAAATACGCGATGGACTTCAACTGCTCCGGCAGCATGGCTATCCTGGGATATCGATGTAGAGGATACCGCGAACGAGAGTATTGTAGGAGGATGGAGGGAACAGGTCAACCGCCGCGGCGATGGGGGGGTGGGTGATAAGAGTTTACTTCTGGGCGACGCGGCGCTGGGGCTCTCGCCGGCTCGGCGCAGGGCTGGGTGCCCCCCAGAGCGGCCGGGGCATGCCGCAGCGGGGGCAGGGATGTCAAGCCAAAACTGGTGAGGACGGGTGGGAGAGGAGGGTGCCGGGGGGCCGGACTGGCCAACCGCTTGGGGAGGGGCGACAGCAGGGCGGCAGCGGACGGTCCAGGCCGATTGACGGGATCAGGCGATCGGGCTATGCTGCCGATCGCCCGCCTCTGGCGGGCCAGTGCAGGTAGAAAGGATAGAGTTCCAGCTTCTTCCCGTCGGTCTTCTTGTTGTATTCTTCCACCAGGGCCTCCGCCTGGCGGAGGCAGCTCGGGTCCCACAGTTCCAGGCGGAAGCCGATGTTATCGGAGAACTCGCCGACGGTCTTCCATCCGATCCGGAGACCCAGAAGCTTCTGTGGGACCGCGACGCGGCGGGGGAGCGTCGAGGGGATATATTTCCCCCTGGCAAAGCTCCAGGCGATCTTCGAGGTGAACTCCGGCCCGAAGTGTTGTTTCACCAGTTCCTCGACGAGTTCGACCTTGACCCCGACGGATTTCCGTAGCTCGGCCATCGCACTCCTCTTTGTCCTGGATCACACGGGGCGGACAGGCGCTCCCGCCTCCGGGGAAAAACCAGGGGACGGCTTGCCCCGGCGGAGGCTGCGCAGAGAACTGTCCAAGTTCTTACCGTAAATGGCTCGAATCTGCAAGGGGCTGTTTGGGATTGTCCGTCCGAATGGGCCGTGGGCATGAAGGTTCCCGCCCGCCGGATAGAGGGCGGTGGTTCCGAGCGATTATCATTCCCTTGCCACGGCGATCCGGTGGGGTGACAGATGCAAGTCGTGATCATCACGCAAGCCAACGTCGGGCGAGTCAGCCGCTGGCGGGGGGAGCGGAGCGGGACTCACACCTATCTGCAAGTGATGCTGGACGGGGAGTGGTGCCAGGTCGTCGTGACGCGGAGCGACCCTGCGTGTCTCCCCCCGCGAAGTCTCCGGTTGAAAGCCGGGGAGTACGTGTGGCATCCCCCACGACAGCGATAGCCGGGCATCCGGCCGACCGGGATCACCAGATCCTGTCGGCCGGGTGCCCACTGGGTGGCGACGCCGAATCCGAAATCGCTGTCCCTGTTCCTGTCGGGCAGGTCGTACTGGTCAGGGATGCCTGACATCCAGTCGCCTCGCGTTGACCGCCCGAGATCACGCAGCATATACTCTCCGCCAGTCTGCAACCGGTCCCGACGACGACAGCCCGCTTGCCCCTGACGGGACCGCATTCGACGGATCCACGACCCCAACGCTTCGGGAGGCACTCTGCCATGAAAGCCCTGGTTCACACCGCTCCGTTGCAGTTCGACCTCCGGGACGTCCCTCAGCCCCAGCCGGGGGAAGACGAGGTCCTGGTACGCGTGAAAGCCTGCGGCATCTGTGGTTCCGACGTGCACGGCTACACGGGGTCCACCGGACGCCGCATCCCACCCATCATCATGGGACACGAGGCCGCGGGGGTAGTCGAGGCAGTGGGGCGAAACGTCCGGGATCTCGCCGCGGGGGATCGGATCACCTTTGACTCTACGGTGTACTGCAACCAGTGCCCGGCGTGTCGCCAGGGCCGCATGAACCTGTGCCAGAACCGAAAGGTCCTGGGCGTCTCCACGCCGGCCTTTCGCAGGGACGGGGCCATGGCGGAGTATGTCGTGGTGCCTTGGTGGATCACGCACCGGTTGCCGGATGCCGTCTCGTTCGAAGAGGCGGCGCTGATCGAGCCGGCTGCGGTGAGCCTGCACGCGGCCCGGATCACGCCAATCGAGGTGAACGACGTGGTGGCGGTGGTAGGCGCAGGGCAGATCGGCCTCTTCGCCATGCAAGCCGCCCGGGTCAAGGGGGCCGGAATCGTCATCGCCCTGGACGTGAAGGAGGAACGACTGAAGTTGGCACGCCAGCTCGGCGCCGATGTCACGATCAATCCCGCCGCCAGCGATGTCGCGGCGGAGATGCGACGGGCGGTGGGGCGGCCCGACGCCGATGTGGTGCTGGAGGCCGTCGGTACCGAGACGTCGGTGCGCCTGGCCATGGACCTCACCACGCTGGGCGGGAACCTCACCCTGATCGGCAACGTTACGCCCCGGATCCAGGTGAACCTGCAGGACATCGTCTCGCGCGAGCTGACCATCCGGGGCTCGTGTGCAATCGCGGGGGAGTACCGGGCCTGCCTGGACCTCATGGCCTCGGGCCGCATCCAGGCGAAGCCGCTGATCAGCCGCATCGTGCCCCTGGCGGAGGGACAGGCCGCATTCGATGCGTTACACCGGGGCGAGCCGGGGTTGGTGAAGATCGTCCTGCGACCTTAAAGCCGACAGCGACAGGGACAGGGACAGGGACAGGGATGCTGAATGCCGACAGCGATCTCCGTTCGCTGTCCCTGTCGAAATTCCCTGTCGGTCTTTCGAAGGAGGATTAGGATGGCAGGCGAGTTTGACCTGAGCGGGAAGGTGGCGATCGTCACAGGGGCCAGCCGGGGGCTGGGCCAGTACATGTCCCGGGCCCTGGCCCGGGCCGGCGCGGACGTCGTCATCACCAGCCGGACGCTGGAGTCGTTGGCGCAGACACGGGCGGACATCGAGGCGGTGGGGCGAAAGGCCCTGCCGTGCGTGCTCGACGTGCGCAAGCTGGACACGATCCAGCCGATGCTGGATCGGGCATTAGCCCAGTTCGGGAAGATCGATATCCTCGTGAACAACGCCGGGTGCAACATCCGGAAGGCCAGCGTGGACGTGACGCCCGAGGACTGGAGCTTTGTGGTGGACACCATTCTCAGGGGAAGCTTCTTCGTGGCCACGGCAGTGGCCCGCTCGGCCATGCTCCCCCAGAACAAAGGGCGCATCATCGGTGTCGGTTCCGGAACCTCGATCTTCGGATTTCCTGGCATCGTCCCGTACTGCGCCAGCCGGGGCGGCATCACCCAGATGACCAAGGCCCTGGCCGCGGAGTGGGCCCCCTTCGGGATCACGGTGAACGTCCTGGCGCCGGGCTGGTTCAGGACGGCCCAGAACGATATCCTCTTCCAGGATCCGGAGTGGGTGGCCTCTGTGACGGACAAGATCCCCGCCGGTCGCACGGGGCTGCCGAACGACATGGACGGTGCCGTTGTCTTCCTGGCGTCGGACGCCTCGGCCTATGTCACGGGGCAGCTCCTGTTCGTGGACGGTGGCTTCACCATCGGCGCCATGAGCGCCATGTCGGCGAAGCGCTGAGCAGACCCCGAGAGCAGAGACAACGGCCCGCCCCGATGTCAGGTCGAGGCGGGCTGATTTTTCCGATGACCGGTCGGCCGATCAGATGTGTGCCCGGGACGATGTCATGTGGGGTCGTGGCGCTGCCGCCATGCCCTGGTCAACCCGATTCGGGTACCAGATAGCTACTCCCAGGGCGGTGCCGATAAGGACTACGGGAGACGGGGTCCCGGTCTGCTCGGAAGGCTCTGCTCTGACGGCGTCACGCGCCCCGTGTGGCGCTCGACCCGGCGGCGGGGGGCTGGGGGGGATTCTCCTTGACACCCGCAGAGCGGCTGCGTCAAGCTGACACGGGTGGGGCAGCCGTCAGGTTGGCGTGGCCCACGGCTCAATCGTACACAACCCGCACACAAGGAGTGGAGCGTGCAACACAATCGTGCCAAGAAGAAACTGGCGACCGGTAAGCCGATCAGCGTGATTGCTCCCGGCTATAGCTCGGCCGGCTTGGTCGAGCTACTCGGCCGGATGGGCTTCGATGGGATCTTCATCGATTGCGAGCACGGCCCGGCCGGATGGGAGGAGGTCGAGAACATGGTGCGAGCGGCCGAGCTGGTCGATGCCACCCCGATCGTGCGCGTCCAATCGAATGACCCGTCGACGATCACGCGGGCGTTCGACCGGGGGGCTGGCGGCGTGCAGGTTCCGCACATCAACACTCGCGCCCAAGCCGAGGCAGCGGTCCGAGCGGCCAAGTTCGCCCCGCTCGGCCACCGCGGCTATGCTGGTGGCCGCTCCGCCTTGGGCGTGAAAGGCAATTTCACTAGCCACGCCAATGAGGAGACGATGGTGGTCGCGATGCTCGAAGAGGTCGAGGCGCTGAAGAACCTGGACGATATCCTGAAGGTCGAGCACATCGATGCCTTCTTCATCGCACCGGGAGACCTCTCGCAGTCGATGGGCTATCCCGGCCATTTGGACCATCCAGACGTCCAGGCGGCGGTCCACGATGCCGTTCGTCGCACGCGCGACGCCGGGCGCGCGCCCGGGGTGCTCACAACCAACGCCGCGAGCGCCCGCCGCTATCTCGATCTAGGCGCGCTTCTCATTTACGTCTCGTTGGCGAGCCTGCTTCAGCCTGGCGCGCGCGATTTCCTATCGGAATTCAAATGAGGTGAAGGGGTGATCCGCCGGGTCACCCCTGCCGGCCTGCTCGAAGGATCGCAATCGGGCCGTCGGCGGGAGCCGAGCCGCCTGCCGAGCGTCTGACAGTGGCCGGTCAACAGACCCCGTTCCGGCCCGGATTCCCCTGGGCACCCGCCCCGGCACCGAGTGCGTTCGGCGAGTTCCCCTTGACGCACGCGGGCGGCTGCGGCACGCTCCGATGCGTCGCAGCGCACAGCCGTGCGGTCTGCGGCGGATCGCGTCGGAGTGGGAGGCCGCCCGATCGCACCGTGAGGGCTGGGCGCGGCAAGCCCGAAAAGCAAATACTTCTCACCAATCAGCGCATTGGATGGATACGCCGATGTCGAAGACTCGACCATACAGCTTTGCCGCGATACGCAGCGGGTGCCCCAGAGTGAGAACCACGGGATCATCTCGTTTGACCCTCCCGATCTCCACAGCGTAGGGTGCTGTCGTGGATGTCCTTGCCAGGGGCGCCGAAGCCGCGATGTCCCGAAGGCCGATGCTCCCCCCCTCGGTGTGGGCGGACTGGGACGACGAGAGGCTGCTCGACCTGCGGCTGTGCGACCTGGACCTGCCAATCGTGGGGAGCGGGCTCGAGGACCGGATCGCGGAGCTCTCCCAGGAGCTGGAGGCCCGCGGTCTCGTCTTTCGGCCCCACTTCTGGCTGTCCGACGAGTGGTTCTGCCCCGACGGCGCGCCGGGGATCGCCATCCCGTTCTACCTGGCCCATCCGCGGCTGGCGCGCCTGGAGCTTGCCCAGATGCTCGAGGTGGAGGGCGGCACCCGCGAATGGTGCCTCAGGATCCTTCGCCATGAGACGGGCCACGCCATCGAGAACGCGTACCTGGTGCGGCGGCGCCGTCGGCGGCGGGAGCTGTTCGGCCCGACGTCCCTGCCCTACCCCGACTCCTACGCGCCCAAGCCGTACAGCCGCAGCTACGTGATCCACCTCGACGGGTGGTACGCCCAGAGCCACCCCGACGAGGACTTTGCCGAGACCTTCGCCGTGTGGCTCACGGCCGGCTCCGACTGGAGGGCACGCTACGCTGGCTGGCCCGCGCTGCGGAAGCTCGGGTATGTGGACCGCGTGATGCGGGGGATCGCGGGCCGCCCGCCCCTAGTCCGGACGCGGCGGACGCCCGACGCGCTCCCGTCGCTGCGACGGACGCTGCGGTGGCACTACCAGCGCCGCCGCCAGCACTACCGCGTCGACGAGCGCGACTCCTACGACCGCTCCCTGCGCCGGTTGTTCTGCGACGCCTCCGGCGACACCGGCCGCCCCAGCGCCGCCGCCTTCCTCTCGCGCATCCGGCGGGAGGTCCGCCGTCGGGTGCAGCGCTGGACGGGGGAGTACCAGTACCTGATCGACCAGGTGCTGGCGGACCTGATCGAGCGCTGCCGCAAGCTCGACCTGCGCCTGGCCGGGACCCAGGAGGAGGCCAAGCTGGAGTTCACGACGCTGCTCACGGCCCAGACCATGACCCGCCTCCACCACGGCCGCCACCGGGTGCCGCTGTGAAGGCGCCCGTGCCGAGGAGGCAGCGCATCCTCGCCCTGGTCTACGAGCAGCTGGTCCCGCCCGAGAACGCCGGGGAGGCCGAGGCCGCCACTGCGGAGTGGAAGACCGAGTACGACGTGGTCTCGACGCTGCGGGCCCTGGGGCATGAGGTGCTGCCCCTGGGCGTGGGCGGCGACCTGGGCCCGATCCGGAAGGCGCTCGAGGAGTTCAAGCCCCACATCGTCTTCAACCTGCTCGAGGCCTTCGACCTGGTGCCGAGCTGGGACCACAACGTCGTGGCGTTCCTGGAGCTGATGAAGGTGCCCTACACCGGCTGCAACTCCCGCGGCTTGCTCCTCGCGCGGGACAAGGCCCTCGCCAAGAAGCTTCTCTCCTACCACCGGATCCCCGTGACGGACTTTGCGGTCTTCCCCATGAGGCGGCGGGTGCGCAGGCCGCGGCGGCTGACCTTCCCGCTGATCGTCAAGTCGTTGACCCTCGACTCCTCCATCGGCATCTCCCAGGCCTCGGTGGTGGAGACCGAGGAGAAGCTCGAGGAGCGGGTGCGGTTCATCCACGAGAGTATCGGCACCGACGCCCTGGTCGAGACCTACGTCGAGGGGCGGGAGCTCTACGTGGGGATCCTGGGCAACCAGCGCCTGAAGGTGCTGCCGATCTGGGAGCTGCTGTTTACGAAGATGCCCGAGGAGCAGCGCAAGATCGCCACCGAGCGTCTCAAGTGGACCCTCAGCTACCAGCGCAAGCGCGGGATCGTGAGCGCCGAGGCCAGCGACCTCCCCGAGGGCGCGGCGGCGCGGATTCGGGACATCTGCAAGCGCGTCTACCGCAGTCTGATGCTGAGCGGCTGCGCGCGGATCGACCTGCGCCTGAGCGACACGCAGGGGGTGTACGTCATGGAGGCCAACCCCAACCCCGAGCTGGCCAAGAGCGAGGACTTCGCTCAGTCGGCCAAGGCCGCCGGCCTCGAGTACACTGACCTCCTCCAGCGCATCGTGACCCTCGGCCTACGCTGGGAGCCGACGCTGCCGGGTTGAATCCGCGGCGAAAGGTCCTGGTCTGCCGAATTGCACTCCTCACCACCCACCGGCAACGTTGGTCGGTGCTTCAGCGATAGCATCCCGAGCTTGACAATCCCTTGGGCACTGATATAGTTGATGCAGTTGTATCAACTCATCCAATAGGGGGTCTGGACGTGACGAAGACGGTTAATGCCCTCAAGGCCCGAAAGAACCTCGGACAGCTCTTGGAGGAGGTCTACTACAAAGGCGATCAGTACGTCATCGAGCGAGCCGGCCGGCCCATGGCGGCGGTCGTGCCCGTCTGGCAGCTTGAAGAGTGGCAGAAGCGGCGGGACCGATTCTTCGGAATGGTGGAGGAACTGCGGCGAAAGAACAAGGCTGTGAAGCCGGAGGTCATTGAGCGAGAGGTCAAGGAAGCCGTCCGCGCGGTCCGGGCGAAGACCACCCGGCGGAAAGCATGATCCGGGCAGTGCTCGATGCCAACGTATTCGTGAGCGCCCTCCTCAGCTCAAGGGGCTTCCCATCAAAGATCCTCGCCGCTTGGCAGGCCGAGCGGTTTCACCTCGTAATCTCCCCGGCGATCCTGGAAGAAATCCGCCGGGTTTATCATTATCCAAAGATCGCCCGCCGTCACCGTTGGCCAGAAGAGAAAATCAGGCTTTTCATCGAAGACCTGGCGCACCTCGCCATCCTAACGCCGGGTGAACTCGCGCTCAACGTGATTGCGGAGGATCCCTCAGATAACCGGTACCTTGAGTGTGCCGTGGAAGGCGACGCCGAATACGTCGTCAGCGGCGATCAACACCTCCTGCAATTGGCGACGTACCAGAGGATCAAGATTCTCACCCCCAGGGAGTTTCTCGAGGTTCTCACTCGCCCCCGGATCCTATAATGCCTCGATGTTCATGTCCCGGTCTGCTCGGAAGGCCCTGTTCCGAAGACGTCACGCGCCCCGTGTGGCGCCCACCCCGGCCTGTCTGCGTGCGACCTGCCTACCGCCCCGGCGGGGCAGGCAGGCGCACAGGCAGGTGCCGGAGGCTTTCGGGGTCGGCTCCAATAACTTGCGTGCCGTGGACATGAGGTCCGCCACTGCCTTGCAGATCATACGCCAGGCCAGGCGGCCGGCGCAGGGCGGTTCATCCCGAACAGTGCAGTTTAACCGCAAAGCACCTGCCCGTTGCTCCGCCCTGCCTGCCCGCGCTGACTCGGCAGGCAGGGCAGGCGGGCGCGAAGTCCGCAAAGAAACTCCCCATAATCAAAGCACTGACAAGGGAAAACTCCGAGATGCGGCTCGGAAGTTTTCGGTCCGGCAGCTCCTCTGATCCCGCCTGGGCGGGATTGGCGACTCTTTGCGGTCTTGGCGGCGAAAGTGTTGGGTTCAATGCCGCGGGCGGATGTGCCCGCATCCGGGCCGCGCGTCCCGCCGGGAATCGGAGGGCTCTCAGGGTCTGGTTTTCCGGACTCTGGCGGGCCGGCCCAAAAATCCCATAGCGACCGGCTTTTTGCCCCGGGAAACTTTGTCAAATGCTTGTAGGTTTTCTCTTGTGAGGATAGAGTTCTCGGAAATTGGTGATCTCGTCGGCGGCTTCCCGCCTCACCGAGGAACAACAGACGAGCAGAGGTTTCCGTCGTGGGAATGGAACACGTTATCCGCTTTTCAAGTGGGGGCTCACCGGATCTTCGCCGGGTGATGACGCTCCTCGCGCAACACGACTTTCCCGTCCAGGTGCGGATGGTGGACGGCGAGCTGACCTTGCCTGACGAGGCGCCTCCGGAGAGATGGAAAGAGGTGCGTCTCGGGACTTCTTCCGGGATGGTGAGCCTTGTGCGCCGGGGAGGGGAGATCGCCGTGGTCACCTGGGGCAACGCGGACGAGGCGATGCAGCGCGCCTGGAACGCGGTGGCCTGGGCCGTCGCCAAGGCAGGCGACGGACAGATCCTTCGGCCAGAAGGGCCACAGAACCCTGACGACTTCCGAGCATCGGTTTCCTTCCCGGAAGCTTTGAGGAAATAATTGGAGGGAGGCCTGAACCGCCATGCGAGACTTGGGGAGTCGCATCATGAAAAGACACGCCCGAAACATCCGCGTGTATCTGCGTTTCCGCCTCTGGCGGACGGTTGCGAGTGGGTCTTTCCGGTTGCTCCTGGTCTTCTCCATGGTAGGGACGGCCTGGGCCGGCGGGTCGAACTACGGCATCACGCCGGGGGCCCGACCCAATCTCGAGGGCAAGATCACCGAGTGGGTGGTGCCCACGCCCAAGTTTGCACGGGACCCTGCCCCCGGGCCGGACGGCAACATCTACATCGCCGTGATGAACGGGAACAAGATCGCCCGCTTCGACACTCGCGCCAAGACGTTCAAGGAATGGGACCTCCCCGACGGGGCCAGGCCACACGGCCTGCTCGTGGATCGCACGGGGCAAGTCTGGTACACGGGCAACGGCAACGGCACCATCGGCCACCTGGACCCGGCGACGGGCAGGGTGATCGAGCACAAAACGCCCTCGGGTGGTGATCCCCACACGCTGGTCATGGACGACCAGGGGGTGATCTGGTTCACGGTGCAGAGCGGAAACCGCATCGGCCGCCTGGATACGCGGACCGGGACGATCACGGAGTTCCGGGCCACCGGCCGCCCCTACGGGATTGCGCTGGACAAGGCTGGCAATGTGTGGTTCTGCGAGATCGGGGGGAACAAGCTGGGGAAGCTGGACCCGAAGACGGGGAAGATGACCGAGTTGGCGCTTCCGGCCAACGCCGCCCCGCGACGGATGGCCGCAGGGCCCGACGGCACGCTGTGGGTGACCCTGGCCGGCACCGGGGAATTGGTTCGCGTGGATCCGGTGGCCGGCAAGGTGATCAAGGTGTATGCCCTGCCCGCAGGTCCGAGTGGGGATCCCTACGCCGTGACCGTGGATGGGGCGGGCGTCGTCTGGGTCAACGAGATCTCCACCGATACGGTCGTGCGCCTCGATCCGGCGGCGGGACAGGCGCGGCTGTTCACCCTGCCTTCCAAGGGCGTTGGCATCCGGAAGATGATCGTGGATGCCGAGGGGCGGCTCTGGTACATGGGCAGCCACAACGGCCACCTCGGCGTGATCGAGTAAACTACCCGGACGCGGAGATCAGGAGCACCGTCATGACGGCGAGAAACAGGGCAACCAACGGCCAGCCTCTGGCCATCTTCTACGAGCACCCGGAATGGTTCAAGCCGCTCTTCGCGGAGCTGGATCGGAGGGGCGTCGCCTCCGACCGGCTTTTGGCGCAGGAGCATCGGTTCGACCCGGCCGAGCGCGAATGTCCCTACGCCCTGATCGTGAACCGGATGAGCCCGTCGGCCTACACCCGGGGGCATACCCAGGCGATCTTCTACACGCTGCAATACCTGGCCTACCTGAAGGAGATCGGCGCCAACGTCCTCCATGGCTACGACACCTACGTGATCGAGTTCTCCAAGGCGCGACAGATCAGCCTGCTCCACCGGCTGGGCCTGCGGTATCCGCGGGCCCGGGTCATCAACCACCCATCGCAGGCACCGGCCGCGGCCGAGGGGCTCACCTTCCCGGTCATCCTGAAGCCCAACATCGGGGGGAGCGGCGCCAAGATCGTTCGGTTTGACACTCCCGGGGCCCTCAGGGCGTCGGCAGAGGTGGGGGCCATGGACCTGGGAATTGACGGCACGGCACTGATCCAGGAGTACCTGCCGGCCGAGGGCAACAGCATCGTCCGCGTCGAGGTCTTGAACGGATCCTACCTGTACGCCATCCGACTCTTCCTGATGGCCGACGAGTTCAATCTCTGCCCGGCCGACTACTGCCGGGTGCCCGGGGAGGAGGGAGCGCCCGATCCCAGGGGGCTCGCCGACGGCGTCTCGGGCCGGGGCGTGCCGATCGCCGGCTACACGCCGCCCCCCAAGATCATCGAGGACGTCAAGCGAATCACGGCGGCCGCCCAGATCGAAGTCGGGGGAGTCGAGTACCTGGTCAACAGTCGTGACGGCCAGGTGTACTACTACGACATCAACGCCCTCTCGAACTTCGTGGCCGATGCGCCCAATGTCGTGGGCTTCGACCCGTTCCCACGCCTGGTGGACTTCCTGCTGGCGAGGGCCGGCATGGCCAGTCCGGTGGCTGCGTAAGAGGCTCCACACTCCGCGCTCGCTCTCCTTTCTCCACACATGTTCACGGATGGGAAGCCCCAGGGGGATGGGAGGTTCTCCCGGAGAGCGGGAGCTTCCGCGATGCCGTGGCCAGCGAATTCTCTTGAGCCCTCATTCAGGGATTTGATAGGATGCCGCGGCCCAGGAGCGGATGTGGAGGGTGAGCGGCGATCTCCTGGAAAGGGGAGGCCGGGGTGAGGTCGAGCGCTTCCGAG
>Ga0155960_1073_pt1 | contig 19338 bp, 28 predicted proteins | sample RifCSPlowO2_02_FD_107614 | JGI IMG/M metagenome (GOLD analysis project Ga0155960, IMG submission 107614) | candidate division NC10 bacterium RIFCSPLOWO2_02_FULL_66_22
CACGCCTCAATTTCTCTCACGGGACGCAGGCAGATCACGCCCGGGTCATCGGGCACATTCGCGAGATCTCCGAACGCATCCGCACGCCGGTGGCCATCCTCCAGGATCTGCAGGGATTGAAGATCCGCCTCGGGATGTTCCGGGACGGGCGCGCTTGGCTGGAGGCCGGGGCGGAGTTCCTGATCTCTACCCGCGAGGTGGAAGGAACGGCGAGCATGGCCAGCACCACCTACGACCGCCTGCCCCGGGACGTGAAGGCCGGCGACCGCATCCTCATTGCGGACGGCCTCATCGAGCTGAAGGTCCTGGGCGCAGACGGGGAGACAGTGCGCTGCCGCGTCGTGGTGGGGGGAGAGGTCGGCGATCACAAGGGCATCAACCTGCCCGGCGTGGCGATCAGCGCCAGCTCCATGACGGCCAAGGACCAGGCCGATCTCCAATTCGGCATCCGGCAGGGGGTGGACTACGTGGCCGTCTCGTTCGTCCGGGGGCCCGCGGATGTCCTGGAGGTGAAGGAGCTGATCAACGAGGCGGGCACCACCATCCCCGTGATCGCCAAGCTGGAGAAACCGGAGGCGATCCAGCACCTGGAGGACATCCTGCGTGTCGCCGACGGGGTCATGGTGGCGCGGGGCGACCTCGGGGTAGAAATGCCGCTGGAGGACGTCCCCCTGATCCAGAAGGAGGTCATCCGGCGCGCCCGCGAGCACGCCATCCCGGTCATCACCGCGACCCAGATGCTGGAGTCCATGATCGAGCACCCTCGGCCCACCCGGGCGGAGGCGTCGGATGTCGCCAATGCCATCTTCGACGGGACGGACGCGGTCATGCTGTCAGCCGAGACGGCCGTGGGGAAGTACCCCGTAGAGGCCGTGCAGGTCATGTCCCGCATTGCCGTCCAGACAGAGCAGGCCCTGCCCGTCCTGGCCCCGGCCGCTCCGGCCGCTCGCGCCTCGACCTTTCCCGACGTGATCAGCGACACCGCTTGCCGCGCCGCCCGCGAGGTCCACGCCCGGGCCATCGTGGCCTTCACCCAGAGCGGGTCCACGGCCCGCCTCTTGGCCAAGCACCGGCCGGAGGTGCCGATCCTCGCCTTTTCCCCGTCGGAAACAATTCGCCGGCGCCTGTGCCTCTACTGGGGCGTGGTGCCCAAGACCATCCGCCCCATCCAGCACACCGACGAGCTCATTGAGGAGATCGAGGCCGCCCTGCTGGAGGAGAAGGCCGTGCACGCCAACGACGCCCTGGTCATCGTGGCCGGCGCCCCCATGTGGGTGCGCGGGACGACCAACCTGATCAAACTGCACCGGGTGGAGGAGCGCAAATAGGACTGTGCTTCCGGGTTCGACGGTTTTCGGGTGACGGGTGGGCGCCGCATAGCTATACTCGCGCCAGCTGGTCTTCCGCGAGCCGACACGAAAACCCCTGACCCGAGAGGCGAATGCCAGACTCCCCGGACGTCCAGGAGGCCTCCCGACCGCGCAACAATACGGCCCTGTGGATCTGGATGGGGGCGGCCGTGCTGCTCCTGCTGGGGGCCGGGTTGTACTTCACCTTCTCCACGAACCCCGTCATCGTCAAGTACCGGGAGCTGGCCCGGTTCTATTCCACTCCGAAGGAAGTCAAGTTCTTCCTGGCCCGCTTCGGACCGTACGCTCCCCTCGTTTTCATCCTGCTCCAGGCATTGCAGGTCGTGTTGGCCCCGATCCCCGGCGAGGCCACCGGATTGCTCGGGGGGTACGTATTCGGAACGGGCCTGGGATTCCTCTACTCGACCGTCGGGCTCACGCTGGGATCCACCCTCGCCTTCGGACTGGGCCGGTGGCTGGGCCTGCCCCTGGTTCGGCGCCTGGTCTCCGAAGAGGTCTACCACAAGTTCGACTTCCTCGCCCGCACCGGCGGGGAGTTGGTGACCCTGCTCATCTTCCTCATTCCTGGCTTTCCCAAGGATTACCTCTGCTTCCTCCTGGGCGTCAGCGCCCTCCCCTTCGGGACATTCCTGGTCATCACCACCTTCGGGCGGATGCCCGGGACCTGGCTCCTCTCCATCCAGGGGGCCAAGGTGCGGAGCGCCCACTACACGGAGTTCGTCATCTTCCTCACGATCGCGGCGGCCGCCGCCCTGCTGGCGTACATCTACCGGGAGGCGATCTTCCAGTGGATGCGCCGGCGCCACGGGGCGGATACGGTCGAGGACAAGCGAGACCGCATGAGCCTGTAAGCGCCTTCCTCCCTGCTGAGATCGCCGAGCGCCTCCGAGCACGCCAGCCCTCAACGTCGCCCCCTGCAGCGTGGATCGAAATTCCCGGCCGACCTTTCACTGTTTCTTCCCGTCAAGATTTCGGGATGAAAGAATCTCCTGGCACGCCTGGGGGCCTTGCCGGTCCACCCGCGTTGTGCGGACCGATCCGTCCCCCAAAAACCCGTTGCCCGCGACCGGGGTTTCGGGTACAGTCGCGCCCTCAATCCACCGATCCATCCACCGGGGCGGAATGTTGGTCCCGACGGAACAGGATCACTCTAACCCATATCAGCCGGGAGGGGAGCCATGACGACGGGGGCGGAGCCCCAGAAATTCCTGGGGCATGTCGAGTTCAAGCGGGGGCTCGAGGGGGCCATCACCAACGAGACGCGGATCGGCTACATTGATGGCGAGAAGGGCTGGCTGGTCTACCGCGGCTACAACATCGAGGACCTGGCGGAACACTCGACCTTCGAGGAGACGGCATACCTGATCATCTACGGGCGGCTCCCCACCCGGGCGGAACTCACCCGGTGGACCGACCGCCTCGTCCAGGCCCGGCCGATCCCGAGCTACCTGATGGATGCGCTCCGCAGGCTCCCGAAGGAGGCGCATCCCATGGCCGTCCTCCGCACGGCGGTGTCCATCCTGGGATGCCACGATCCCCTCGCCGACAAGATCGACATCCCAAACTGCGAGCGGATCGGCGTAGACCTCATCGCCAAGATGGCCACCATCGCGGGTGCCGTGATGCGAATGCGGAACGGACAGGAGCCGATCCCCCCCGATCCCAAGCTGTCCCACGCCGCCAACTTCCTCTACATGTGCACCGGCAAGGTCCCCGACGACTTCTCCGCCCGGGTCATGGACGCCAACCTGGTCCTGCACGTGGACCACGGCATGAACGCCTCCACTTTCACGGCCATGGTCATCGCCTCCTCCCTGAGCGACCTCTACTCCGCGATCTGCGGCGGGATCGCAAGCCTCAAGGGACCCCTCCACGGCGGGGCCAACGAAGAGGTGATGAAGATGCTCCTGGAGGTGGGTGGACCCGACAAGGCCGAGGCCTGGGTCCGGAAGGCCATCGCGGAAAAGCGGAAGATTTCGGGGTTCGGCCACCGCGTCTACAAAGCCTACGATCCCCGGGCCAAGGTGCTGGGCAAATTCTCGGAGCGCATCACGAAGCTGTGCGGCCAGGAGCGGCTCTACCAGACCGCCAAGAAGATCGAGGAACTGGTGGTCCCGGCTCTGGGGGGCAAGGGGATCTTCCCCAACGTGGACTTCTACTCGGGCACCATCTATTACAGCATGGGGTTCGACTACGCGATGTACACGTCCATCTTCATGGTGGGCCGCATCCCCGGCCAGGTCGCCCGCGTCCTGGAGTACCTGCCGGACAACCGCATCTTCCGGCCCCGGGCGGTGTATGTCGGCGACCTGAACCTCACCTATGTGCCCATCGAGCAGCGCGGCTGATCCGCCTCTGGCGGGGTGACAGGGGGGGGTGCGGCGAGAGGGAAACCGAGCATCCGGCCCGAGAAGGAACGGCAAGAGCCGGTCCGGGACCCCCGGTTTGGGCGAAGATGGAAACCCGCCTGGACCGGAGGCCCGCACGTCGGCGGAACGTGGTCAGATCGAGAAGAACAGGAAAATCCCCAAAGCGATGACGGTGATTCCCGACCCGATGAGGATCAGGGGTGCCGGGTTCGTCAGGGGAAAGATGATCGGAACCGCCACCACGACGCTGCCCAGGAAGGCGATGAACAACGAAATGAGCCGTGGGAGGTTTGACTTCTTCGCCTCTGCCATTGTTTCCTCCATTCCCCGCCCGAGCCCGATCGTTCCTACGGTATGCTCTGGTCCCGCGACCTGGACACGAACTCGTGATCCCGTTGCGCCCCCGCCCCTGGCTTCCGATTCTCCCCCGCCGTCAGCGACGAAGGATCCTTTACGCCGGGGGCGGATGAGTCTCCCCCACCTCAGACTGTCCACCGCACTACCGCTTCAAGACTCTCTTCGAGCCGCTTGATCGCCACCAGGAGCCCCTCGAAGGGGGTCATCACCTGGTCCCAGTCGTCCGAGGCCATCCCGGCCGTGATGGCCCGCACCAACTCGTCCCTCCGCGCCAGGAGGTCGCGCAGGATGGCCGCGTCAACCGGCACCGTGTGCGGAAGCGCAGGCATGCCGGACCCTCCATGAAGTCAGCGGACCGTGACAGGGGGCGGCGCCGTCGTGAACTGCCCGACCGCCATCGCCCAGAGCCGCAACCGCCAGAAATCTGCCAGCGCCTGATATTCGTGCAGGACATCTTTGGCATCCGCTCGGTCCTGCCACCAGCGGTTGGGATCGTACGGATCGTTCGGAACAGGATGCATGATCAGTTGAATTCCCGGTTCTAAGCCGGTCGCGAAGATCTTGTACGCTCGGGTGGTGTGGCTCTTGTTGGTCACGATAATCAGTCGCTTCGCTGGGTGCGATTTCAAGAACCGGACCACCGTCAGCATCTCCGCCCGGGTACTGTCGGCCCGCTCCGAGATGGTCAGGATCACGTTCCGGGGGACGCGGAGCGCTTCCAGGATGGTGATGGCAGTCTCCTGGCTGTCAGGAAACCGGAGACCCACCCGCAACAGTTCCTCGGTTCCGCGCACTGTGGGCTCCCTGGTCAGAAGGATCTTGGGAGCGAAGCCTTCGTGGTACAGGCGGGCCGCCTCCGGGACCCGGAGGACCGTTTGGCCAGACAGCACCAGAATCAGATCGGCCTTGCCCGGCGGATGCTCGGTGATCAGATACCGCCCGATCGCAGTGAGAAGGTACGGCCTCCCGAGGTAGACGGCCAGGATCAGGACAAGCAGCACCGCGAGAAGGCGGCCGAGCCGCCAGATCAGGCGCAGCATGCCTGCTGACGTGCGGGCAGGTCTCCCTGCCAAGGAGCCAGCATCCCAACCCCCTTATGTCTGCGCCAACGGCAGTGTCCGCAGGTGCTGCTCCATCTCCAGGACCCAGGCGGAGGTGGCGGCCATCTGCCCCAGGAAGCGGTCCAGGCGAGCGACGGTGGCCCGCAGGAGGGCCTGCAAGACCTTCGCGGCCAGCGACGGGTGGTCCGCCATCAATGCCTGGAATTCCCTCCGCCCGATCTCGAACACCCGGCTGCGCCCGACGCTTCGGACGGATACGGGCGAGGGATCATCATTGAAGAACGTGAGGAAGCCCCCGACGTCTCCGGGCCGGAGGGTCACCAGGACGGTGGCATGCTCGCCCCGGACCCGCTTCACGTACTCCAATTCCCCCTGGAGGACCACATAGAGGGTCCGGCGCTGCCGGCGCGTCCCCTCGGTCCCCAGGAGCTCTCCATCACGATAGGTCCGCAGGTCCGCTAGGGCTGCCAGCCGGCGCAGCTCGGGGGGTGTGAACTCCCGAAAGAAGCCCAGCCGACGCAGGTGATCCGGATGCAGGGCAGTGGCCATGCCTCCACGAGGACTCATGCCGATACGATCATGACAATCGGAGCGACCCAGACGACGACCCTGGGGCCGGGCGATTTCTCTGCCTTTCCCACCCGCGATCCCCTTTCAAAGTTCTCGATTCCACCCATCGCCAGCCTTGGCCTGATTCCTGCAATTCGGTCAGTGCCGACGCCCAGATTACCGGAAATCAGTCACTCCGACCCCGGTAAGGGCGGGGAGGGTCCGATGAAGACACGGGAATATCTGGCAATCAAGCGTCGGATTGACGACTTCGAACTGTCGGAGCACCTCACCCGGACGAAGCTCATGCAGGGGGCCCGGGCGGGGGATACGGCGGCCCTTTCCATGCTGCGAGAGCGCTACGGCCTCCGGCTTCCCCTGGTGGAAGATGCCCTGAAGGGCTCCCTTCCCTGGAAGGGGACGCGGAACAACAGAAACTGAGGCCCGGCTGGGCCGCCACCCTGTCCTCCAGGAGGCTGTCATGTACGCGACCGTGCTGGGAATCATCCTGCTCTTTCCCTGGTCCATCCTTGGCATCATGCTGGTCGGTGCCGTCGGTCGCCGGCTGCGGAAGGTAGCCGTCCGCTCACGCTGAACCTTCGGGATTTCGGTTCGCCGACAGCCACGCCAGCCAGATCACCAGCCCGATCAGCACGAACATCGAGGCGATCGCTGACACCAGGATCAACACCTGTTCCATTCCGCTTCGCTCCATTTTCGATTTGGGATTGTGGATTGCCGATTGCCCTCGGAATCCCTGACCTTCGGGCCTTCGGCCCAAATCCGAAATCCAAAATCCCAAATCCGCAATCAGCCTTTGACCGCCGTCACCAGCCGCGTCGAGGCCAGCCGGTAGACCCCGGACAGCGTGCCCACCGTCTTGTCCACCTGCTGGAGCAGGACCGAGGCGAACCGCCAGGCCGGCCCCACATCCGCAGGCAGACCGAAGAGGATATCCTCCGGCAGCAGGCAGTGGAAGATGTTCGCGCCCCGGACGCGGACCACATGCAGCCCGACTTCGCCGAGGATCGCGCGCAGCTCCGGCTGCGTGAAGGTCTTGCACGGGATGTCCCGCCAGACCCGGAGGTGTCCCACGCCGTGGGCCGCCCGGGCCAGGGCCCGTTCCTCCGGATTGTGCAGGAGCATGTCCAGCTCCCACTTGCCGTCGATCTCGAAGGTCATGAGCCCGCCCGGGGCCAGCACCCGCGCGCTTTCGGCGAAAACCTGGCGGTAGGCATCGTGGACATGGGAGATCACGTCGCCGTAGGAGAAGATGACATCCACCGACCCGTCCTCGGCCGGAAGCGCCACGATGCTCTGCTGCAGGAATCGGACGTTGCGAACCCCGGCCCGGGCGCAGCGCGCCTTGGCCTGCCGGAGCGACTCGGCCGAGATGTCCACGGCCCAGACTTCATCGGCGCAGGGCGCCAGCAGGACCGTCTGCTTCCCGGTACCGCAGCCCAGGTCCAGGATCCGCCGGAATCGGCGGCTGCGGATGAGGCGGGCGATCTCGGCCTGGTACAAGGAGTCGCAGGCCGCAAAGTAGAGCGACCGGTCGTAACTGCTGCCGGTCTCGTCGTAGAAGGCGGCTACGCGCTGTTCGTCCATCAGGTGGGTCGCAGTGCGGCTGTGCTGCGTGTCACTCCCGCCCCCTGATCGCGTCGGCCGGGCCTGTCCTTGCCGTTCCCCCGGAGGCGATCAGGCCTTCTCCTCGCCCGCCAGGTGCGCCCCCACCACCGCCTCCACATCCTCCTTGTACTTCAGAAGCGCGGTGTAGATCCGGCGCGTGAAGTACTCGCGCCAGCCCTCGGGAGGCTCCGGCAGGCTGCTCTGCAGGCGCGCCGTTTCTTCGAGGACCTGCTGGCACTCCTGGCGGAACCCGGCAATGACCCGATCCACCTCCGCCTGGATCTCCGGCCTGACCACAGGTCCCCCACCTCCCGGACGCCTGTCAGGGCCGCTGGCACAACCCGGGGAACCGCACCTTCCGCTCGAAACAGCGGAGGCACAGCCCGACCTGGTCCGCCACCGACCGAGCGACGCAGGCAAACCGCCTCCCGCAGCTCCCGCAGGTGCGGGTGACGGCCGCCGGCCCGCCCAGCGCACCCGGGCGGTTCGCCGTGCGCTTCATGCCTCCGCGGGGAGTCCCTTCCGCGCCTCCTGGAAGGCCGCTGCGGTTGCCTCGAGCTCCGCCAGGAGCCGCAGCAGGTCCGGGACCAGTTCCGGCTCGTCCAGGAGCTCGCCGTGCCGGACCTTGTGCAGGGTCAAATGGATCTCCTGCCGCATCGCTTCGAGGACCTCGAGATAGGGAAGGTTCCGCAGACGCCGCTCGTCATCGAAGCGGTAATGGATCTCCCGCCCGGCGGCCAGTATGGCCACGCCCTCGGCCGACGCCGGCTGGACCGCACGCGGGGGGCCGTTCGGGCCGTGCTCCAAGAGCTCCAGGACTCGCCCCTCGGGCGCCACGACCGCCTCGTACCGGGAGCCCGTTTCGCCCACGCGATCCCCGCCTCCGGCCGCCCGTCACTTCCTGTCGGCGAACAGGATGCCTTCGCGGGCCAGGTTGTGCGCCGGCGCATCGTGCAGGACGATGTGCACCGCCTCCGGCTTGGCGCCCGCGGTGCGCACGATGGCCTCGGTCACGGCCTTGACCATCTCTCGCTTCTGCTCCACGCTCCGCCCTTCGCGCAGCACGATCGTGACATACGGCATCCGGTCCTCCTGTGATGAAATCGACGCGACCACCACCCGCCATCGGGTTGTCTCAGTCCGAGCAATCCCCCTGGGGATAGAGGAAGCCGCAGTTGGGGCAGGGCCATTTACACCCCAGCGGCAGCTCGGGAACCGGGTAACCGCAGCGGACGCATCGCCTCTCTTCGTCGGGGACGAGGGAAGCGTTCCTCGCCCCCTGTGGGTCCGGACCCTCGCCTTGCTCAGCGGGACACATCCGCGAACGCGCCCAGAAACCCCAGGAGGTCCGCCATCTCTCCCTCCTGGAAGACGGGATACGGAATGCCACTCTTGTCAATGCGGTCCAGCATGGCCGGGGCGTGGTTCCACAGGGGGGCGGCCAGGGGAACCGGGCTTCCGAACTGGCGGAACCGCGCCACCAGGTCGGGGGCGACGCGCGCGCCCTCGCCGGCCAGCGCGTGGCACTTCAGGCATCCCTTCTGTAGCAAGAGCACCCGCCCACGGTCAAGATTCGTCGGGCGTTCCAGGCCGGGCTGATTCCCGAGGAAGGTCAGGAGGTCAGCCATCTCCTGGGTCTGGATCGTCGGCCAGGCCAGTCCCCGCGCCAGAAAGTGCTGCCGCATCCCGGGGATGTGGTTCCACAGGCGGCGCAATACCTCGGAGGCCGGCTGGGGTGGCGCGGGCGACAGGAAGGACGGCCCGGGCTTCTTCCCGCGGGGCTCCCCCGGCAGGGCGTGGCACGTCCCGCATCCCTTGGCCAGCGCCACCTGCTCTCCCGCCTGGCGGGCAGACGCCGCGTCGGCGGCCTGCGTCCCGCTCGGGTAGAGCAGGCCCGCCAGGAGCAGCGCGAGGGCACCGGCCGCGCCGAGCCGCTGCGGCCTCACCCCTTCCGACCCCCGGCCTTCTCCAGCGCTGCCGTCACCTTGGCGGCGAGCTGCGGATACTGGCGCAGGAAGTTCGCCGTCATCTTCAGATCCAGGAGGTTCCGCCTCACCTTCTTCAGATCCGTCACGCCACGCCTCCTCGGGTCACAGCCCCAGGGCCTTCGCCAGAGCCTGCACCCGCGGGTGCGGGAAGCGGAGCTTCGACTTCAGCAGCCACAGGTCGGATCGCCGGCCGCGACCGCCCGCACCACGTCACATCGCTCCGGGCAACGGGACCAGGACGCCATTGCCGTCGCACCGATCGCAGGGCACCAACCCATCGCCCCCGCACGCCTCGCAGGGGGCCATGCCGCCGCCGGACTGCCACTCCCCGCCGCTCCCGCCGCAGCGGGCGCAGCCGGTCGTGCCCTCCCCTCCACAGTCAGGACACAGCACGCTTTGCATGGCTCGGCGCCGGCCGCACGGTCGCCAGTCAGCGTGCGCGGGAGATCACGATGTCCGCCCCGCGCGCGCCGACGGCCACCCGATCCGGGTGTTCCCCCTCCAGATCGCCGGGCTGGGCCGGACCCGCTGCCCCTGCCCTGCTCAGGCGGGCACTCACGCTCACCTCGCCCTCGAAGGGCGTCCCGGCCATCATCATATCCCTCGGGCCCATCCGATAGGGCAGCGGGAAACTGGGTCGGGCAATGCGCTTCACCGCGAAGGGAGGCCCGGGACCCTTCCGGGCAATGATGAACAGGGTTGCCTCCTCAGTCAAGCGCGCACGAAGCTCCGGGGCGATGGTGACCGTGCCCGCGATCGCCGGCCCCTCGGCATCCGGGGGCGCGGTTTCCGGCCGGGACGCCTCGGTTGCGGGCCCCGTAGGCGGCGCCATCTCCTGCGGCGGATTCAGGCTGGTGTAGAGCACAGCGACGGCGATCGCCGCCAGGCCGACCAGGGCCACAGCCGACAGGACCCCGGTGCGAATGCCGCGACGGGCCACCGGGCCCTCGCCGCTCCCCCCGGGGGCATCCACCCCCGGCGGACGCGCCCCGATTCGCGAGCCCTCTTTCCTGGAAGGATGATCTGCGCCAGCACCCATGCTGCGTGACCGCGGACCCCAAACGCCTCCATCCGGCGCCCCGGTTGGTTTCCGACGGGCGGTCGTCCCAGACCGTCAACGCCCAGATGGCAATCAAGGTTCCCGAAAGGGATCAGGAGAGGTGGAAAGAGGAATGGAGGCAGCCAGGTCCGCCGCGATCGCCTCTGCGACCTCGCGCGCCGTTCCGGGCCGCTGCTGAACCGGGCCCCAATGCCAGCCCGCCAGGTACGCCTCAGTGTCGGTTGCCCCCACCTGCATCGCGGCCTCGTCTATGGCGTCGTGAAACCGCTGCGGAAGGCGTACGCTCACCTCGCCGGTGGCATCGGTGGCCTTCACCAGGGATGGGATCTCGCGCCAGTACAGGACCTGGTAGTTGGCCATCGCCATCCCCGGGCGCGCGGCCCGTCACCGCGACTTCAGGTACCGCTCCAGGGCGACCTCCACGACCTCCGAGACGGTCGCCCCCTCCCGCCGTGCCCGGTCCCGCACGTGTTGGAGCATGGCCCGCGGGATCTGTACCGTCGTCCGGGTCAGCGAGGTGGCGCCCGGGCCGTCCGGTCCCCGGATCGCCTCGGTCTTCCGGACGTGGGCCTGCAGCCGGGCCATGGCGATGTCCTCGGCGTCCAGGGGAACCACTGGGCTGCGGGGACGCCGGGCGGACGTGGCCCGCCCCCTTCCCCGCGCCGGTTTGCCCTTGCTCATGCGCCTCTTCCCAAGACGGCCCTACCACCACAGTCCGGCCATGGCCCAGATAAAGCCGGCGATGCCCAGAAACCCGAGCACGAGGAACGGCCAGAACTCCCGCAGGCCCCGGACCCGCCGGCCGATCGCGTGGCGTGCCATGTCCCTGCCTCGCCCCGGGACGATCGTGACTCAGCTACTGGACGGCCGGGCGCTGGCCCGCGAAGTACTGTTCCCAGGCCTCCTTGCGCTGCTCGAGGTAGCGCCGCTCCTCCAGGCTGAGCCCCACCAGTTCCGGCAGGGGAGCCATCATGAAATAGAACGGCTCCACCGCGACGTACTGCGTGAGGTTCCCCACGAAGTTGACGCCCAGCGAGATCATGCGGAGCGGATGGGCCAGATACTCCGGGTGCTCCGCGCTTACCAGGCCGCCCAGGTCCTGCCGGGCCGCCGTCGTGGCACAGCCGGCCAACAGGCCCACCATCAGGAGGCCGATCGCCAGGATCCGCAGACACCGTGTCTCCATTGCCAGTCTCCTTTCTGTCGCCTGGCCTATCCCAGGACGCGCGCCAGCCAGCGCGCCCCCAGGAGGAAGCCAGCCCCGCCAGCCAGGATCAAGAGCCCGACGCCCCAACGTCCGTGGAGCACAAAGAGCGCCGCCAACCCCAGCACTGCCAGCACAATTGTGGCGCCCCAGAGCCAGACGGCCCCCTTGAGCGTCACGTGGGATCGCCGCTCACCGCCGGACCCACCCCCGAAGCGTGGCGAAGACGTGGGTCACGATCGAGACCGCCGCTGCCACGACCGACACGTAGACATAGCCGGCGGGCGGGGCCGCCCCACTGAGAATCGCCAGGCCCAGCCCGGCCGTCCACAGCAAGAGCGCGGTGGAGAGCACGCCCAGTCCGATCATGACGAGTCGCATGCGGTCCTTCGCCCCGGGCCCCCGGACCGGCCAGACCGCGTCCAGCGCCACGGGCACATCCGAGGAACGAATCCCGCCGGTCCCCCCGGTCTGCGTCCGGGCCGGTCCCCCCGGACCCTCGTACACCGGGCAGTCCCGCTGGTGCCCCCAGTAGGCGCAGGCGATGCTGCGGGGATCGGTGGCCGGCTCGCCCTCCTTCACCAACAGGCGGCACCCCGCAAAGATGGGCAGCGTGTCCGCCGCAGGCTTCACATACCGGTGCCAGTCCGGCACCGTGTACCGACACAACATTGGAGTTCCCGATCCGGCCGGAGCACCTGCGCGCCCTCACCACGCGCTGGAATCCCGCCTGGGGGATCCCGATCTCGCCCGCCCCCGTTCCGGACGACCGCGGCCGGGTTCCCGTCATCCCAGGCTGTCCAGGGCCTCGTCCAGACTTCGCGCCAGGCAGGTGAAGGTCGGCGTGTCGCGCAGGGTGTAGCGACTGGCCTCGGTCCCACGCAGCTCCATCACCAGATCCAGGAAGTCCCCCGGCTGGTCCGTCTCGAAGGCCACCACAAACTCCTGATCGTCCAGGCCGAAGGAGTAGGTGGTGTTGAGCTTGACCGAGCGGTATTTGGTTCCGACCTCGATGTGCTCGTCCATCATGCCCTGGCGCGCCGCCGGGCTCATGCGGTACCAGTCGCGGTTCTTGACGAACGGATAGACGAACAGGTACCTGGACTTTCCGGGCACGATGCGCGTCCGGTCGGCCGGATGGTCCGGGTCCAGCTTGTCCACGTAGATCGAGCGCTTGGTCATGGCCAGATAGGAGTAGGCGGGCGCGAGATACGTCCCGAGCCCGGTCGTGAGCAGCCTGGTCGTCATCCGCTGGAACAGGTCCAGCTCAGTGGCGATGCGCCAGAGCATGAGGTCCGCGTCCGCACGGATCCCCACCAGGGTGTAGGGAAGGATGATCATCTGCGAGGCGAACTCCTCCACCGCAGCCTTGAAGTCCTTCTTCCCCACCTCCCGCTCATGCTGGGGCAGGCGCCGCCATGCGGGGTCCAACCGGTAGAAGGCGAAATTGACGTATTGCCGCGGCATCTCGGGCGAAGGGCCACTGCCCGCAGGGCCGTGTGAGCCTCCGGGTCTGGTCATCCGGTCCCTCCAAAACCCCGCCCCGACTGCCAGGCGGGGGGAATAGGATGATACCTTAATGACTCACTTGTCCTTCGTCAACGAAAATATAGATTCTTGCGGGATCTTCAGGCGTCATCGCCGACTGCCCAGCGTCCCTGAAAGATTACGATGGGGCCATCTTCGCGGAGGTTCAATCGGGCTGTGTGTTGACAATCGTCCGGTAGTCGGTTAAACAACCGGCCACACTTCCAGACGGACCCGCTCCAAAGGATTCGCTCGCCAATGCCAGAATTCGTTCGGGTTGCCGATATTCAGGAGATCCCACCGGGGACATCCAGGGTTCTCCACATCCGAGGTCGCGAGATCGCCCTGTTCAACGCCGACGGGATGTTCTGCGCCGTGAAAAACACGTGCCCTCACCGCGGAACCTCCCTGGACCGGGGAGCCGTGGAGGACGGCATCGTCACGTGTCCTGGCCACGGGTGGCAATTTGACCTGCGGACGGGGGATTCCGTGGATCATCCGCCGGCGGGGATTCGCTGCTACCGCGTGGAGATCCGGCAGGGTTGGGCCTGGGTCGAAGTTCCGTAGACGCGACAGGAGGATTGAGGCAGGGAGCCCCCCGGGAGGCAGTGGCGGCCACCCGGGGGGCGGCCGGACCTTGGGGGCTAAGACACGACGAAGTCGTGCTCGTCTTGGCGGACAGTCAACACAGGACACGGGGACCTGCGCACCACCTTCTCCGCGACGCTCCCCAGCAAGAGGTGTGAGACCCCCGAGCGACCGTGGGTGCCCATGATGATGAGGTCCGCCGACAACTCCTTGCCTACGCGGACGATGTCCTCGTAGGGGATGCCCGTCACGCTCCTGGTTTCCACGGCGACGCCGGCCTTGCCGGCCGCCGCGGCGACCTCTCGCAGGATCCGCCGGGCCTCCTCCTCGCAGCCGTTCCGGATCTTCTTACTCATATCCTGACCTACCTCGGCAAAGGCCACCCGCGTCTGCTCCTCCCAGCGCTGGTCAATCACGTGGAGCGCGACCACCCGCGCGCCATACTGCTTCGCAAAGGAAAGCGCGTAGGCCATCGCCTTGCCGGAACACCCCGACCCATCGGTGGGCAACAGGATCGTCTTGAGCGCAATCATGGCGGACCTCCTCGGTTGTTCGAAATTGATGGCGGTTCGATGAGCCACATGACAGGGCATATGGTACTTCAGCGCTTGTGACGCGGCAAGCAGAACAGCCGCTTTGAGTCCCGATCGTCTCATTTGACCTACATTCGGAACACGCCGTGGCCACCCGGCGTGCGACTCCGATGAAGTCGTCACACGTCAGACCCGTGCAAGCAGTTCTCACCTGATGGCTGTTGGTCGCTGGCTGATGGATGATGGCTGAGGGCTGTATGTAGACGGGTGACCGCTAGTTGTCACCGCCTCCCTCGTGTGCTATAAGGTCCCCGCCGTTCGGTGCTCCCGGGCCCCTCGGCCCCCGCGCACCTCTGCCCAAGACAGTCCCCATCGTCTAGCCCGGCCTAGGACATCGGCCCTTCAAGCCGATAACGGGGGTTCGAATCCCCCTGGGGACACCATTCCTTCCTGGCTCTTCCGCATTCCGAATTGAATCCCCCCGTCCCTCTCCGCTCCCCTGCCCCTCTGCACCCCAAAGCCCCAACACCTAAACCCCGATCCCCGCACTCGGGACACAGAATCTTGACAGAGGTCGAGGGGTGGGATAGCCTCCGTCCCCCGACATACACGGCGAAATCGAGGGGACCTATTCGCATGGGCGGAGAGACGAAACATGCCAACCCAGAGGGAGGGGGCCATGGAGCGACGACATTTCTTGAAGGTGGTTGGGGCGACGGCAGGGGCAATGGCACTCCCCAGGCCGGCGCGAGCGGCCTACAAGTTCAAGCTCTCCACTGAAGGGAGCGACACGCACCAGACGACGATCTGGGCCAGGGCGTTCGCCGATGCGGTGGCCAAGAAAACCAATGGCCAGATTGCGGTGGATGTCTTCACCAGCGGGCAGCTGGGCAAGAACAAGGAGTTGCTAGAGGCCATCTCGATGGGCGGTGGCACCGTCGAGATCGTGGCGACCGGCACCCAGGACCTGGTCGGCTGGGTCCCCGAGACCCAGGTCTTCGACTTGCCGTTCCTCTTCCGCGATGAGGGACACTACCGCAGGTTCTGGGCCAGCGACGTCGCCAACGCCATCTGGAAGAAGATGGAGACGAAGGGCTTCAAGTACCTGGGCAGCACCCTCATCGGCACCGCGCACATGACGAACAACAAGCGCCCTGTCAACAGCCCTGCCGACATGGTGGGACTCAAATTCCGCGTGCAGGCCTCCAAGGTGAACATCGAGACGTTCAAGGCCCTGGGGGCCACCGCGGTTCCCCTGGCCTTCTCCGAGGTCTTCATGGCCCTCCAGCAGGGCACCGTGGACGGCCAGGACAATCCCACGACGACCATCCGGACCATGAACTTCTGGGAGGTCCAGAAGTACCTCAGCCTCACGGGACACATGCTGCGCGGCGGCTTCTGGAGCATGGACAAGAAGGTCTTCGACAGGCTGCCGGCGGATCTCCAGAAGGCCGTCCTGGACGCGGGGAAGGAGGCCGAGGACTACGAGTGGAAGTTCGTGCAGGATGACCAGGCCAAGTCGCTCACCTTCTTGAAGGAGAAAGGCCTGGCGATCAACACCCCACCCAGCATGGAGCCCTTCCGGGAGAAAGTGAAAGGGGTTGCCGCGCTGGTGGGCGGCAACCTCCCCGAGTTGGCCGAAAAGGCCAGGGCCCTCAAGTAACGTCCGTCGGGCTGAGGCACAACCGGGCTGTGCCTCAGCCCGCCCCCAGGACGATCCCCATGCGCCGCTCCTATCGGGCCCTCCATTCCCTCATCCTGTGGCTGGGCGTCACGGTGTTCGGCATCCTGATGCTGAACATCCTCATCTCCATCGCAGCCCGCTACCTGGGTCTCCGGATCACCAACATCGACTGGGTCGAAGAGACCTCGCGCTTCCTGTTCATCTGGCTCTCCTTCCTGGGGGCCGCCCTGGCCGTCGAGCGAATGGTCCACATCCGCATCGACTTCTTCGCCCAGCTTTTGCCCGCGCGCCCTCGCCTCCTCCTGGAGATCCTCGTCTACACCGCCATGGTCGTCTTCGCCGCGGTCGTGACCTACGAGGGGATCCTGGTGACGATTCGCGCGGGAGATCAGTCTCCCGTGCTGTCCATTCCCATGTCCTACGCCTACCTGGCGCTCCCGCTCAGCGGCGTGGCCATCGTCCTGTTCGGCCTGCGCATCCTGCTCGGCCTCATCGCCCGGTTCGCGAGAGGAGAGGGGTTCGCCGCGTCCGGGCCTGGAGCGATGGGTGCCGAGGTGGAATGACCGATGGGCATGATCCTCCTCGGGATGATGCTGCTGCTGTTCGTCCTGAGCGTCCCCGTGGCCTTTGCCGTCGGGCTGACCTCCCTCATCTACATGCTCCTGAGCGGACGCGTGCCGCTTCCGTTTCTGGCACAGCGGATGGTCTCGGGCGTGGACAGTTTCCCTCTCCTCGCCATCCCGTTCTTCCTGCTGGCCGGCGAGCTGATGAGCGCCGGGGGAATCACCAAGAGGCTGGTGCGCTTCGCCTCGGCGCTGGTCGGTCACATCACGGGGGGCCTGGCCAACGTCGTCATCGTGGCGAACATGGTGATGGCGGGGATGTCCGGATCGGCGGTGGCCGACGCCTCCGCGGCCGGGGCGATCCTGATCCCGCCCATGCTCCGGTCCGGCTATCCGGCCGGCTTCACCGCGGCCGTGAATGCGTCGGCGGCGACGGTGGGGCCGGTGATCCCGCCCAGCATCAATTTCGTCATCTACGGGAGCATCGCCGAGGTCTCCACGGGTCGGCTCTTCGCCGGCGGGATCATCCCCGGGGTCCTCATGGGCTTCTACATGATGGGGGTGTCCTACGTGATGGCCAGGCGGGGGCACTTCCCCAGGGCCGCCCGGGTCTCCCTGTCCGAGTTGTGGGCGGCGACCAAGGGGGCGTTCTGGCCAATGCTGATGCCCCTCACCATCATGGGCGGGATCATCGGCGGGGTGTTCACGCCCACCGAATCGGCCGTGGTGGCGGCCTTCTACGCCCTGGTGCTGGGCATGCTCTACCGGGAACTCCGCCCGAAGGACCTCCCCCAGGTCTTTGCCAAGGTGATGGTCAACTCCTCGGTGGTCCTGTTCATCACCTCGGTCTTTGCCGTCGGCGGGTGGATCGTCGCCTTCGAGAAGCTCCCGCAGATGCTCACCGGGCTGTTCGGGCCCATCGCCAAGAACCCGGTGCTGGTCCTGCTGTTGATCAACGTCATTTTCCTGGTCCTGGGCTGCTTCATGGATGCCCTCCCGCTCCTGATCGTGGTCGTGCCGATGTTTCTCCCGCTGGTCCGCGGGGCGGGCATTGATCTGATACACTTCGGCGTGGTCATCACCCTCAACCTCATGATCGGCCTGCTCACGCCACCGGTCGGCATGTTGATGTACATCACCTGCCGGCTGGCCAACGTGGGCATTGACCAATTCGTAAAGTACGCCTGGCCGTTCATCGCCGCCCTCATCGTGGTGCTCTTCATGGTCAGCTACATCCCGGAGACCGTGCTGTTCGTCCCCCGGGTCCTCATGGGGACGCGATAGATGCCGCAAGGGAGCCGAGGGGCGCGGGTGCGAGGGTGCTAACGGAGACGCAGGCGTAATCGCGATCACCTGGAACGAGGAGGGAAAGCCATGGCATCGATGGAAAAGCTGCGCGCCAGCGTGCGCAAGAGCCTGCCGGAGATCAACAACATCAAAGATGAGGCGTTGCGGAACAAGGTGGTCGAGGCGTGGGCCTTCGCCCTATCGGAGACCGAGTTCACCAGCATCGACCAGATCAAGCCCTCGGGGAATCCGAACACCCCGCCGTTGAAGAGGGGCACCCAGTCCGACCACCTGCGGGGTGTCGCCTGCGCGGCCCAGGGATTGGCCGACGGCCTGGAGCGGGTGCACGGGGACCTGGGCATTGACCGGGATCTCCTGTGGGCCTGCGGCCTCTGCCACGATCTCGGGAAGCCCTTCGAGTTCAGTCCGAAGAACCAGGCGCGGTGGAAGAAGAATATCGGCGCCGCCGGCTACCCCTCAATTCGCCATTCCGTCTACGGAGTCCACATCGCGCTCACCGTCGGGCTGCCCGAGGCCGTCGCCCACACGGCTGGGGCGCACTCCGGCGAGGGAGAGCTGATCCAGCGCAGCCTGGAAAACACCCTGGTCCACTTCGCCGACCATGCGTACTGGCGCGTCATGGAACGGGTCGGCCTGCTGGACATGTCGGAGGGATCGAAGTAGGCGGCGAGGCCTTGCTCCGCCGGCCGGCCGCACCTGCCAATACGGGGCACACAGACTGACGCAGGCGGAACACGCGAGCCACCTGGCCTTCGGGCCAGGGGGCTTTTTGTTTGCGGGCCGGGTTTTCTGTTGACTCAGAGGAGAGGTTTTCGATAGCCTCCTGATGCCGAGCGACCCTACGAGGGGTCGCTCGCCCACCTCGGCACACCGATGGGCCGGCGCGCCCTTCGGAGGGCTTCCTCTCCCGTTGACCACTGGTGGGGCTCCCACAGCCCCTGAACCTTGATCGCAGGATCAGTGGCCCGAAAGGAGCCGCTGCACCAAGGACATCCTCCTCGGGAAGTCGTTGCCGCTCTTCACTTCGCGTGGAATCCGGAGGCACGAACCCACTTGGCTGTCGGAGAAGCTACGCTTTCCCCGTGTGAACCGGAAAGCCGGCTGCACGCCGATTAGCACAAAGTACTTATCGAACGATCTTCTCTCAACACATTCGGAACCTCCCGACAATCGAGACCGACATCACTGGGGTGACTCTCTCGCGCCCCAACATCCTGGTTCTCTGATTCCTCTCAGGAGGGCGAGGCTTGCGAAACATCGCGGTTGAAATCCAGACGACGGCCGTACCGCGGGGCGCCGTGGCCCTCTGGTGGTTCGGCCAGCACAGCTTCGTGCTCAAGGGACAGGATCGGGCCCTCGCCTTTGACCTGTACCTGTCGGACTACCCGGGCAATGCGCCACGGCTATATCCCCCGCTGGCTCGCCCGGAAGAGATGGGCGGCCTGGACATCGTCTTCTGCACGCACGAGCATAGCGATCACCTCGATCCCTGGACTTTGGGGGCTGTAGCAGCGGCCTCGCCCCAGGCCGTCTTCGTGCTCCCCGAGA
>Ga0155960_1116_pt2 | contig 19330 bp, 12 predicted proteins | sample RifCSPlowO2_02_FD_107614 | JGI IMG/M metagenome (GOLD analysis project Ga0155960, IMG submission 107614) | candidate division NC10 bacterium RIFCSPLOWO2_02_FULL_66_22
AGGACACCCACCGTGAAGAGGATGCGCACGCTTGACCGCTCTCGCATCAGATGCCTCCTTTCTCGATCCGTTGGACGCCAGGCGCGTATCAGATGTCGCCAAGAGTCAGCGAGCAAACCTGGGCGCCAGCATATGCAACGCCGCCCCCCAGTGCAAGAAAAAACGCTGTGGGTGGCCGGCCCGGCGGACGTGAACCGACCACCACGCTCTGCCCCATGTTCCTCGATCCCCTCCCCGGGAGGCGAGGGCCCCTCAGCGGGGGCGGCTCCCGTTCCCCGGGCGCCGCGATGAAGCATACCGCGCGGCCACACCCGCGGCAAAGGCGTTGATGGGGCCTCTGAGCGCGGCCGGCATGCCCTGGCGGCCGCGCACCAACATCTCGTAGGACAGGGTGCCCGCCACGAACCCGGCAATGGCGCAGGCCAGATCCTGGGCCTCTGCCTGGCTGAGCCCGGGCTTCCCCAGAACTTCCCGGCACTTCTCTGCCAGGAACCGGACGTAGCGCTGATATTCCTGGCGGAGGCGCTGCCGCGCTTCGGGCTGCAGGATCAGAAGCCCCCGGACCTGGTGCAGCAGGATGACCAGATCGCGGCGACGCCCCAGCACCCGCAGTTGCTCCTGGATCAGCCCCGCCAGCCGCTCGGCCGGTGTCCGTCCCGCCGGCGCCCCCGCCCGCCCAGCGGCGATGAGTTCATCGAAGCCATGCCGCACCAGGTGATGGATGAGGTCCTCCTTGGAGGGAAAGTGGGCGTAAAAGGTTCCCTTCCCGACGTCGGCGGCCTCGGTGATGTGCTCGACGGTGGTCTCGTACAGGCCGCGCTTTGCGATGACCGCGAGCCCCGCCTGGACGAGGCTCTCGAAGCTCTGAGCGCGGCGCCGGTTCGCCCGGCTTTGCTTGAGGGCCAGTTCAGCCATCATCGCCTCGAAGCCTCGAATCGGCCTCCCGGTCACATCCGACTGGTCAGTCGAATTCGACTGGACGGACGTTACCAGACGCCTTTGGGGCTGGCAAGAAAAAAATGCACGCAGGGTCCCTGACGGGAACCCGGGGTCGCCTCCCTTGACGCACCGTTGCGGCATGTGCGACACTCCAGCGCCAACGAGGTTCCTGCCAGACTCGGACCAGGGCGGCACGATCCTGTCCCGCCTGTGGCCTATGGTTCCGGAGGCCGTTCATGGCCGGCAGACACGTGACGACAACCGAAGGAAGACTCCAGGCGCAAGAGCAGGCACTGCGGTGGGGCCGGAACTTCCGGCGCTGCCACGAGGTCTAAGGATGCAGCGGCCCGCTGCGCCGGCAATGGGTTCGACGGTGCCGCTGGCCGCGGCCGCAGCGGACGAGGACCGCGGGTTGGTGGACCGGGCGCAGGCCGGGGATGCCGGGGCCTTCGAGACGCTCGTCCGCCGCTATCAGGGGTGGGTGTTCACGCTGGTCCTCCGCATGCTTGGGGACCGGGCGGAGGCCGAGGACCTGGCCCAGGAGATCTTCCTGAAGGCCTACCGGGGCCTGAAGGGGTTCAAGGGGGCCTCCCGGTTCTCCACCTGGCTGTACAGCATCACCAGCCACCACTGCCTGAACCACCTGAAGGCCCGCCGGCGGCAGTTGCACCATCTCGGACTGGGAGGCGACCGACCGGGCGCGGTCGGCAACGACCCCCCGGCTCCTGTGGACCGACTGGCGGACGAGGCCCCGCGCGCCGATGTCCTCCTGGAACGGGCGGACCGGGCACGGATCGTCCAGGCCGAGTTGGCGCACCTCTCGGAGGCACACCGGCTGATCCTGGTCCTGCGGGATATCCAGGGGCTGTCCTACGAGGAGATTGCCCAGACGCTGCGGCTGGAGCTGGGCACCGTCCGCTCGCGACTGCATCGTGCCCGGATGGAGATGAAGGCCCGGTTGACCCCATATCTGTGAGATGAGCGACCCATGACGTGTGACGAAGCCCGTGAGGCCTTCTCGGACCTGTACGACGAGACCCTCTCCGGTCCTCCCCTGGTTACGATTACCCAGCACCTGGCCAGCTGTACCGCGTGCCGGGCAGAGTGGGCCGCGTTCCAAAAGGCGATGCGCGCCGTATCGGGTCTGGGCGGGGCCGAGCCGTCTCCGGGGTTCGCGGCGCGGGTCCGCCAGGGGATCGAGGCCCCCACCCGGTGGCAGCGGGCCGTCCACTGGCTCTTCTTCCCCCTCCGCGTGAAGGTGCCTATCCAGGCCTTGGCCCTGGTCCTTGTCGCGTTCGCAGGCTTGCTCATCTATCAGCGCTCGCCGGAACTCCGCCGAGCGGCCGAACCGCAACCGGCCGCGCAACCTCCCGTCACCCGCGAGGCGCCGGCCCCGGCGGCGCCTCCGGGCCTCAAGACTCCGGATATCTCCGGAGCAGGCAGTGAGCCATCCCAGAGGACCGAGGGCACCCGCCCCCTGGCAGAGACTTCAAAGGCGGAGAGAGCTGAACTCCCCGCGGCTCCGGCCGATGCGATCGGTTCCCCACCTCAGGCCGGCCTGGAAGCCGAGAAGGATCGCGCGACGTCGGCCCTCCGCGATGAGGCAAAGGAGTTGGGAAAGACGACCGCTCCGTCGGAATCCCCGAAGACGGCGAAACCATCCAGGGATGCCCGCCCCAGGGCCCCAGAGTCCGGCACGGCCGGAAGGAGCCTTCAGCAATCCGCTCCAGCCCCCGCGCAACCACCGACTCGGGCAAAGGAGGGTTCGGTCTCCTCGATCCCCACCAAGTCGGCGGACGAGCTGTACGCTGCCGCGCGGACGGACATGGACAGCCAGCGTTACGATCTGGCCATTGAGGGTCTCCGCGCCTTCATCACGCAGAACCCGCGCGATGCCCGCATCGCCGACGCGCACCTGCGCCTGGGGGATGCCTACGTCGCTCAGCGCCGCGACACCGAGGCCATTTCCGAATATGAGGCACTGGTCCGCGAGTTTCCTGACAGTCCCCTCATCCCCACTGCCCTCTACCGTGAGGCTCAAGCCCGCCTGGCCCTGGGCGACCGGGCCGGATGCCGGATGCTTCGGGATGTCGCCGACCGGTACGCGCAGACGCCCGAAGCGGCCCTGGCCCGCGAGACCCTCTCCACCCGCTGCCGCTAACTCCTGCCTTCGGCTAGGAAGCTGGGAAGCTAGAACGCTCTAGGCCCCTCTGCCCCTCTGCCCCCGTGGTCCTCAGCATCCACGCCTCCTCGCCTCCAAGCCGCCCAGCCACGTTGATGGAACTTTTCCTGCCGGCGCCTGTCTTACCCTCCAAACGGACGATGTGGCGGCCCCAGGGCCGTCAAGGAGGGAGACAGATGCGAAAGATAAAGTTATTCAGCCTGGTAATGTCGGTGGGATTGGCTGCGGGCTTCCTGTGCGTGAGTGCGGTCCCGGCCGCGTCCGGGGTGAGCCGCGCCGCGGTGACGCAGGAGAACCAGAAGGAAGTCGCCATCACCATCTACAACGGGAACCTGGGCCTGGTGAAGGATGTCCGGGACCTGGTGCTCGGCCCCGGGATTCATGAGGTCAAGTTCATGGACGTGGCGGCCCAGATCGATCCCACCACGGTCCACCTCAAGTCCCTGACGGACGCGGCCGGCGTGCGCATCCTCGAGCAGAATTACGAGTACGACCTCCTGAACCCGCAGAAGCTCCTGGACAAGTTCGTGGGCAAGACGGTGAAGCTGATGGTCGGGGACGGGAGCCTGATTGACGCCGTCCTGCTCAGCAACAACAACGGGCCGATCTACAAGATCAACGGGCAGATCCACCTGGGACACCACGGCCGCGTGATCCTCCCCGACCTGCCGGATAACCTGATCCCCAAGCCCACCCTGGTCTGGCTCCTCCAGAATCGCACCGGGCGGCCGCAACGCGTGGAGGCCTCGTACCTGACGGGGGGCATCACCTGGAAGGCGGACTACGTGGTGGTGCTCAACGCGAAGGACAACGGCGGCGATCTCTCGGGGTGGGTGACCATTGACAACAAGAGCGGCGCCACCTATCCCGACGCCGCCCTGAAGCTCGTCGCCGGCGACGTCAACCGCGCCGTGGGCCGGCGGGAGCTGCGGGACGGACTGGAACTCGCCAGCAAGGTCGGGGCGGCCGAGACCCCGCGGCAGTTCCAGCAGGAATCCTTCTTCGAGTACCATCTCTATTCTCTGGATGGCCGCACCACCATCAAGCAGAACCAGACCAAGCAGATCAGCCTGCTGGACGTGGCCGAGATCCCCATCAAGAAGGAGCTCCGGTTCTACGGCGCCAGCCAGTACTACCGGGGCCAGCTGGGCACGCCCATCTCGAACCAGAAGGTGAGCGTGTTCCTGGAGATCGCCAACAAGGAGCAGCACCGGCTGGGCATGCCCCTGCCCAAGGGGATCGTCCGCGTCTACAAGGCCGCGTCCGACCGGAGCCTCCAGTTCATCGGCGAGGACGTGATTGACCACACGCCGAAGGACGAGAAGGTGAAGATCAAGATGGGCGAGGCCTTCGACGTGGTGGGCGAGCGCACCCAGCGGGACTGGCGCAAGATCGCCCCGGGCCTCTACGAGACCGAGTGGGACGTCCAGGTCCGGAACCACAAGAAGGAAGACGTGCAGGTGACGATCATCGAGCCCGTCCCGGGCGACTGGGACGTGATCAAGACCAGCCACCCCTACGAGAAGGCCGAGGCCCACACCCTGAAGTACACGGTGAACGTGCCCAAGGACGGGAAGACGACCGTGAACTATCGGGTTCGGATGCGGTGGTAGGCAGTGCCAGCAGGAGCGCTAACGGCCCGGGCCAGCCGGCTCGGGCCGTTTTCACCTTCCAGGTACGTGCTCGAAACAACCGTCATGCCGGTCGGGTTCTAACTTCCACCCCTCCCGCGCGGCCGATGATGACCTGGTGGGCGATGCCCAGGAAGAGGCCCGTCTCGACCACGCCGGCCCGGCTGCGCAATTGCGCCTGCAAACCCGTCGGATCCGGGATCCCGTCGAAATGGCAGTGCAGGACGTAGTTCCCCTCGTCCGTGACGAAGGGGCGACCGTCAGCGTTGGTCCGCAGCTCCGGCTTTCCCCCCAGCGATTCCACGAACGGGTTGTGGGTCCGCCAGCCGAACGGGATCACCTCCACCGGCAGCGGGGCCTTGGTCCCCAGGCGATCCACGAGCTTGGATTCGTCCACCAGGATCACGACCCGCTTGGAGGCGACCGCCACGATCTTTTCCCAGAGGAGCGCCCCGCCCAGCCCTTTGATGAGATCCAGGTTCGGATCCACCTCGTCGGCCCCATCCAGGTCCAGGTCCAGGACGGGATGCTCGTCCAGCGTCGTGAGGGGCACGCCCGACTCCCGAGCCACGGCAGTAATGGCGCTGGACGACGGCACCCCGACGACGTTGCGCAGGCTCCCCTCGCGAAGCCGCCGACCGATCGCCTGGACCACCAGCGTGGCGGTCGTCCCGCTCCCCAGCCCCAGCACCATCCCGGACCCCACCAGGCTCGCCCCACGCTCCGCCGCCATCTCTTTCGGATTCATGATTCCGACCTTTCCTCTCTATCCGAATGAATCTGCGCAATCTGCGAAATCTGTCCCGCTGAGCGGGATCTCGCCCGATCGTTAGATTGATAGTTGCGACGGGTCAACTCAGGGCTCGACGTAATCTGCGAAATCTGCGTAATCTGCGGATAAGAAGAGTCGGCCCTTTCCTCATCTGCGGTTCAGCGCACTTCCCTTACTGCCTCCAGCACCCGCCGCAATCCCGCCTCGATTCCGCCCGTGATGTGGATGCGTAGCGCCCGGCGCTTCCGACTCTGCAACGACTGGAGGTCACCCAGGGCCTGGGCGGCCTTCATCACGCCGAAGCTGTGCGGCTCGCCCGGGATGGGGAGGCCCACCGGGTCGTCCACCGTGAACTGAAGAAAGACCCCGTTGTCCCCCCCGCCCTTGTGCAGTTGCCCGGTGGAGTGAAGGAACCGCGGCCCATATCCCAGCGTGGTCGCCACGCGGAACCGATCCCGGATATGAAACCGGATCGCCGCCAGGGCCTCCGCGTGGGCGGACGTCGCCTGCAGGTAGGCGGTCAGCGCGACGTAGTCGTGCGGCCGGATCCGCGCCAGGTGTGCCTTCAGGACATCCGCAAGCGTCTTCGCATTCCGGAGGCCCGCGGCGCTTGCGGCATCTCCGTAGAGCCGGATCGGACCCTCGCTGAAGATCGACTCCCCCTCGGGGAGCCGGCCCTTCGCCTTGAACTCGGCGAGCAGCCGCGTGGTGTTGTCCTTGCTCTCCTGGACGTTCGGCTGGTCGAAGGGATTGACACCCATCACCGCGCCGACCACCGCGGTGGCGAACTCCCAGCGGAAGAATTCGGCGCCGAGGTCGTACAGATCCTGCAGGCCGATCGTCACGATCGGATGCCCCGCCCGTTCCAGCGCGTTCACCTTCCCGTCGAGTTCCCGGTCCATCGAGTCGTGGAGCCTGAGATGCACGAAGACCCGATCGTCCCCGTACACGCCGGCATCCCCCAGTGCCTCTCCCTCCACCGGCAGGATGCCCGTCCCGTCCTTCCCCGTGCTCTCGGCGATGAGCTGCTCCACCCAGTAACCGAAGGAAACGATCTCCGGCGAGCAGACGAACGTCAGCTTATCCCGCCCCAACCTGGCGAGAGCGCCCAGGATCGTCCCTAGCCACACGCCGGGATTCTCCCGGGCTGGCACGCTGGCCCGGCAGGTGTGCGCCATCCGCTCGACCCGCTCCAGCAGCCGCAGCACGTCCAATCCTATCAGCGTCGCCGGCACCATCCCGAAGAACGAGAGGGCCGAGTAGCGGCCGCCGATGTCGGAGGGATTGAGGAAGACGCGGCGGAACATCGCCTCGGCGCCGGTCCGCTCCAATGGCGTCCCGGCATCGGTGATGGCGATGAACTGCTCCCCGGCCCGCTCACCCTTGAGCGCCCGGACCTTCGCGAAGAAGTACTGGTAGAAGGCCGTGATCTCCGGCGTCGTTCCCGACTTGCTGGCCACGATGAAAAGCGTCCGCGGCAGGTCCACAGTCTGCTCGAACGCCTGCACGCTGGCCGGATCCGTGGTGTCCAGGACCGCCAGCGTGGGAAACCCGGCGGCCCCGCCGAACGTCAGACGGAGGACATCAGGACACAGGCTGCTTCCACCCATGCCCAGAAGGAGCACATGAGTAAATCCGGCCTGTCCGACCTCGACGGCAAACCCGGCGAGATTCGCGGCACGCTGCCGGATCGTGGTCGTGACGGTCAGCCAGCCCAGGCTGTTCCGGATAATTTTCTGATGGTCGGGGTCGGCCTTCCAGAGCGCGGGGTCCCTGGCCCAGATCCTGGCGGCTGCGTTCCGCTGCGCCAGATCGGCAAAGGCCGCCTCTACTGCCGAGGCATACGGACCCAGCCCACCGACCTGACAGCCCGGCAGACGCAGGCGCGCCATCTCGTCCCTCCCCGCTTGGAGGTTTGAATTTCCCCATCCAGGGCTTCGCCGGCCATCGCCCCCGAAGGACCGGGGGGTGTTCGAGTGTTCGGGCGTCCGGTGGTTCGGTGGTTCGAGGAACACCCGAACATCCGAATCCGCCACAGGCGGAAACAGCCGGTCGCAGTTGAGCTGCTTCTACTGCCCCAGGACAGCCAGGGCCCGTGCAGCCACATTCTCGGACGTGAAGCCGAACTTCTCGAAGTTGACCTTCCCCGGCGCCGAAGCGCCGAAGCGGGTTATGCCCACGATCTCCCCGCTCGTCCCTACGTACTTGTACCAGCCCAGGGGACTCCCCGCCTCCACCGCGACTCGTGCCGTGATCAAGGGCGGCAGGACGCTCGCACGGTACTCCGGTGGCTGTCGCTCGAAAATCTCCCACGACGGCATGCTGACCACGCGGGCGGCGACGCCCTTCTCCGCCAGAAGTTTCTGCGCGCCCACTGCCACCGACACCTCCGAGCCGGTGGCGATCAGGATCACCTGCGGCTTCCCTGTTGGCGGATCCGACAGGACGTAGGCGCCACGCTCCACCCCGCCCCCTGCCTGCATACCGGCCCGGTCCAAAACCGGCAGGTTCTGCCGGGTCAGGACCAGGCAGGTCGGGCCCTGCTCTGCGAGGGCCGCGCGCCAGGCCTCGACCGTCTCGTTCGCGTCTGCCGGCCGGATCACCGTGAGATGCGGAATCGCCCGCAGGGCCATCAAGTGCTCGATGGGCTGGTGCGTCGGCCCATCCTCGCCCAGGCCGATGCTGTCGTGGGTGAAGATGAAGACCACAGGAACCCCCATCAGCGCCGCCAGGCGCACGGCCGGCCGCATGTAGTCGGAGAAGATCAAGAACGTCGCCGTGAACGGCCGGACCCCTCCGTGCAGCGCCATGCCGTTACTGATGGAACCCATGGCATGCTCGCGGACACCGAACCGCAGGTTGCGTCCCCCGTACGACCCTGCCTGAAATTCCCCGTACTCCTTGATGTAGGTGTTGGTGGACGGCGCCAGGTCGGCCGACCCGCCGATCATGTTGGGGATCTTCGAGAAGAGAGCCTGCAGGACCTTGCCCGAGGCCGCCCGCGTCGCCATGGCCGGATCGCTCGGTGCAAAGGCGGGGAGATCGGCATCCCAGTCGTCCGGAAGCTTCCCATCCATGAGCCGGTCCCAGCGCGCCGCCTCCTGGGGATGCGCGGCAGCGTATTCGCTCAGGCGCTGGCGCCACTCCGCCTCCCATGCGCGCCCCCGATCCAGGGCCTTGCGGAACTCCTGCCGCGCCTCCTCCGGGATGAGAAACGCCGGCTCCAGCGGCCAGCCCAGCTTCTGCTTGGTGAGCTTCACCTCGTCCTCGCCCAGCGGCTCCCCGTGTGCCTTGTGGGAATCCTGCTTGTTCGGACTGCCGTACCCGATGTGCGTCCGGGCGATGATGAGCGATGGGCGCGACGTCTCGGCCCGCGCCGCCCGGATGGCCGCCTCGACCACGGCCAGGTCGTTGCCGTCGGCCACCCGCTGCACGTGCCACCCGTAGGCCTCGAACCGGCGGCCGACATCTTCCGTGAACGCCAGATCCGTGCTCCCTTCGATGGAGATACGGTTGTCATCGTACAGGTAGATCAGCTTGCCGAGCTTCAGGTGTCCGGCCAGGGACGTTGCCTCGGACGCCACGCCCTCCATCAGGTCCCCGTCGCTCACGATGGCGTAGGTGGTGTGGTCCACGACGGTGTGCCCCGGCCGGTTGAACTGCGTCGCCAGCCAGCGCTCTGCGATGGCCATCCCGATCCCGTTCCCCACGCCCTGGCCGAGGGGGCCCGTGCTGGTTTCCACGCCGGGGGTGAGGCCGTGTTCCGGGTGGCCGGGGGTCTTGCTTTCCCACTGGCGGAAGTTCTGGAGGTCCTCCAGGCTCAGGCCGTAGCCGGTCAGGTGCAGCAGCGCGTACTGAAGCATGCAGCCGTGTCCCGCGGATAACACGAAACGATCCCGATCCGGCCACTTGGGGTTCGCGGGATTGTGTTTCAGGAAGCGCGTCCACAGGACGTAGGCCATGGCCGCTGCCCCCATGGGCATGCCCGGATGGCCCGACTTCGCCTTCTGGACGGCGTCGGCCGCCAGCATCCGGATGGTGTTGATGCAGAGCTGGTCCAGTCGGTCCTGGTGTGTCATCTCCTCGCTCCCTCAGGAATCAACGGGTGCCCAAGCCGGTAATGGGTGATTCTGGACGGTGGCGTCTGCGTACCCTAGCACAGCAGCGCATGCGGTGTCAGTCAGAACCCGGCCCGCGGTATTCGAAGGGATACGAGCCCCCGTACCGGTTCCGGAAGATCTTCCGCCGGAAGTTCGGCTCTTTCTCCACGGGGGACAGCTTGACGTGGTTGATGTGCCCGATGGGCAGATGGTTTGGACCCGCCCGGGCAGGGCCAGGAGGCGGGAGCGCAGCGGCTCGGGCCGGGCCTGGATCCATTGCTCGTTGTACGGCTCGCAGAGGCCCTCAGTTCTTCTCCAGGCCCCCGTTCCCGGCAGTTCTCCTCGCCCGCCCGCACCCCTCCGCTTCGAAGCTCCGGTTTGTGCGGCAGTCAGGCAACTGGCGGCCGCGTCATCGGCCATCCCTACCTGCACTACTCCGTGAGACCACTTTCTCCTACCTTCTCCCGGCGGAGGCGCTCGACGATCCACATTCGCATGAGGGTCTGATACGGAACCCCGAGTTCCTGAGCCAGCGTCTTGATCTCCTGAACACGCGAGGGTTCCATGCGAAGGGTCAGATTCTCCTTGCGCTCCGTGACGCGCCGGCGGATGCGTCGAGAGACCTGGACGCGCTCGGGCAGCATCCCACCTGCGTAGTCCCCAGGCCGGTGGTTCTCCCAAAAGGCCCGCTCTTCCGCATCGGTGCGAAACGCGGGCAGCCGGGTGCGCCTTGTAGTTGCCTTCGCCATGCTTCTACCTCCTGTGGCGCTCATAGTAGCGCCTGGCCTTCTCGTCCATGTCCAGTGCCGTTACACATCTGGCCCGGCCAAGCTCTCTTGGGGAGAGGACGATGAAGAGATACCGTCCGGCCTGCGTCTGTCCGAAGGCGTACGCGCTCTTTCGCTTGGTCTCCAGGTGCGTGCACCCTCGCCGCCAGACAGGACGGGATGCAAGGACTTCTTCCACCTCCTCCGGCGTCACACCGTGCCGGGTCAGGTGGGCTACATCCCTCTCCGTCCAGATGATCTCTGAGATGCGCACACGACACCCCTGCCGAGCCTAGAGAAATGCATTGGCATTGTCAATGCGGAATTGAACCGGCACCCTGTGCCAACACGGCTCTCCTCGCCCGCCACCTGACCTCTTCCAGGCCTCGCCAAGTACCGACGACCACCGTTGGGCGTTTCCGGCGACGGTCGGAATTCCTCAAGAGTATTGGAGACCTGCTCGCTGGCTACGACGCGCGTCTTCACAGGAAATAGGGACGAATAGGGCGGTCCAGATCTTCTTGACTTTCAAATCTGCCGTTGGTACTGTGCCCCGCCTTGGGCAGGATTCGGGCGCGCATTCCCCAGGAGAGACCCTCCGCCGGTTTCCCGACCGCCGTTGCCAGTGGCTCTCTTCACCCGACCGCCCACCGACCCGTTTCCATGATAGCTATGCGTATGAAGTGCAGCCCAGCTCCACGTTGCTCGAACACTCGCCACCGGTTCCCTCCGGAGGAGGATTGGCCATGCCGCCAGTAGTCGTCGCCGGATCCCCGAACTCCTTCGAATTCGTCGTCGTCGATTTCGCCAACACGTCAAGTCCGACTCGCGTCCTGCGCGATCCGGGTTTCAACGCGAACTGCGTTGTCGACTGCGACGGCGTGACCGCGGTCGTCGGCGCCTACTTGGGCTCCCGGGTGCAGCGCTTCGACATCTCGAACCCGGCCGCCCCGGTAGCGCTCCCTCCGACGGTGGACCTGCCGGGGTTCGGAGGGATCGGAGCGGTCGCCATCCGCGGCTCGCTCGTCGTCGCCGCCGAGCTGAACGGGTTCCGGGTCGCCCTCATCGACTTTTCGCAGACGCCCCCCGGGGTCGTGACGGCGTCGACGAGTCAGGGTGGTTTCGCGTGGCTGGCGTTCACCGCCGCCCGCAGGGTGGTCGGGTCCGGGTTAAATGCGCCCCCGGTCTTCACGGAAGTGGAGTTCCCGGTTTCGGGTACTCCGGTGGTGACGCCGTTCTTCACCGCCACGTCGCCGTTCAATCTCAACTTCTCCTCCGTCTGCCTCGACGCCGACCCGGCCGCGAACGTCATCGCGGTGGGGAACATCAATGGGATGGAGGTCGCGCTCCTCGACGCAACCACCAAGGCCCAGATCGGCCGGACCGCAGTCACGAGCCTCGGCTCCGTCCAGTCGGTCGCCGTCTCGGGCCGGCGCGTCCTAGCCGGGAGCCCGAATTCCTTCGACCTGGCCTGGATCTCCAACTTCGAGTCGAACCCGCCCACGGTGACGTCGGTCAATACGGGTTACGCCGTCGGAGAGGGGGGCGGCGTGACGGCGCTCCAGGGCACGACCGGGGCGGCCGGCTTTATCGTCGCCACCGGCGTGGTCACTCCGGTCAAACTCCTCAACCTCGCACAGGCCACGCCCCAGGTCACCGGCACCGCTGACGGAGTGCCCTCGGCGTCGACCGTGGCGCTCGGGCCCCTGGCGGGAGCGCCGCCGGTGGCCCAGCCCCGGATCGAGGTGACGCCGACGGACGTCGCCGCCTTTCCTGCGACCCGGGTCAACACGACGAGCCCCACGATCCGGCAAATCACGATCCGGAACACGGGGACGGCAGCGCTCAACGTCACGGGCATCCAGGTCTCGAACACGGTGTTTACCGTCACGCCGGCCACGCTCCCCGCGATCCAACCGAACCAGACGCGGACGCTCGAGGTCGGGTTCCGCCCGACCGTGGAAGGTCTGGCCTCGGCGAGACTCACGATTACGAGCAACGACCCGAGCCAGCCGACGGTGACGGTCGCCCTCTCGGGAACCGGGGCCCAGCCGCACCTTCGCGTCTCGCCCTCCCCCCTCGACTTCGACGGTGTCCCGGTGTGCCTCTCGGCGGACCTGGCCCTCACCCTCGAGAACCCGGGCGGCCTCGACCTGACGATCAGCTCCATCGCCGCTCCCGCCCCATACCGGGTCAACACGCCGAGCGCGGTGATCACTCCAGGCGGCTCGCGCACCGTCCTGGTCACGTTCGAGCCGACCGACCCGCCCCGACAGCAAGACGGGACGCTCACCATCACCTCGGACGACCCCGCAGACGCGCCGAGTAGCGGCCGGCGGACGGTGAACCTGATCGGCAGGGGCCTGCCCACGCCGCCTCCGGCCATCTCGGTCACTCCCATGAGCCTCGACTTCGGCGCGGTACCGCGCCAGTTCTTCGCCGGCATGCGGCTGACGGTGGCGAACACGAGCCCATGCCAGGGCCTCTCGGTCACGCTGGAGGTGACACCACTGACGTCGCCCTTCTTCGTCACCGTCGGCGACCCGACCACCGTCCCGATGACGAGGCAGCACGGGCCCGTAACGGTCGGTCCCACCCAGTCAGCGCGGTTCGCCGTGGTGTTCGCGCCGACCGACCTCGGCGCCGCCCCTGCCGGCAGGCTCAGGATCACGCACAACGACCCGAGCCGCGGGCCGGTGGAGGTCACGCTCCAAGGGCGGGGTGTGGAGGTGGCCCCGGCTGCGCTCGAGCTGGTCCTCGACCGGTCGGGCAGCATGGCCGCTCCGGCGCCGGGCGGGACGCAGATGGACGCGCTGAAGACAGCGGTGAAGCTCTTCGCCGATCTCGTCATCCCCGGCCAGGGCGACGAGATGGGCGCCGTCGAGTTTGACGACCAAGTCGCGGTCCTGACGCCCCGCGGCACCTACGACTCCACGAAGCAGGGGGCGATCAAGCAGGACGTCGACGGCTTGCAGCCGCGCGGCTGGACGTCGATCGGTGGCGGGCTCCAGCTCGGCCGGGCCCAGCTCGACGGCTCGACGGTGGCGCGCAAGGTCATCCTCGTGTTCACCGACGGGCGGCAGAACACGCCGCCGGAGATCGCCGAGGTGGAGCCGGGGGTTCTCGCGGCGGGCATGGAGGTCTACGCGGTGGGCCTCGGGCGGCCGGAGTTCATCTCGAGCGAGGCCCTGAGCGAGCTGGCGGCCAGCTCCAACGGCCGGTTCTTCCTCGCCGACGACCCGCTGATCCTCCGCAAGCACTTCGCCCACGTCCTGGCCGACGCTTTCCGACAGCAGATGGCTTTCGATCCCGTGATGACCCTCACCCAGGCCCAGGTGGTCACGGTCCCGGTGTGGATCACCGACTGCGAGCGCCGGATCAGCTTCGTCCTGAACTGGGACGATCCGGCGTCGGATCTGGCGCTTGAGGTCGAGGCGCCGGACGGGACGCGCTTCGGGCCGACCTCGCCGAACGGGAACCAGCTCGTCCGCTACGGCCAGCCCCCGGGCTACCGTTACTGCCAAATCGCCCTGCCGCCGCTGGATCCAGGGTCGGGGCGGGTGATCGGCCCCCAGCGCCTGGGCCGATGGCTGATGCGGATCACCGCCACCCGGATCAAGGAGGCCCGCCAGCGCTGCACCACGAGCGTCCTCGTCGAGAGCGACCTCGAGATGAAGGTCTCGGTCGAGGCGACCGGCTCCGGCCACCCCCTGCGCGTGGCCGCCAGGATCCTGCGCGGCGGGTCCCCGGTCAAAGACGCGAGCATCACGGCCAGGGTCACCGCCCCGACCAAGACCCTCGCCGACCTCCTCACTCCCGCGCTCGTGAAGTCAGTCCTCAAGACCCTCGGGGGAAAGCCGGTCGACGACAGGAGCGGGGTTGACCTTCTGGACCGCGTGATCAAGACCCTCAGCGCCACGGGCAAGCGTGTCATTCCCACCCGCACGACGAAGCACACGCTCAAGCCCGAGGGGAAGGGGCTGTTCGTGCTGGAGCTGGCGCCCCCCCTCGTCGAGGGCGCCTACCAGTTCGAGCTGGAGGCCGTCGGCCAGGCGTGCGGGGGTACCTTCCAGCGCTACACGACGTTCACACACTGGGTGGGCCGCAAGGCCGATCGCGGCAAGACCAAGGCGACGGTGGCGTCTGCGGGGGTAAACGCGGCGGTGATCACCGTCGTCCCGCGCGACAGCCGCGGGCGGACCCTCGGCCCTGGCCTCGGGCGTGCCATTGGCGGCGCCGTCCCCGGAGGGCAGGTCGTCGGCGTGGTGGACAACCTCGACGGCTCCTACACCCTCCGGGTCGCCTGGTCGCGGCGGGCGCGCACGCCGAAGCTCGCCCTCGCGGTCGGTGACGCGCGCTTGACAGTCCCGCTGACAAGGCGAAGCAGCACGAAGCGCGCCAAGTCCTCGTAGTCCCGCGCGAAGGAACCACGCGCGGGAGCCGTCATGGTCGAACCGCGTGATCGCGGCGAGGTGCCGTCGTTTGCCCTCGTCAATCGGGTGACGCTGGCGTTTCCCCGCGGCGGTCGCGCGACCTGCCGGTTGAAAAACGAAAGCGGAAACGTGGGGTACTTATCTGCTTGGACAGCGCCAGCCGTGGGTAGGACGTGGACATGTCCCACTAACGCAACGGCCGTGAACCGGACCGCTTGAGAAGCTCAGGGCGAACCCCCTGCCCCCCTGATTCGGCCCACCGGCGCTTTCCAAGTTCCTGATGTGAGGGGTTCCCATCTGGGTTCGAAGCGACGACTGTAGGGAAATGCCTTAAGGATAAAGCGGGATGGGCGGTATGGCTGGTCGAAGGGCATCCATCCGCCCGCCACCTTGCCGACGGGCCTGGGCGGCCGACGCCTGTCTGAAGGACCCCCTGGCATTGGGCCAGGATGCCTCCCGGGCCGAAATTTACCTTGACTGCCTGTGGGTCCCGCTGGTACGGTGCCCCGCCGTGGGCAGGATTTGGGCTCCGCTTTCCCTGGAGAGGCCCTGAGCCAGCCTCCGGGCCCCAGTGGCCGGCCGTTTTCCGGCCCCCACCTGCGGGTTTTCAAGTTCCTTTTGGGCAGCCCTTTCCCCCCTGTCCCGACGGAAGGGGCTTCGGTCTGCCTGCTGACAGAGGAGAATGCGCTTCTCGGCGCGCATCCTACCGAGAGACAGGTCCTGACGCCTCCTCGCCAGCCATCCGGCTGATTTCCTTTCGATTCCATTCAGCGGGGAGGGACGAGGCTGCCGCCGCAAATTGGTGACCTCATTTGGAGGAATGTCATGCCCTTCGATTACAGGTCAGGATACTATGTCCCGCCACACCCCGAAGTGCCCTTTGAGAAGCGCCTAGCCGCTCTAGAGCGCTTGACCGCGGGTGAACAGTCCTACATAAAGCGACTGGGGAAAGAGGCCGCAAAGGCGGAACGGATAGTGGAGGAGCATGCGAACCAGGTCAAGGGGTTGATGGGAGCAAAGCGATTTCAAGAATACCGGTCCCATTTGGAGAGAGAGCGGGAGGCGCAGCTTCGGCAGTGGGTTTCCGCGAAGCGATCGGCGGAAGCGAGCGAGCAATTAAGACGCTATCGCAGGGAGCGCTATAAGCACTCGTGGGAGCTTCTCAAGAAGATGGGAGTAAACCTGCGCCAACTCCACGCACTGAGGAATCGCACGGCCACTCGGCTCGAAACATTGGGCACCCCGGCTGCCGCTCGGAACGGCAAGCGCGGGAGGCTGCTTCGCCCCGAAGAACTTCCTCGTGCGGTCCGCGAGCGCCGGTCTAATCCGCCGACCTGGTATGGTCCGAATGAAGCTAGACCCTTCCAGGGGTGGCATTGGAGCTGGTTTTGGTGGAAGTGGTATTCCGCCCCCCCCGCCTATGCCGGGATCGTATATCATGCGGCAGATCCTGGCCAGACTTCTGAACTGCCGTTTAGCGCAGATCCCGGATTGGGCGAGTTGATCAATCGGAACGTCATATCCGACTATGCAGGCTTGGGTTTAGAATTCCGACAGCTCGGTTACTGCTCAGTAGGCTTTTACTATACTCCTGAGAAAAACGCTCCCCTGATATTCTATGTGAACACGGTGCCCCTCCAATCCAGCCACACGCTCTTGTGGACCGATGTCACAGGTCCGTCCGATCTGAGGGTGAGACAAACGGCCGAAATAACCCTGTATATTTCAGAGACATACCCTACCGAGGAGGTGGATCGCGCCCTGGAGGTCCACGATTATATCGAGGCCTATGGTGACGCTGGAGAGGAGTCAGAGCTGCCACCGGGCGTTTTCACAATCCAGCAACTCCTACCTGACAGTACCCAAACGGCCGGCGAGTTCGGCATGTCCACGGGAGAACCCGTCTATGTAGAGTTCATCTCGGATCGCGTCTTCCGAAGGGGCACTCCCCCCGTGTGGGTGCAGATCGGCTGTCGGACCACAAACCACGTCTTCGCCGACGCCCTGTATTTCGAGAGTGCCGTCAATTACAGATGGTTCATCCCGCGGGTCGGAGTGGATTCGTACGTTCCGTAATTGGGACTCGTCCCGAGGCATTAGCGCTTCTGTTATCCTTCTTCTCGAAATCAGGAAAGGCGACCGTTTACTTATTGCTACCGCTGGCGCATGGTGAAGTCGAAAAAGACTCCGTTGCCTTCCCGCGATCATGGTGATCCGGCTCGTGTCCCCCATGCACCCCGCATTGATCCCCCCTGCCCTCCTGGTTTGGGTATCCGTAGGATCAGTTTTCTTGCCTCCAGCGTAGTGGCACTACGACGATCTCGCCTGGCCGAGCCCGGCGTAGGCCCCTCGCCTGCCACCACCTCGAGGGAGCAGGAGGGCTGAGGTGTGCCCGGAGACATCCCCTGGCACGGAACCAAAACGTCCCCTGGCCCCCAATCCCCCTTGACTTCCCTGTCCCGCCGCTGGTACGGTGCCCCGCCGTAGGCAGTATACGGGCTGCGGTTCCCCCACTGAGGCCTCCCGCCGGTCTCCCAGCCCCGCTCACGGCGTGTGTCTCTCGCCCGCCTGCCCACTATGCCCGTTTCCAAGTTTCGCTTCGGCCCCGCCGCCTTCCGCCTTCTGCGGACCTACCGTGTTCGCCTGCGCAGCAGTTCGCGATTGTACGCCCGCAACAGGTGGAGCCTTGAGATAATCCCCACGAGCTTGCGCGGGTTCCCCGGCTCCACCACTGGAAGGTGGCCCAGGTCCCGCACGCCGAAGCGTCGGACCACCTCGTGCAGGCTGTCCAGGGAAGTCACTGACACGATGTCTTGCGTCATGTACTTCGCCATGACCGCATCCTCTTCGCCATGGTCCAAAGCGCGGGCCGCATCCTGCGCGGTGATGATTCCGACGAGTGTCCCGTCTCCGTCCTCCACCGGGAACCACTCGTGCTGCTGTCGCTCCAGCTCACGCCGGAAATCCCGAATCCGCATGTCCGGACGTACCCAGAGTAGCCGGTGTGTCATGGCGGAGGCAACCCGCGTCGAAGCCAAGATGTCCAGGTCGTGCCCGGCGGCGAAGGTTAGCCCGAGGCGCTTGAGCCTCAGGGTGTAGAAGGGCTCCCGATTCACAGCTCTGTAGAGGAGCGTACTCAGGATCGTCGCCAGCATGAGGGGCAGGATGATGCGGCAATCATTGGTCATCTCGAACAGCAACAGGATCCCCGTAAGGGGCGCCTGAGCGGCTGCACCGAAGGTCGCACCCATTCCCGCCAAGGCGTAGGCCGCGGATAACGCGGTCAAGCTGAGAAAGAGATGGTGGACTAGCGTCCCCCAAGCCCCCCGATCATGCTCCCGATGAAGAGGCTGGGGGCGAAGACGCCGCCGGAGCCGAGGGTCAGGGACGTCCCCAGGATCTTGGCCGGCCCCAGGAGCACCAAGAGGAAAATGGGAAGGCGGACCTCCAAGGCAGCCTCCATGACGTGAAAACCTGTACCATAGACTTGGGGGAGGGCGTAGCCCAGTACCACCACTAGGAGCCCGCCTACCACCGGCTTCAAAGCCTCTGGACATTGCCAGCCGGTGAAGCGGTCCTCCAGAGAGCGTACAGGATTCGGACGAAAGCTGTGGCGCCGCCGGCCGCCAGCGCTCCCAGGCCCGCATAAAAGAGCGACTTCCTCTCGCTGATCAGATCGTATGAGGGGATCCCGAAGGAAGGGAAGTTCCCCAGCACGGCGCGGGAGATTACGGAAGAACTGACCGCGGCCAGGAAAACCAGGGCGAAGATGGCCCCAGCGATGGGGGCATCCAGGGTCGCCGCCAAGCTGCCTGCCGCCCCACAGGCCACGAACGTCCGAATGCGGGTGTCCGATGCTTTACAGGACCTGTCCCACAACCGAACCGAGCCCGGCCCCGATCTGGACCATGGACCCCACGGTTCCGGCGGAACCCCCCGAGCCCACCGTGATGGCCGAGGCCAACAGTTTCGCTGGGGCCACCCGGCCCCTCATTCGTCCTCCTCGAAGGAGTATGGTCCTCATGATCTGCGGGACCCCGCTACCCCTGGCCTCCTGCGCGAACCGGGAGACGAGGGCGCCGACTAGCAGCCCGCCGACGGCTGGCAGGAGGATGACGTAGTATGGTCCCTGGAAGCCAAGAACCCGCCGGCCGCCATCGAGGCTCAACCAGGTGATCAGTTGCAGCAGCCGAAGGAACCCGATGAAAGCCAACCCGGTCACCACCCCGATGAGCACCGCCAGGGTGACCAGCGAAACCTTCTCTGGAATGCGCAGATGGGCCGTGGCCCGCAGGAAGGCAAGCTAGAGGGGGCGCCCCAGTCGCCGGCTCCGAGTGCGCCGTTCGGTTGTCGGTCGGCGCATATTCTCAGCCCTCTGAAGCGGGGGGTCCCGACCCGTTGCGCCACCGGAAACGTTACTCGTCCTGCACATGCACGTTGAGGCCGAAGGTCTCCGCCCGTGTTCCGCCGACCTCCACCGAGCCCCGGACCATCACGTTCACCACA
>Ga0155960_1194_pt2 | contig 18581 bp, 18 predicted proteins | sample RifCSPlowO2_02_FD_107614 | JGI IMG/M metagenome (GOLD analysis project Ga0155960, IMG submission 107614) | candidate division NC10 bacterium RIFCSPLOWO2_02_FULL_66_22
ATTATTCGCAAACAGGTTCGCGAATAATCCGGGCTAGGCAACCTGGGGTCGTTGGACAAATTCAAGGGTGATGCCATCCGGGTCGCTGAAATAGACGACGTACCCTCCCTGCAGGGGGCCGGAGGGGATCTCCACCGGCTCCGAGCGGAACTGAACGCCGCGTGCCGAGAGTTCGCGGCACAGCTTCGGCAGGTCCTCCACGTCGAAGGCGATATGGGCATTGCCCACGTTGCAGGTCCGGAGCGCGGGCCGCTCCCCCGCCGGCTCCCGGTACTGGATCAGCTCCAGCATCAGCCCGGCGACGCGCAGGTTCGCGACCCGCATGCGGGTGCCGGGAAAGCCGGTGATCCGGCTGATGTGCGGCGCCTGGAGCTCCCGGTCCGCCTCCAGGGTCATCCCCAGGAGATCGCGGTAGAACAGGAGCGAGCGATCCATGTCGCTCACCGTGAAGCTCGCATGGTTGAAACCGCTGACAATGGCCATGGCGCATCCAGTCTCCTCGTGAGGCGTTACCCTCCCAGCAGGATCCGCCGGGGGTCGATGACCTCGCGGATGAGGCGCACCTGTTCCGGGGTGGGCGGCGGGGTCTCCGGCACCGGGTCGGGGACGTCCTCCACCGCTAAGACATCCTGCTTCTTGAAGACGGCTGCCCGCATGAGCGATCCTTTCTCTCGCCTCTCTCGCCAAAAGCAACCTTGTCCCAAGGTCTCCTAGCCAAGAATCTTCCAGCGCAAGTTGACCACCGCATCTCCATACGCGGCGGCGACGTTCCTGCGGGCTTCGCTGATCGAGTGCACGAATCTCATTCGCGGGCAGATCCCACGGATCCTCACCACGGGCGGGGAGCGAGTCCGTGGGGGCCACTACTCCACGAGGGCGCTCGCCCGTCCCACCGTGACTAACTCGCCCCGCTGGTTCTTGCACCAGACGTCCAGCCAGAGGCGGTTCCGGTCGCCATCCTTCTCAAACCGCTTGACGAATCCTGAGGCGGTAATGGTGTCCCGAACGATCACCGGCCGGATGAACGCGGTGGACAGTCGCCCTGTCGTCAGCCAGGACGGCCCGAAGAAGTTCGCACACATCTCCGAGATGTAGGCCGCCGAGCAGAGCCCCTGCACGACCGCATCCGAGTGGCCGTGCATCTTGGCGTCCTCGGGATCGGTGTGCTGGTTGTACCACATTGCCCGGGCGCCGCCCTCCACCCACCCAAAGGGATAACCCGAGTAGGCCACGCTCTGTTCCAACGTGGTGGGCTTGCTCACGGAGGGCAGCACCGCCCCCACGGGGACCCATTTGCTGGCCTGGTACACGGTGGGCGCACCCGGCGGCACCTCACCGGTGATCGCATCCGGGGGAGGCGTGCTCATGCCACGCCCTACCGGGGTGCTGGGGTTCAGCCCTACGGTTTCGGTCGCCCGCATGCGGAGGAAAGGCTGCCCCGCCTCATCCAGGACCTGCCCCTCCAGGATTCGGTAGCTTTGCGCGCGCTTCTGGTACTTCTCGGTGTGCTTCCCTTTGAGGGTGACCTGCTGGCCGACGAAGATGGGTCGGAGGAATTCGAGTTCGTTGCGCGCGTGGAGACCGGCTTCGCAAGGTGGCGTCATGTCATAACCGAGCGTGAAAAGCATCAAAATATCGGTGGCCAAGAGCGTGGGATGCCCGATACGGTTGCCGAAGGGCGAACCCTGGAAGTACCAGGCGCCGTAATCGTCAACGGCAAAGGCGTGAGTCTTGAGCTTCAACTCCGAGAGGACGCCTTCCACGGGACCGAATTCCTCACCTACCTGGATGTTATCGTAGGTGTACGGCTTGAGAGTGCTCGCTCGTTTGATCGCCATTGTCACTCCTCCTTACGTGTCTGCTGAAATCTCGTCCGGGATTGTGCTCCAGCTCGATCCCGCGCGGGCCACCTCGATGATCTCCTGGTTGATCCAGCCCTCGTGCACGGTCGCCATACTCCCGGCGATGCCGACCAAGACAGCACGGGTGCTACTTCACTGCGCCCGCGATCATTCCTCGCAACAGATACTTGTGGACGAGAGAAAAGAAAATCAGCAGGGGGAGAATGGTGGCAGTGGAAACCGCACACAGTTCGTTCCACTGAATTTCCCGCTGGCCGATCAATTGAGCGGCGGCCACCGGCAACGTCTTTGCCTTCCCGCCACCGGCCAGGACGAGGGCAAAGAGGAACTCATTCCATGACAGGAGAAGGATGAAGATTGTCGCGGCAGCCAGACCCGGCGCGGTCAGTGGCAGAATCACCCGGCAAAACGCTCCGAAACGCGAGCAGCCATCAACCATCGCCGCCTCATCGATCTCCCTCGGAACGGCCGCAAAGAATCCGGACATGATCCAGACAGCGTAGGGAAGGCTGAACGTCGTGTACGCGATGATCAACCCGAGATGCGTGTCCAGGAGATTGAGATCGCGGAACAGGAGAAACAGCGGGATCGCGTAGACGATGGGGAAGATCATGCGAGTGGACAGCAATGAATAGGCGATCAGGTCGCTGAATCGAAACCGATACCGGTCCATCACATACGCGGCCATGGAGCCCACCGCAAGGGAGATCGCCGTAGTGGAGGCGGCGATCACCGCCGTGTTGAAGAAGTACCGGCCATAATTCTCGAACACGAACACGCGCAGGTAGGCATTGATCGTTGGGCGAAACACCCAGACGGGCGGCATGGCCAGTGTGTCCACCCGGGTCTTGATCGAAGAGATGACAATCCAGTAGATCGGGAAGAGCGATATGAGGAGGTAAGCCCCCAGGAACGCGAAGCCCAAGATCGCAGACGGCCGCAGCCACCCCAATCTCCCGATCCATGGGGCGCTTCCTGCTCCAGGGAAGCCATCGCGTGGCTGCTCTTCGGCTCTGCTCATGACACGCTCACCCTCACGCGCAGCAATCGGATGTATAATACAGTCAAGACGAGGGCCAAGACGAGCATCACCCAGCCCATGGCCGATGCCTTTCCCATGTCGAAGTACTGGAGGCCGTATCTGTACGCCAGAAGATTGACGACCTCCGTGGCGCGGCCCGGCCCTCCTTCCGTGATCACCAGGATCGTATCGAAGGCGCGCAAGCCGCCGATGGTCCGGATCAACAACGTCACCCCCAGGACCGGCTTCAGCATCGGCACAAAGATATACCGAGTTCTCTGCCACGCGGTGGCCCCATCCACCCTTGAAGCGTCGCGGATCTCGGTTGGGATCGACTCCAGGCCAGCACCGAAGAGAAGGATCACCATCGGTGTGTAATACCAGATATCCACGACGATCACCCAGAACATGGCGCCGATCGGCTTGGTGAGCCACGCGCCCCCGATTGGCAACCCGATGGCCTCGAGAAGCCATGTCAGTGCCCCAAACTGCGCGTTGAGCAGGAAACGCCACTGGATACCCACGACGACCGGCGTCACGACCATCGGCACCAAGTAGAGCGCCTTCAGCCAAGGCCAGTGGCTGCAATAGTGGTCAAGGAGCAATGCGACCAGCATTCCGACCGCGATGGAGAGGGCGACCGTGAACACGAGAAAGACGATACTCCGGCTGAACGCATCCCAGAACCGGGGCTCTTTCCACAGCCACTGGTAATTCCCAAGACCGTAAAATCGATTAAGATCGGGCTGAGACAGGACCTTGTACTGGAAACTCGTCCAGAGCGACACCAGCAAGGGATAGACGAAAACCAGCGCGACGATCACGACGGTCGGACTGACCATCGCCATGGCGGCTCGTCGGTCCTTCATGTCACCGACCTCGCTAGCGGAGCGAAGCCATCCACCCCAATCACCACCATTGGATGCCCCCTTACACTCTCAAGAGAGATCCCGAGTCTGGAAGAAATTCGCGGTCAAGAGCCCTCCTGAGGGTTTCATGTGCTCGAGGGCTGTTGAATCAGCTCAAACACGATGCCCCCAATTTTGTCCGTGTCAAGATAGGCGAAGGCGCCGCCGCCGAGCATCCTGCCGCTTGAAACCACCCGAAACCCTTTTCCCACGAGCTTCGCCGCCTCCCCGTCAAGATCATCGACGAGAAAGGCGAGGTGGTTGACACCCTCGCCGTGTTTCTCCAGGAATTCCATCTGGAGAGATTTCCCGGAGATGGGTTGAACGAGTTCGAGTTGGACTGCACCCATCTGCGTCGTACTTATCCGGTTCTTCACGTCAGGCGCAGGTTTACCATACACCTGCCTATCGAATATCGGCGCTGGGCCTTTCGGCGACTCAAATGGACCGATGCCCAAACTTTCGTAAAACTTCACCGCCTCATCCATATCTCTGACGATTACGCCTATCTGACAGAAATTTGCAAATGGCGATTTCCCTTTCCCACCCATATTCATCTCATCTTCCTCTTTGGCCGTTCGCCGCCAAGCTGGACAAGAAGACATACACCAGTTGATGCCGTCCTGTGGCCGATATGCCCCAAATCCTTCCGCGACCAAACGTCCCGGGCCTCCGCATGAACACGTGGCGTGAGGGAGCAAAGGGCCATGCCACCCTTTGCTCCCTCTCGTACGCCTCGAACATTCAACCTCCCCTCATCCCTCCCAGGGCAGTTTGGGCCCCTTCCAGGTGCCCACGGGGTACTTCCGTTCCTTCAACAGTTGCGTAACCAATTCGTTGGATCGCTCCAGCGCCTTGGCCATGGGGTACTGCCCTGACCAGCCCGCATGGATCTCTGCCCCCACCTTCTCCAGGATCTCCGACCATTCGGGGATGATCGGGAAATCATACGCGTTCTCCAGTTGCACCTTCATGACCGGGAGCCAGATAAACTTCTGGTGCAGGTCTGGTCTGTCGAAGACCGACCTGCGCGTCGGCGGCACCTGAAACTCACTGGTGAACCTCGCCTGCTTGTCCTTGGTAACGCACCACACCGCAAAATCGAAGGCCTCCTTTTGGTGCTTGCTGGCCTTCGGGATCCCGATACACCAGCCATCGTTTGCCGCCATCCCGACCTTTCGGCCCGGAACCCACCCGGCAAAGGGCAGTGTCGTCCAGCGAATCTTCCCGGCCACCTTTGACTTCTCCTTGTCCTCGACCATCGGGATACGCGATGCCCACTGCATCGTCTGCGTGACTGCCTGGCCGCTCATCATCGCCTCATTGGTCTCCACGTTGGTGAAACGCAGGACGTCCTTCGGCGCGTAGTTCAGCAAGTCCCGCAGCCACTCAGCAGCCAGCAGGCCTTCCTTCGAGTTGAGTGTCGGGTTGAGCTTCTCGTCGAACCACCGACCGCCGGCCGACATCATCACGTTCGACCAGTTTTCTGACGGCACCTGCATCGCCTGCGTGTTGATCGAGGTGCCCTTCTGCCCATTCTTCGTCAGTCGCTTGACGATATTCACCCACTCGCTCTGGGTGAAGGACGTTCCCAACGGCGGTACCTTGATCCCCTCCTGGTCGAATATGTCTTTTCGGTAGGCGCACATCAAGATGTTGGAGGAGAGGGGGATGCCAATGGCTTTCCCTTTGTAGGTGAACATCTGCTTCTGCTTGGGTATGAAGTCCTGCCAGTCGAGCGCCGCCCCCGCCTTTGCGATCAAGTCATCAAGCTGCAAGAGCTGCCCTGTCCCGGCCTCCGGACCGACAAACTTGTTGCCGATGGTGAAGATGTCATAGCGATCGGTCTTGGCAATAAGCTCCGCCATCTGCTTGGAGAGGGCCTCGGCATAGGGGGCCTCATCCCATTCCACCTTGACCCCGGTCTGCTTCTCGTAGTCCGGCAGCATGTCGCGGATCGCCTTGGTCACCGGGTAGGGGTAGGCCAGGGCCCGCAGGGTCACCCCCCGTGTCTGGGCCGGGGCCTTGGAGGCGGTGGCCGACAGTGCCCCCACGCTCCCGGCGGCCACCACGCCTCGAATGAAATCCCGCCTCGTCATCCGTGCCATGGGAATCTCCTTTCAATTGGGTGCACACTTGCCGCGATGTCTGGCCAGCCGCCTCGGGGAGAACATCTCACTCCCAAGGCAGCTTGGCGCCCGTCCAGGTGCCCACAGGATACCTGCGCTCCTTCAAGAGGTCAGTCACCAGTTGATTCGCCCGGTCCAACGCCTTCGCCAGCGGGTACTGCCCCGCCCAGCCGCCGTGGATCTCCGCGCCCACTTTCTCCAGGATCTCCGCCCACTCGGGGATGATCGGGAAGTCGAAAGTGTTCCCGAGTTGCTCCTTCATCACCGGCAGCCAGACAAACTTCTGGTGCAGCTCCGGCTTGTCGAACACCGATGTGCGCGTCGGCGGCACCAGCGTCTCGGTGACGAACTTCGTCTGTTTGTCCTTCGTCACGCACCACGCAGCGAAGTCAAAGGCCTCGCGCTGGTGCCTGCTGGCCTTCGGAATCGTGATCGCCCAACCATCGTTCAGCGCGAGACCCACTTTGCGACCCGGAACCCAGCCGGCGTACGGGAGCGTCGTCCAGCGCACCTTTCCAGCCACCTTCGACTTCTCCTTGTCCTCGACCATCGGGATGCGCGACGCCCACTGCGGCGCCTGCGTCACCACCTCGCCGCGCATCATCGCCTCGTTCGCTTCGGTGTTGCCGTAGCGCAGCATGTCTTCGGGCGCATAGTTCATCAGCTCCCGCACGTATTCCGCAGCCAGCAAACCCTGCTTGGAGTTGAAGGTTGGATTCAGCTTTTCGTCGAAGAACCGGCCCCCCGCTGACATCAGTACGTTCGACCACACTTGCGTCGCGGCCGCCATCGGATTGACCAGGAAGGTGGTGCCTTTCTGCTTCCCCTTGGCCAGGCGCTTGACGATGCCCAGCCACTGGTCATGGGTGTAGGACGTGCCCAAGGGCGGCACCTTGATCCCCTCCTGGTCGAAGACGTCCTTGCGGTACGCGGTCATCATGATGTTGGACGACAGGGGGATTCCGTACGCCTTCCCCCTGAACGCGAACATCTGCCGCTGCTTGGGCATGAAGTCCTGCCAGTCAAAGGCCGACCCAGCCTTGGCGATCGGATCGTCCAACGCCAGGAGTTGCCCGGTCCCAGCCTCCGCCCCCAACCACATGTTCGAGACAGTGAAGAAATCATAGCGGTCGGTGTTTGCCACCAATTCCGCCATCTGCTTGGAGAGCGCCTCGGAGAACGGCGCCTCCTCCCATTCCACCTTGACCCCGGTCTGCTTCTCGTACTCCGGCAGCATGTCGCGGATCGCCTTGGTCACCGGATAGGGGTAGACTAAGGCCCGCAAGGTCACCCCCCGTGTCTGGGCCGGGGCCTTGGAGGTGGTCGCGGCCAACGCCCCGACACTCCCGGCGGCCACCACGCCTCGAATGAAATCCCGTCTCGTCATCCGTGCCATGGGACCCTCCTTTCTCAACCGGTCTAATACCACACGCTGATGGACATGGCTTGATTTCGCCCGCAGGGACGAAGATCCCGACCGGAGGCACCTCCCCAGGCCTCCCTTCGATGCCGGTCAATCACCCCTTCCATGGACGGCTGTCCTCTCCCACGGCAGGCAAGACTTCCTGGACAAGCCAGCCTTCACCGCTACGCAACAAGCAGTATTCGGTTCGGATCGATCTCCTGCCGAATCAGTCGAACCTGCTCCTGCGTCGGAGGCTCCGTCTGCCCAATGTGTTGGGGCAGCGCGGGCCGGAAGCTCATGGACTCTAGCACGTCCTCCAGAGTCACACCGGGGTGCAGCGACTCCAGTTGCATCTCCTTGGTCTCGGCATGAAAGCCGAAGACGGCCTTGTCCGTGATCACCTTCCACGGTCCCCCCGGCGCCAGACCGGCCTTGATTCGGCTGTCCTTCCCGTCAAGGTAGCCCACGCTGGTGATGAAATCCACCCGCTCGACGAAGGTCCGCTTTCGCAGATCGGTGAGCACGATGGGGCGGCTGACGAAAGCCAAATGGTCCGTCTGGGCGAGACAGCCGATCAGGCGCGCCTTGGGGCGCCGGTACTCGCCGATCGCCGTGATGTTCAGGTTTCCAAACCTGTCAATCTGCGGCGCGGAATCAAAGCAGACGTCGAATTGGCGCCGCGCCAACATGTCGCACTTGTCCCCCGTGTTCGATAGCTGCGCCGCGGCAGGCCAAGTCGTAATGTGATGCTGCGTCAGCTTTGGCGGAATGCGTTGAAGGTCGGGACTGAGCAGGTTGCCCCAATAGATCGTAAAGTTTGGGGCATGGGTCATCTGTGCCAGCCGCGCCGCAGCGATTGGAATCCCTACTGCCAGGGTAAAGGCGCGGCCTGCCGTGCCCACTCCGACAAACCCCAGCTCTCCATCGCGGAGCTCTCTGGCGGCCGTGGCAACCAGGAGCTCATTTGGGCTGTAGTCCTCTGCATACGCCATCGAACGGACCTCCTATCTTACCGAGAGCTGACTGAGCCGCTTCACTGTGACGGCCTTCTGGAGGTAGTCCCAGTGATCTGTGACGCCGTAGATGTACGTGGCCGCGTACTCCTTGAAACGAGCGGGATCTTTTGCGCACTCCTGGTAGTACTGCATGTGCTCCTCATCCTCGTCGTAGTAACCATCACAGCTGCCGGGGTGCGCGCCGTACGGCACCTCGACAATGGCCTCCACCCACTGGTGGGGAACATAGGTCAAGGTTGGCTGACGCGCGATCTCCGCATGCGGGACGATCCGCTCCACAGTGACGATGAGCCTTTGGGCTGCTTTCGCCTGGATGAAGTCGATGTCGTCGCTGTCCCGTTGCACCGGCCACTGGACGTTGCCGAACTCGTCGCCCACGTAGCCGTGCAGCACGGTGAAATCGGAGGTCGCGGCCTGAACCGCGTGGTACTTCTCGCCGGTGAAAGGGCAGGTGATCTCGCGGATCTGTTCCGGGTTATGCTTGGCCATGCCGGTGCCCAGGAGCACCTTGGTCGGCATGAATGAGATGCCTTGGGAAGCCGCCCTGAATCGCGCGATCATCGCTGTCTCGGGAAAGTCCCGCACCTCGATTTCGCCCGCCTCGACCCCGCGACGGAAGTTGTGGGCCATCCCAAACTGGAAGAGACCTTCGTACACAGCCTCCACACGCCTAAGGGCTCCTACCCCGGCCAGCATGTCGGTGGTGATGCCAGCCGGAAATCCCAATACGTGAAGATCCGTCACGCCCTGACGGATCAGCTCCCGGACAAACGCCACCGGGGTTCGCCTGATGATGCTGCCGCCGATCGTAATACAGCTCCCGGACGGAACCAGCCTGGCTGCATCCGACAATTGCATCAGCTTGCGTTGCATTGCAGTTCGCCTCCCGACGATGAGTATTCCCAAGTACCGCTATGAGACCACACAGGCAATGTCGGCGTCCGCCCTTTCAGATCCCGGGCCCTCCATCCCGTCCTTTGGCCAGCGCCGCCGGACACGAGGTTGCCTGTCGGAGACCCCATGGAATATCTCTCGTCACCACCTCCTCACGCCCTCGTTGTGACCATTCTCGGATAGGCCTCTGTTCCCTCAACTCCCTGGCGGATCAGAGGATTCCACTCTCCCGCCACCTCTGCAGGTCGGCCGGGGAGTGCCCGAGCAAGTCGCCGTACACGTAGGCGTTGTCTTGGCCGAGGGCCGGCGGGGAGTGCCGCACCTGGACGGGGGCGCTCGCCAACTTGACCGGGTTCCCCATCACCGGCACGGTGCCGCCGCCGGGCGCCTGGACGTCGAGCACGAGTCCCTGCTGGCGGAGCTCGGGGTCCGTGGCCACCTCCTGGATCCGCCGCACCGGCCCGCAGGCCACCCCCGCCTTCGCCAGGATCGTCGCCGCCTCCTGGCTCGTGTGCCGGGCGGTCCACGCGGCGATGAGGGCGTCGATCTCGTCCTTCCGCGCGGCCCGCGCCTGCATCGTCGCGTAGTCCGGGTGGGTCCGCAGCTCCTCCCGGCCCAGCACCTCGGCCAGCTTGCCCCACATGGGGTCGACCGGGGCGACGATGTGGATGTAGCCGTCCTTCGTCGGGTACGTGTTGATGGCGGCGTGGAGGGGATGGCGGTTGCCGTTGCGGGTGATCGCCGTCCCGGTCAGCAGGAACCAGGGGATGCTGGTGAGTAGCACGGAAATCCCACAGGGGACCAAGGCCACATCCACCTCCTGGCCCCGGCCGGACCGCCAGCGCTGCTCCAGCGCCGCCAGCGTTCCGTAGGCCGAGTATATGCCGGTCAAATGGTCAACGATGGCTGTGCCCACGAGGGTTGGTTGGCCATCCGGCGGCCCGGTGAGGTCCATCAAGCCGCTCATCGCCTGGGCGATCTCGTCATACGCCGGCCAGGTGGCCAAGGCACTCGTCCGGCCGAAGCCCGAAATGTTCACCATCACCAGCCGGGGGTTGAGCTTCGCCAGCTCGGGGTAGGCCATGCCCATCTCCTCCATGACCCCGACCCGGTAGTTCTGTACCAGCACGTCCGAGCAGGCGACGAGCTCGCGGAGGAGGGCCTTCCCCTGGTCGGTCCGCAAGTTCAGCGTGGCGCCCCGCTTGTTGCGGTTGAAGTTGGCAAAGTACAGGCTGAAGCCCTCATGCAGCGGGAAAGCCAGGCGCCCCTCTTCCCCCCGGAGGGCCTCCACCTTGATCACCTCGGCCCCCAGGTCCCCGAGGAGTTGGGCACACAGGGGGCCCGCGATGTAGCGGGAGAGATCGATCACGCGGATGCCGTCGAGGGGAACCGTCATACGCAAACCTCCAGATGGTCGGAGTTCCGACAAGGATCACCTGCCTCGATCATCAGCCCACTGGCAGCCGTGCAAGGAAATCCTTCCTGACCCCGTATCGGGGAGAAGGCACCGGCGCACCTACTCCCCGATGTTGCTCAGGTACTGGGCAAGGCGTGATGCCGTGCTCCAGCCCCCCGGGCACCCCGGATGCCAGCCGCCAGCCGCTTAGGGGACAACTGCACTCGCGGTTCCCACCGTCGCCATCTCACCCTTCTGATTGCGGGACCAGACGTCAAGGACGAGGCGGATCCCATCCGCTTCCTTCACCCGTTCGCGGACGAGTCCACGGGCGGTGATGACGTCGTTGATCTCAACCGTCTTGACAAAGGCGTGAGAAGTCCGACCAGTCAGAAACCAGTGCTTCCCAAAGAAGTTGACCAACATCTTGGAAAGATAGCCAGTGGACATCAGTCCCTGGGCGATGGGCGCAGGCAGGCCGGCTGCGACCGCCGCCTCTCGATCGGTGTGGATGTTGCGCGTCCCAAAGGAGAATATGGTCATCTGTTCAAAAGTGACCACTTCCGAGAGGGCAGGGAGAGCCGCCCCAACAGGGGTATCGCGTGAGGCGCTCTCAGCTACTGGCGCCCCCGGAGGAACCTCGCCGGTTACTGCGGGACCCTCTGGCGAAGCCGTCCGCTGGCCGGGCACGAGCCCCTGAGGGATACGGAATACCTCTATCCCTTTGTTGCGGACCAGCACGTTTCCATTCGTATCCCGTGCCTCCGCAGTGAGCACGGTGTAGCCTTTGCCGCGCCGAACGAACTTCTCAGTAAATGCTCCCTCGAGGAGGACGCGCTGCCCGAGCTTGATGGGCCCGAACAGCTCCAATTCTTCGCGAGCGTGCAGTCCAGCAACGTTATCCCGGTTGTAACCCAACACGTAGATTGCCAGGAGCGGGTTGGTCAGGAGTGTGGCGTGGCCGATCCGCTCGCCGAAGGGAGAGTCCGCGAAATACCACGGGTGATAGTCATTGATGGCATAGGCGTAACTCTTGATCCGGTGTTCGTCGATTACAATTTCGATCGGACCGAACCGCTCACCAACCTCCACGTTTTCCCAGGTGGGTTCCTTGAGGGCAACGCCCTTTGGCGATTCCCAAACCATCTTGTTTCTCCTCGCTTCGGACGAAGCAGTCCAGAAATCGATTGCGAATCTTGCATCGGCCGGATTCATGCAGACAGGGCATGGGGAGGGGCGCGGCCTGGCCTATAGGACCTTGCATCGCTCCACAGCGCGTCCCCCGAGAGCGTCCGTCATCCGGCCGATGCACCGACCACGCTGCGCACCGCCGTGACGATGTCGCTCTCCTTTGGAAGATAGGCCTCTTCCAAGGTCGGGCTGAACGGGATCGGCGTCCAGGGCGCTCCCACCCGCTGAATGGGGGCATCCAGGTAGCCGAACGCCTTGTTGGCGACGACGGCCGCGACCTCCCCACCGAAGCCCCCCCGCACCGGGGCCTCGTGGACGATCACCAGGTGGCCGGTCTTCTCGACGGAGCCGAGGATGGTCTCCTCGTCCAAGGGCTGGATCGAGCGGAGGTCGATGACCTCCGCGCTGATGCCCTCCCGGGCCAGGCTCCGCGCGGCGCCCAGCGCCCGGTCCACCATCAGGCCGGTGGCGACAATGGTCACCCCGTCCCCCGGCCGCTTGATGTCCGCCTGGCCGATCGGCACGAGGTACTCCCCCTCCCGAACCTCCCCCTTCGTGTTGTAGAGCAGCTTGTGCTCGAGGAAGATGACGGGGTTCGGGGTGCGGATGGCCGCCTTCAGCAAGCCCTTGGCGTCGGCGGGGGTGGCGGGCATCACAATGGTGAGGCCGGGGACGTTCGCGAGCCAGGATTCCACGCTCTGGCTGTGGTGGGCCGCAAAACGCATTCCACCACCGTAGGCCAGGCGCACCACCAGCGGGGCCGACACCTCGCCGCCATACATGTAGTGCATCTTGGCGGCGTGATTGACGATGGCATCCATGGCGATCGTAGTGAAGTCGGCGAACATCACCTCCGCCACGGGGCGCATCCCCATCAGGGCGGCCCCCACCGCCGCCCCGACGATGGCCGATTCGCTGAGCGGGGTGTCGAAGATCCGCTCCGGACCGAGTTCCGCCAGCAGGCCCTGCGTCACATTGAAAGCCCCGCCGGCCACGGCCACATCCTCGCCCATGATGAACACGCGATCATCGCGCTGAATCTCCTCACGCAGGGCCTCCCGAATAGCTTCGCGATAGGTAAGCTCTCTCATGACCTCCTCCCGACCACCAGCTCCGGACTCTCAGGCGCGTAGACATCTTTATAGAGCTCCTCGGGAGCGGGGAATGGACTCTCCTCCGCATACTGGATGGCATCGTCGATCTCCGCCTCCACCTCGGCAGTGATCTTGCTCACGAGTGCGTCAGTCAGGGTCCCGCGCTGCATCAGTTGAGCCCGCATCCGGGCGATCGGATCCTTGGCCTGCCACTGCTCGATCTCGGCGGGATCTCGGAAGGCTTCCGGGGGCTGGACTTCACAATGGTTCCGGTAGCGATAGGTCATGCACTCCAGCAGCGTCGGCCCCTCGCCCGCCCTGGCGCGGGCGGCAGCGGCCTGCACCGCCTCATAGACGGCGAAGATATCGTTGCCGTCCAGGCGCATTCCGGGGAAGCCATACCCCTGGGCCCGGCAGGCAAAGTCGGAGCCAGCAAAGTGTTTGGACAGCGGGGTATATTCGGAGTATCCGTTGTTCTCGAGCACGAAGATGATGGGCAACTTGAAGACCCCGGCGAAGTTGAGTCCCTCGTGGAAGTCGCCTCGCTGGGCTGCGCCGTCCCCAAAGAAGTCGACCACGACATTGTCCCTTCTCTGGAGTTTGAACGCGAGCGCAGCGCCAACCGCCACGGTGATCGAGGCTCCCACGATTCCGCTGCCCAGCAGCACGCCGCGCTCGGCGTCGCCCATGTGATGCGCAGTGGCTTTCCCCCTGGCCGGCCCTGTGACTTTGGCGTATACCCCCGCCATCTGCACCCGGGCCGAGATCCCTTTAACCAGAAAGGCGCCGCGGGTCCGCAAGGAGGGCATCACGTGGTCCTGCTGCCGCAATCCGTAGCAGGCGCCGACGGCGATGGCCTCCTGCCCCTGGCTCCCATGCGGCAACTCCACCACACCACCCTTCCCCCAGAGCCCGCAGATGCGGTCCTCGAACACCCGGGTGAGGACCATCCAGCGGTACATCTGGATCAGGTCCTTTTCAGTCAGTTGATCAGAGTAGCCCATAACCCCTCTCCTCCTTCCAGTGGTACCGTGAGGTGCAATTCCATCCACGTCACACCGCCTTGGAGGGGCAGCCACCGCCCACCCAACAGCCGCCGGGGTCCTACGGAGGAAGGATCCCGGGCTGTTCCAGGCGGCGCTTCACCGCCTGGAGGAACTGCACCGCAGGCGCGCCGTCCACCACCCGATGATCGTAGGAAAGGCACAAGTACATCACCTTGCGGACGACGATCGCTCCGTCCCGGACCACCGGCGTGTCGGCCACCTTGCCCATGCCCAAGATGGCAACCTCCGGCTGGTTGATGATCGGGGTGAAGAGCAGGGAGCCAAACGCGCCCGAGTTCGTCACCGTAAAGGTGCTGCCGGTCAGGTCATCCGGGGTGAGTTGGCCATCACGAGCGCGGGCGGCCATCTCGTCGATCTCCCGCGAAATCCCTTCCACGTCCTTCCGATCCGCAAAGCGAATCACCGGGACCAGCAGGCCTTGGTCGAGCGCGACGGCCACCCCGATGTGAATGTCTCTCTTAACCAGAATCCGTTCCTCCACCAACGAGGCGTTGAGAATTGGGAATTCACGTAACGCCTGCGCTGCCGCCCAGGCAACGTAGGCCGTGTACGAGGACCCCGATTCTTTCCGGAGGGCAGCCACTTCGCTCACATCCACATCGACTACCGTCGTGACGTCTGCCGCTGTCCGCCGACTCAACGAGACTCGTTCGGCAATGCGACGGCGAAGGCCGGTGAGCGGGATCACCTGGGCGTCCTCAGGAGCCTCGACCACTGGCGCGGCCATGCCTTGAGAGGCAAACGCCCGAACATCCTTTTCCGTCACAAGCCCACCCGCCCCAGTACCCGCCACCTGCGAGATCTCCACGCCCAATTCCCGAGCTACCCGACGCGCGACTGGCGAAATCGCCTGGCGCCTACCGGGCGCAGCGGGCACACCGGGAACGGCGGGCTCCCTCGGTGTGGGCGGAGCTGTCACACCAGCGGCCTGCGGCCGCCCTGTCAGCAGTTCCTCGATGTTCTCCTCGGCCCCCGCCAGGATGGCCAGCGGCGTGTCCACGTTGGCTTCCTCTCCGGCCGGCACGAGCACCCGTCTGAGGATCCCGGATTGTGGGGCCTCGACCTCCATCTCCGCTTTGTCACTTTCGATTGAAACGAGTGGCTCCCCCTTCTTGACGGCGTCACCCTCTCTTTTCAGCCACTCGACCACTCGACCTTGTGTCATTGTCTGTGAAAGCCGGGGCATGCAGACTTGCTGGGCCATCAGATGACCCCTTCGGACTTCAGGTGGGCCACCTCCTTCACGGAGAGCCCCAGCCAGCGGCCATAGATTTCCTCGTTGTGCTGACCCAACAGCGGTGGAGGACGACGGATCTGCTTCGGGGTGTGGGAGAAGTGGATGTTCAGCCCTTGCATTGGCACCCGCCCGGCGGTCGGATGCTCGATCTCGGCGATCATCCCCCGGTGCCGGATCTGCGGATTCGCCACCACTTCGTCGATCGAGGCGACCTTCGCACACGGTAAACCGGCTTCCCGTACGAGATGAACGACCTCATCGGCCGTCTTATTCTCCACCCACTTTGCCAGGAGCGCCTCCCCTTCTTCAATATGCGCCATACGCGCGTCCAGGGTGGCAAAGCGCGGGTCCTGCAATACCTCCTCCTGACCCATCACCTTCACCAATTGCGGGAACAGTGAGTCGTTCCCCGCCGCGAGGTACACCCACCCTCCGTCCTTCGCCCGGAAGAGGTTCACGGGGGCAGCATATCGGTCCCGGTTGCCCCGGCGGGTCATCTTTCGCCCGAGAAGCAGATACTCAGGAATCGCAGTGATCAAGTAGGAGACGGCCGTATCCAGGAGGGCGACGTCTACTCGCTGCCCGATACCCGTATGCTCACGCGCCCGCAACGCCGCGAGGGTGCCGATGACGGCATACAGGGCCGTACTGTAGTCGACGACAAACGATCCGGCCATCGTCGGGGGCCCGTCGGGCGGGCCGGTCATTTCCATGAGGCCGCTCATGGCCTGCGCAATGACGTCGTAGCAGGCGAGGTTGGAATAGGGGCCATCCTGTCCGAACCCCGAAATACTCACCATGATCAGGCGGGGATTGATCGCCTTCAACACGTCATAGCCGCAGCCCATTTTCTCCATCGTGCCGGCGCGAAAGTTCTCGACGAGCACATCCGCGTGTCGGACGAGATCCCGGAGCAGGGCTGGACCGCGCGGGTGGCGAAAGTTGATGGTGACGCCCAGCTTGTTTCGATTCATGACGAGAAAGTACAGACTCTCGCCCCCGACCTGCGGCGCAACATCCCGGACGTCGTCCCCCCTGCCGCTCCGCTCGACTTTCACCACCTCCGCGCCCATGTCGCCCATGAGCATGCAGGAGAAAGGACCGGCGAGAACCCGCGTGAGGTCAAGAACCTTAATCCCTTCAAGCGGACCCTGCATAATGGCAGATACCTCCTCCTGGACCGACCGTTGCACGCCGACAGGGTCAGGGTCAGGGACTCAGCCTTCGACCAGTGCGCTGGCCCAGCCGGCCGCGGTCATCTTGCCGTCCTGGTTCTCGACCCAGATCTCCAGCTCCAGGCGGGTCCCCTCGGCATCCCGGCTCTCGCCGGTCACGGCCCCGCGCGCGGTGATGGTCTCCCCGGAATAGACGGGGCGGATGAACTTCATCTTCTCCCATCCGGTCGTGAACCAGGCGGGCCCGAAGAAGCTGGTGAGCATCTCCGTCAGGTAGACGCACTCCATCATCCCCTGGATCATGGTGGTGGGCAGGCCGCCCTTGCGGGCGATCCCGATGTCGGTGTGGATGTTCCGCAGGTGCTTCCCCACGCCCGAGAAGACCGCGACCTGTTCCTGGGTCACATGCTTGACCAGCGGGGCGAGCGGCGTGCCGGGGGTGAGACCCGGGCGGGCCTGTGCGACCGGCTCCACGTCTTTGCGGTATGCACCGGTGACGCGCTTCTCCACCGCCTCGGCGGTGCTCTTGCCCACCACGGGGCCCGGCTCGATGTGCAGGATCTCGACCCCGCGATGGCGCAGCAACACCCGGCCATCCTCGCCTCTCGCATCCGCCTCCATCACCACGTAGCCCTTGCCGCGCCGCTCGTACTTCTCGACGTACTTCCCATGCAAGCGCACGCGCTCGCCCACAAAGACCGGGTTCACGAACCACAGCTCTTCCTGGGTATGCAGCCCCACCACCGTGTTGGCATCGTAGACCGTGGTGAAGAGCTGGAGCAGGTCGTTGGCCAGGATGCCCGCGTGCCCGATGCGCTTGCCGAAGGGGGAGTCCCCGAAATACCAGGGATGGTAATCGTCCATCATGAAGGCAAAGGTCTTGATCTTGTGGTCCGTAATGACCTCCTCGATCGGACCGAACTCCTCGCCGACTTCGACCAGCTCATACAAGCCCTCTTTGAGTTTCCTGCCACCCGCCGTTCCCATGGACTGTTCTCCCCTCTTGGCTCCAGACATGATGTCGGCCTCCACCGGCCAATCGAGAGCGTTGGGCGCCCGCGGCTGCCGTTGTCTCACCTATCCCTTGACCGCCCCCGCCACCATACCCCGGATCAAGTGCTTCTGGAGGAAACCGAAAAACACGAGGAGCGGGACGATGGTGGCTGTGGCCAGCGCGCATAGCTCGTTCCATTCAATCTGTCGCTGACCTACCAGCAGTGATGCAGCCACTGGCAGTGTTCTGGCCATTCCCCCTCCCGCCAGGATCAGGGCGAACAAGAATTCGTTCCACGCCAGCAGCATGATGAAGATCGCCGCCGCCCCCAGCCCGGGCGCCGAGATCGGCAAGATCACTCGCCAGAACGCCCCCAACCGCGAGCAACCGTCGATCCGTGCCGCATCATCCAGGTCGGTCGGGATTCCGGCGAAGAAGCCCTGCATGATCCAGACGGCGTAGGGCAGGCTGAATGTGGTATAGGCGATAATCAGACCGGTCCGCGTGTCCAGCAGGCCGACCCGATTGAACAATTGAAACAGGGGGATAGCGTAGATGATCGGAAAGAGAAACCGCGTGCCGAGCAGCGCATAGGCGATGACGTTTCTGAACCGAAATGGGTAGCGGTCCAGCGCATAGGCTGCCAGGGACCCGAAAGCCAGGGCAATCACCGTCGTTCCAATCGCGATCACCACGGTGTTCAAGAAGTACCAGGCGTAGTCGTCCAACACGAAGATGTTCTGGTACGCGCCGAGCGTCGGCCTGAAAAGCCACACGGGAGGGATGGCCAGGGTGTCCAGTGGAGTCTTGAACGAACTGACGAAGATCCAGTAGATCGGAAACAGGGCCGCAATGAGATAGGAGCCAAGGAACGCGACGTCCAGGACGTGGCGGAGCCGGAACCGGAGCAACCGCGGGATAGCACGCGCCGTGGTGCGTGGAGCCACAGCAGCCCTTACGCCAGCCGAGAGGGCGGCTGCACGATCCGGCGTCACTGGGCGGTTATCCACTTCCCATACCCCCCGCTTTCATTGCAACCGCGACTCCTTCATGGCTTACCTGGATGATTCGGCCGTCGCTCTGAGGAGGCGGATGTAGAGAGCCACGAGCGCCACCGCCACCAGCAGCATGAGCCATCCCAAGGCGGAGGCCTTGCCCATGTCGAAGTAGTAAAACCCCATCCGGTATGCGA
>Ga0155960_1070_pt1 | contig 18455 bp, 18 predicted proteins | sample RifCSPlowO2_02_FD_107614 | JGI IMG/M metagenome (GOLD analysis project Ga0155960, IMG submission 107614) | candidate division NC10 bacterium RIFCSPLOWO2_02_FULL_66_22
CCAACCGGGACCTGAAGCGGGCCGTGGAGGAGGGGACCTTCCGCGAGGACCTCTACTACCGCCTGAACGTGGTCCCCATCACGCTGCCGCCGCTGCGGCAGCGGCGCGATGACATCCCCCTGCTGGTGGAGCACTTCATTGCGAAGTACAACCGCGAGTTCAACCGCAGGGTCAAGGGCTTCTCCGCCGGGGCCACCGCGGCCCTCTACCAGTACGACTGGCCCGGGAACGTGCGCGAGCTGGAGAACGTGATCGAACGCGCCGTAGCGCTGGCCCAGAGCGAGACCGTCTCCTTGCGCGAGTTGCCCCTGGATATCTCGATCCTGGGCCCCGAGACGATCGAGCACATTCAGAAGTCAGGGCTGAGCCTGCGCGAGGCCCGGAACCACTTCGAGAAGCAGTACATCCTGAATATCCTGGAGAAAGTCCAGTGGAATCAGACCGAGGCCGCCAGGATCCTCGGCTTGCATCGGAACACGCTGCTCTGGAAGCTCCAACGTCTGGGCATCGAATCCCGCCCCCACGCGCTCACCGCCTGACCAAACGTTTTGCCCGATTATTTGTGCACATTGCATAAGAATTTGTGAATGGTAGTAACTCCCTACCACCGTTGCCGTTTCCGGCACTTTGCCCTCAAGATTTCGCAATGAGACGCCTGAGGCTGCCCAAGCTATTGGGCAAACCCATATCCAAGAGCCTTCCTATCCCATTGAGGTAATCACGCGCCAATTGTGAAGGTTTAGCGTTCCCCATACTATCCGATCTTTCCTGGCATGAACCCTGCTCTCTCCAGGGACTATCGAGGGATCGCGTTCATAGTCCGGAAAAAGTCTTCAGATCCTGAAGGACGTAGTAAACAGTAAACAGCGAGGGGTGAGGGAGGCAACGATCATGAAGAAGCTCATCGTGTTGGTCGTGGTGGTGCTGGGCCTGTTGGCGATCATGCCGGCGATGGAGATCGACTCATCGACTCAGGTGTTCAGCCGCGCTGGCTTCGCGGAGGGAGGTCCGTAGGCTACCTCTTCGATCCGCGCTTTAAGGATTAAATGAATAGGGGGATGAGGTGAACACCTCATCCCCCTTTTTTTTCCTACGGTTCAGGTCTTTTCATAAGCGCTGGATTTACCTTGACAACCCTTTCCACGGTTGTTAGGTGTGATTCCTGACTTGCTGGTCGCTTGTGCTTTCGAGGACCCCCCTGAGGCTGGAGTGAGGAAAAAAACCCGGTGATGGTTTCCAAAAGAAAATCGGGTGACGTCCCGCGTTGGAAGATTGCCCTCATAGCGGCGATCCTTGGGACCCTCGGGGTGTGTTCCGTATTCGCTGCGCAGGATAAAGCGGCCGCGCGGCCCGGAACCGAGCGCCAGGGAGGCGTCTATCGACGTTCCTTGAACAACCCTGTTACCCTGGACCCCGCCCGCCCCAACGACATCTTCGGGCGTACCATCGCCAACCAGCTTTTCGATGGGCTGGTCCAGTTCGACGGTGCTCTCGCCATAAGGCCTGCCATCGCTGAAACGTGGACCGCCTCCCGCGACGGGCTGGTGTGGTCCTTCACCCTGAAGAAGGGCGTCAAGTTTCACCATGGCCGCGAGGTGACCGCAGAAGACTTCGTATACTCCTTCACCCGGATCGTTGACCCAAAGACGAAATCGGCCGGCGCGGCCCTCTTCATGAAGATCAAGGGGGCGCGCGAGTTCGCAGAGGGGCGCGCGACCAGGGTCGAGGGCCTCGCGGCCCTTGATCCGTATACACTCCGGATCACCCTGGCCGAGTCCCAGGCACCTTTCGTCTCGTCTCTTGCCGTCGGCTTCGCAAAGGTGGTCCCACGGGAGGTTGTGGAGAAGCTCGGCGAGGATTTCGGTCGCCAGCCGGTGGGCACCGGGCCCTTCAAGTTCGTCGAATGGGTTCGGGGCAAGCAAATCACCCTCGCTGCCAACCCGGATTACTTCGAGGGACGCCCAAACCTCGACCGGCTGGAATACCGAATCTTCACCGGCGAAGTCCTCGACGAGACGTTCGGGGAGTTCGAGCGAGGGAACCTAGAGGACGCAGGGATTCCCGCACGAGAGCGCCCACGGCTCCTGAATGGACGGAAGTACCAGTTCGTCCGGCGGGCCGTTCTCGGTATCTCCTTCCTGGGGATCAACACGGCCGAAACACCCCTCGACAATCCGCGCGTTCGCCAGGCGCTCAACTACGCCATCGACCGCCGCATCATCGTTCGTGAGATCTACCAGGACCAGTACCTCCCAGGCGTTGGGATCCTCCCGCCGGGCACCTATGGCTACGACCCGAAACTCGGCGGCTACCCCTACGATCCCAAGAAGGCGGCCGAGCTCCTTGCCGCTGCGGGCTACCCGGGTGGAAAGGGCCTGCCGGTCATCCACATCTGGTCGGCCCGGAAAAACGAAGAGGCCATGGCAGAACACGACGCCATCGCCAGGTCCCTGGCTGCCGTGGGGATACGGGCCGAGGTCCACTACAATACCAACTGGCCCGAATACAAGGCTCAGGTCTACGCGGGAAAGCTGCCGATCTTCCGGTACAGTTGGTACGCGGATACACCCGACCCCGAGACCTTCCTGGGACAGCTCTTCGACTCCAGGAGCACCGATAACATCACCCGGTACCGCAATCCGACCGTGGATTCCCTCCTCCAGCGGGCTCGCCTCGAGCCTGACGCGCAGAAAAAGCTCCGGCTTTATCAGGAGGTGGAACAGCGGATTGTCAGCGAGGCACCCCTCATGGTGCTGAGTTACTATACCTATGAGCGGGTTTTCCAGCCTTACGTCAAGGGAATCCAGGTGAGCGCCCTTGGAGACCCCTACATTCCCATGAAGAAGATCTGGATCGAACGGGGCAAGGGGGAGTAGGCGCGCCCTGGCGGGGGCGCCGGCGCTATGGCGATGGACCTCACGCTTCGCACAAAGTTCATCCTCGTCGTCAACCTCCTGGTGGTGCTGCTCGTCGGCAGCGCGGCCTTCCTGATGGAGCTGCGGCAGCGCAACGCCATCGTCGAGGAGGTGAAGAAACGCGCCCTGATCCTGGCCCGGGGCCTGGCGGACGCCAGCGCCAACTCGCTGGTCACGTACAATTACGTGGGGGTGGAACAGAGCCTGGCCGTGGCGACCAGGAGCCCCGACGTGGTGTATGCCGTGGTCCTGGACAAGGAGGGCAACATCGCGGCGAGCAGCGTCCGGTCCGCGCCGATCCAGTGGCTCCTGGCGGGCACGGACGTGACCCCTCCCCCGGCGGGGACCGATCCGATCATCCGCCAGCGCCGCATCCCCGGCTCTTCGGACGAGACCGTGTATGATGTGTGGGTGCCGGTCGCCATCGAGGGCTCCGACCAGCGCTGGGGAACGGCTCGCGTGGGCGTCTCCCTCGAGAGCATGCACCAGGAGATCGCGCGGACCCGGTGGCAGATTGCGGCCATCGGCCTCATATCTCTCGTCGTCGGTAGCCTGAGCTCCATTGTGCTGGCTCAGCGGATCACCAAACCTCTCCAGGCCCTGACCCGCGGCGTGGCGGCCGTGGGCCATGGCGACCTGACCCAACGGATAGACATCCAGACCAAGGACGAGCTGGGCGAGCTGGCCCACGCCTTCAACGACATGACCGCCCAGCTGGCCCGGGTGCGAGACCTGGAGGAACGCCTGCGTCGCGCCGACCGCCTGGCGGCCCTGGGGACCATGGCTGCCGGGATCGCCCACGATATCCGCAACCCCCTCACCTCCATCCTCATCTTCTCCCAGCTCATGTCCCTCCACCACGACGACCCCGACGTCCGGCAGAAATTCGACCGGGTCGTGCCGCGGGAGCTGGAACGGGTCCAGGGCGTCATCGAGGACATGATGGAGCTGGCGCGGCCGGCCGCCCTCAACCTCGAGCCCACCAACCTGAACGAGGTGCTGACCCAGGCCCTGGAGCTGTACGAGGAGCAGGCGGCCACCCAGGGCGTGAAGGTCGCCCGGGAGTTCGACCCCGATCTCCCGTTCTGCAACGCCGACCGAAAGCGCCTCCATCGGTGCTTCAGCAACCTCCTCGCCAACGCCATCCAGGCCATGGCCAAGGGGGGTGATCTGGCCGTCCATACCAGCCTGGTGTCGGACGTCCCTGCGGCCGCGTCCCCGTCGGCAGGCGCCCCCCCCGACGCCATGATCCGCGTGACCATCGCCGATACGGGGCAGGGCATCCAGCCCGACCGCCTGTCCCGCATCTTCGACCCCTTCTACACGACCAAGGAGAAGGGGCTGGGCCTGGGCATGGCCATCACCCACCGCATCGTCGAGGACCACACGGGGACCATTGACGTGCAGAGCCAGGTGGGCCTCGGCACCACCTTCACCATCCACCTCCCGGTGAGCCCGTAGCCTCCGCCTCCCCGCGCGCCCGATCCACGCCCGATTACTCCTCCTCCCAGTGCGACGAATTCTCCGAGACCCCCGGAGAGTGGGGGAACCACAGGTGGACGCAGATAGGGGGACGGTGCGAATTCCATTGACAGCCAAAAGAGGCGGATTGTATTTTCCGCCTGCCTGCACATCGTCATGAATACCCACGCGACCATCCGCCTCGAACACGTGACCAAGCGATTCGCCCTCGGACCCGACGGCGGATTCACGGCCGTGGAGGACGTGTCCCTGGAAGTCCTGGCGGGCGAGTTCGTCTCGGTGGTGGGTCCCTCCGGGTGCGGGAAGTCCACGGTGCTGGGGATGGTCTCGGGGCTCCTGCCTCCCAGTGCGGGACGCATCCTCGTCGAGGGGGAGGCGGTGGCCGGGATCAACAAGAGGCTGGGCTACCTCTTCCAGCGGGACGCGCTCTTCCCCTGGAAGACGATCCTGGACAACGTGGCGGTCCCCCTGCTCTTCCGCGGATGGAATGCCCGGACGGCGCGGGCGCGGGCGCACGAGTGGATTCAGCGGGTCGGCCTGGCCGGATTCGAAGGCTACCATCCCCACCGGCTCTCCGGCGGGATGCGCAAGCGCGTCTCCCTGGCCACGTGATCAAGGCCAAGCAACAGGGGAAGGAGCTGCGGATGATCGTCTCCTTTACCCACCTGCCGGGCACGCCCCTGGTCGTCAACACGAAATACCGCAATGAGATCAAGAACCCCAAGGATCTCCGGGGTCGCCCGGTGGGGGTGACCGCTCCGGGGTCGGCCACGGATCTCCTGATGCGCTACATGATGAGCAAGGAGGGGGTCCGGCCCGAGGAGATGAAGATCATCGGCGTGGGAACCAACACCATCGTGCCGGCCATCGAAAACGATCAGGTGGTGAACGCCCGGGTGAAAGCCAACCGCTGGATGGCGACGACCCCGGTCGAGAAGTGGGCGGACGTCCTGCCCCCAGAACTCGTGGGTGACCGGGCCACCTGGATCGAGTCGTTCAAAGCCTCGAGGGAGACGTTCACGGCCGACAGCCTCCCCACGAAGGAGGCCGTCATGACCGTCCTTCGCACCTTCGAAGCCGTCGGGCAGATCCCCAACGCCACCAGGATGGATCCCGACGGGCTGATCGACACCCGGTTCGTGCGGAAGGCCCTCGAGCGGAAATAGCAGCAGAGGAGCCGAGGTGCAGGGGAGCAGGGGAGCCCCTCGGCTCCTCTGCCCCTCTGCGTCTCCTCCTCTCGGCCCTCGAGTCAGAGGACCTTCAAGCCATCCCGATCGATGGCCAGGACCAGCGCGCGGGCGGTCACATTCGCCCGCGCCTTCCAGCAGGCTACCATTCGCTCCCCGATTTCCCCCTCGTCGCCGGCGGTGAGCGCGAGCAGCGTCGGCCCGGCCCCGCTCAGGAAGCAGGCCAGCGCGCCGGCCCGTTCTCCCTCCGCCAGCACCTCGGCCATACCCGGCACCAGCGCCGCCCGATAGGGCTGGTGCAGCCGATCCTGCGCGGCCTCGCGCAGAAGGTCCAGGCGGCCCGCGGACATGGCCGCCAGGAAGAGGGCCACCCGTCCCACGTTGAAGACTGCGTCGGCCCGGGGCACCGTGGAGGGTAACGCCTTCCTGGCCTTGGCCGTGGAGAGGTGAAACTCGGGGATGACGGCGATGGCCTGCAGGATTTCAGGGACCGGGAGCTTCACGCACCGGACTTTCCCCTCGACCAGCGTGGAGACGGTGAGGCCGCCAAGTAGGGCTGGCGTGATGTTGTCCGGGTGCCCCTCGAAGGGGAGCGCCAGGTCCAGCATCTCCTCGGGACCGAGGACTGCCCCGGCGAGCGCCGCGGCCGCGGCCACGCCGCCCAGCGCGGCCGCCGAGCTGCTGCCCAGGCCGCGACTCAGTGGGATGCGGTTCAGCATTCGGACCCGGAGGCCGCCGGCCCGGACGTTTAGCCGCTCCAGCGTCTCGGCCACGCTGCGGGCGACCAGGTTCCGCTCGCCCAGGGCCTGGAGCCGCTCCGCCCCCTCCCCCTCGACCGTGAGCGTGAGGCCGGTGCCTGTGAGCTCCACCTCGATCTCGTTGTAGAGCGCGAGGGCCATCCCCAGGGCATCGAATCCCGGACCCAGGTTGGCCGTGGAGGCCGGCACCCGCACCCGAACCTGTCGCCGATCACTCACGCAGCACCCCCTCTCCCTGCTTCCCTGCTCGATCTTTCTCGGCTCGCGACTCTAGGCTCTCGGCTCGCGGCTCTCGACTCTCCCCTGCACCCCTGCCCCTTCGCTCTGCCGCCCTGTATACCCCAAGCCTGCCGCACACCGCAAGTCCCCTCGCAGCCTCATTCGTGGCTGCGACCCGTCCCGAGAGCAACAGGGAATGGGTGGCGTTGGCCCCGCCCCACTCGAAGGTGGTGCTTGATCCCTCACCACATCCGGTCGAGGATGGATCGCCACCCGACTGACAGACTTGACTTCCAGGTTCCCGGGGGCTATAAAGCCTCGGTGGAGGCAGCCATGCTGAACGGCAAGCGTCTCGCATTCGTGGGCGGCGGGAACATGGCCGAGGCCATGCTCCGCGGGCTCCTGGCAGCCAAGCTCATGGGCCCGGATGATGTGTTCGTCTCGGACGTGCGGGAAGACCGCCTCGCCTATCTCCAGGAAACCTACCGCGTCCATACCTCGACCAGCAACGCCGAGGTGGCGAGCAAGGCGGAGATCCTGGTCCTGGCGGTCAAGCCCCAGATCATGGGCGAAGTCCTGGATGGCCTGATTGACGTCGTCAACGGCGAGAAGCTGCTCGTCTCCATCGCCGCGGGCATTACGACGACCTTCATCGCCGACAAGTTTCCGAGCCCGGTGCGGGTCATCCGGGTCATGCCCAACACGCCGGCCCTGGTCCTGGAGGCCGCCAGCGCCCTCACCCGCGGCAGCCGCGCCACCCTCGAGGATCTGGAGATCGCCAAGCGCCTCTTCCAGGCCGTGGGCAAGGTGGTGATCGTGGACGAGTCCCTCATGGACGCGATCACAGGCCTTTCGGGTAGCGGCCCGGCCTACATATTCCTCATCATCGACGCCCTCTCCGACGCCGGGGTGAAGGTCGGCCTGTCCCGGGACGTGGCCCAGCTCCTGGCGGCCCAGACGGTCCTGGGGTCCGCCCGCATGGTGCTGGAAACCAAGAAGCACCCGGGTGAACTGAAGGATATGGTCACCTCGCCCGGCGGGACCGCCATTGCGGGCCTGCACACCCTGGAGCAGGGTGGGCTGCGGACCACCCTCATCAACGCCGTGGAGGTGGCCACCCTCCGCTCGAAGGAGCTGGGGCGGCGATGACCCGCGCCATCCGGCCTTCCCGGTCGCGCGAGGGTCCCTGATGTTCATCGCTGGCAACTTCCTCGACGCCGTGGCCCGGGTGCTGGACATCGCGCTCACGGCGTACTACTGGATCATCATCGTCCGGGCTCTCGTCTCCTGGGTGAACCCGGACCCCAGGAACCCCCTCGTCCAGTTCCTCCAACGCGCCACAGAGCCAGTCCTGGCCCCCATCCGCCGCTGGCTGCCCACCTGGCGATGGGGGATCGACTTCTCGCCCCTGGTGGCGATCCTGGCCGTGATCTTCGTCCAGCAGTTCCTGGTGCGGTCGATCGGAGAGTTGGCCTGGAGGATGCGCTGATGGAGCTGTCCCCGCTCGAGATCACCCAACGGGAGTTCGCGAGGAAGTTCCGCGGCCTGGATCCCGAGGAGGTGCAGACCTTCCTGGAACAGATCGCGGAAGAGATGACCCAACTCGTGCAGGAAAATACCGACCGGGCCGCGCAGATCCAGCGCCTGGAAGCGCAGATGCGGGTCCACCAGGAACGGGAGGACTCGCTGCGCAACACCCTGGTCACCGCGCAGAAAATGACCGAGGAGATCAAGGCCAACGCCTCGCGCGAGGCGGACCTCCTCATGAAGGAGGCGGAGCTGAAGGCAGAGCGGCTGCTGGAGCAGGCCCACCGGAAGCTCGCCCAGGTCCAGGCCGAGATCGCCGAGTTCATCCGCCAGCGGGACCTGTTCGCCGCCAAGCTGCGTGGCCTGCTCAAGACCCACCTGGAGCTGCTGGACTTCCAGCCGGAGCACCCGGGATCCGGCGCCGAGCCCCGCCAAGGCGGGGGGACTCCTGGGGGATCTCCCGCGTAAATGGCGGCCTCCCGGCCGGCCATAGTTCAGGACGGCGCGGACGTGCTCCTGGCGGTCCGCATCCAGCCTCGCGCCTCGCGGAACCAACTCATCATTGGGAGCAGCCAATCCGGAGGACCGGGTCCCGAAACCGTTACCGTCCGCCTGACCGCCCCGCCCGTGGAGGGCGCCGCGAACGCCGCCTGCCGCGCCTTTCTCGCCGACCTCCTGGGAATCGCCCCATCCCGCATCGCCATCGCCCGCGGTGAGACGGCACGGCACAAACTCCTCCGCGTCCGGGACGCCGACGCGGCCACGGTCCTCGCCCGCCTGAAAAAGACACCTCCCCGCTAACCACAGATTACGCAGATTTCACAGATTCTTCCGGAACGACCTCCCTTGGGAAATCTGCGTAATCTGCGAAATCTGTGGTTGAAGATTTCCCTCGGGAAGTTCTCCGAAATCTGCGGATGCTTATTCCGTCTTCTGGCGGACGACCTGGAATTCGAAGAGGCCGGGGGTGTTGCGGCCCCCGACGAAGAAGGAGGCGAGGTCCAGGAGCAGGTGCCTGACTTCTGAGTCAAGGGCGGGGAAGACCAGCAGGCCCTCGCGCTGGCCACCGGAGGGGATGACCACGAACCGGCTGAAGAGGCTGGCCTGGAGGCTCAAAAGGCGGGGGCCCGCGCCCTCCGCTCCTGCCAGACGCTCGTACATCTCCTCGTAGGAGACGGGGCGTTCCCGCCGGCCATCCTGGCTCACCAGGGCGGCCAGCGTGGGATCGAACTGGACCTCGTCCCGCGTCTGGTTGCGGACGCGGAGAAGAAAGACCGTGGGGCGGGACTCCTTCCAGAACTCTCGCGGCCAGGGATACACCAGCCCAGGCTTGGCGGCATAGAATTGCTCCACGGCCGGTGCAGAAAGCCATCGGACCGTCACGCCGGCCCCTCCCAGAGAGGCGACAATCGATTCGCCGACTACCTGATGCGTGGCCTGCCGCTGGGGACTCGGGTGGATGGTCACCTCACCTCTGGGGGCAGTTGTGGCACAGCCCGCCACCCAGAGGCTCGCCCCAAAAAGGAAAGCGCGGGCAAGTCGCCCGCGCTCTCGCGTCTTGCGGACGTGAATCGCCACGTCAGGCGATCCGCATGGCACGCAGGCGCGCCACCCGCTCCTCGACAGGCGGGTGCGTGGAGAACAGATTCAGGATGCTGGAGCCTCGCAGCGGATTCACGATGAAGAGGTGAGCCGTGGCAGGATTGGCCTCCAGCGGGAGGGCCGTGGCCGCCTGCTCCAGCTTCTCCAGGGCATCCGCCAGCGCCCGGGGCTTGCGGCTGATCTGGGCCCCCGACGCGTCCGCCTGGTATTCCCGCGCCCGGGAGATGGCCATCTGAATCAGCATCGCCGCCAGCGGAGCCAGGATCGCCAGCAACACCAACCCGACGACCCCGCCGCTCCCCCCCTCGTCATCCTCGCTGCTCCGGCCGCCACCGAACAAGGCGGCCCATTGGGCCATCCGCGCCAGCATCATGATGGCCCCGGCCAGGGTCGCCGCGACGGTGGAGATCAGGATATCGCGATTGCGGACGTGGCCCAGCTCGTGGGCCATCACCCCCTCCAGCTCGTCAGGGGTCAGGATCCGCAGGATGCCCTGGGTGGCGGCAACGGCGGCGTGCTCCGGGTTGCGGCCCGTGGCGAAGGCATTGGGTGTATCCGTCGGGATGACGTAGACCCGCGGCATGGGCAGGCCCGCCCGCTGCGCCAGGCGCCGCACCAGCGCGTGGAACTCGGGTGCCTCTGCCTCGCTCACCTCCTGGGCACCGTACATCCACAGGACGATCCGGTCGGACCACCAGTAGGAGGCGAAGTTCATCAGGCCGGCGAACAGGAATGCGATGACCATGCCCTGTTCGCCCCCCACCATCCCGCCGATCAGGATGAACAGGACGGTGAGGGCGGCCAAGAGGGCCGTCGTCTTCAGCGCGTTGGACATGGGTCGAACTCCTTCACTGCAGAATGGTCACTGGACGTCGCACCTCTTCCCGTCACGCAGCAGCAGGATAGAGGAGGGGTCCGGGCCTGTCAAGCTTCCCCGAACCTGGCGACTCGGCAACCGGGCACCCAGGCAATCCGGGGTTCCGAGTTGCCGGGTACCCCCTGGGTGCGCCAGATCGCCCGATTGCCTGACTGCCGGGTCTCAGTCCTTCTCGATGGGGACGCGCCGGACGATCCCTTTCCGGCCCACCGGCACCAGCCCCTCGGCGTTCTGCTGCTCGTGCTCCAGGTGCTTGAATTCCGTCTCCATGCGGCGAAGCATCTCCTGGAACATGTCGTTCATGCGCTGTTGCATTTCGTTCATGCGCTCGCGCATGTTGAGTACCACCTCGACCCCCGCCAGGTTGACACCCAGATCCTTGGTCAGCCGGAGGATCAATTCGATCCGCTCGAGATCCTCCTGGGAGTAGAGGCGGGTGTTGCCGTCAGTCCGGGCCGGGCGGAGGAGGCCCTCCCGTTCGTAGGCACGGAGCGTCTGGGGGTGGATGGCGAACATGTCCGCCACGACGCTGATCATGTACAGGGCTCGTTTCTGCTTCGGCATACGCGCTCAGCGGCGGTCAGGGACCCGGGGGCCGGGACCCAGCGGATTGTCCGCCTTCGGCGGATGCCGCTGGGTGCCCAGCACGTTGCCCCTGGGTACCCGCCCGCTCAACCCTCTCAACCCCGTCAGCGTCGCGGATCGCCGGGATTCAGCCGGGCGAACTCCCGCAGCAATTCCTGCGACCGGGCATCCAGGTTCCGCGGGGCCACGATCTTGACGGTCACGAACTGATCGCCCTGCCCGCCGCCCTTGAGGTGGGGAACCCCCTTGCCCTGCAGGCGGAAGACCTGGCCGCTGCTCGTCTCCGGCGGGATGCGCATGGCGGTCGTCCCGTCGATAGTCGGGACCTCGATCTTGGCGCCCAGGGCGGCCTCGGTGATCCCGATCGGCACCTCGAGGTACAGGTTGTCGCCTTTCCGTTCCAGCGCCGGGTGGGGGCGGACCCGGGTGATGATGTAGAGGTCGCCCGGAGGGCCAGCATTCCGCCCCGGCTCTCCCATCCCCTGGAGGCGGACCCGCGAACCGTTATCCACCCCCGCAGGGATCTTCACGGCAATCCGCTCGGTCCCGAAGGTCACCCCCTGACCGCCACAGGTCGTGCACGCCTCCCGGCTGATCTTGCCGTTGCCCCGGCACCGGGGGCAGGGCTGGGACGTCCGCAGCAGCCCGCGGCCTCGGATCCGCCCGCTGCCGGCGCAGCCAGGGCAGGTTTCCAACGCGCTCCCGGCCCGGGCCCCCGAGCCGTCGCACAAGCCACACCGGGAGTGCTTCTGGATACTGATCTCGGTGACCAGGCCCCGGACCGCGTCCTCGAAGGTGATATCCAGGCTGTAGTGGAGATCCTCGCCCTTGCCGGGTCCCGCGGCCTCGGGCTGGCCCCGCTGGCCGAAGAAGTCCGACAGGACATCGCCCAGGTCGCCAAGTCCCCCGGACCCGAAGTCCGTGCGGCTGAAATCGAATCCCCCGAATCCGGCGCCGGGCTCGGGCGCGCGCGCCCCGGCCGCGAACGCCTCATGGCCGAACTGGTCGTAGCGGCGGCGCTTCTCCGGCTCGATCAGGACCTCGTAGGCCTCACTGATCTCCTTGAACTTCGGCTCGGCGGCCTTGTCGCCCGGGTTGACGTCGGGGTGGTGTTTCCGCGCCAGTTTCCGGTAGGCCCGCTTGATCTCCTGGTCCGAGGAGCCCCGGCGCAGCCCCAGGACGTCGTAGTAATCCCGCTTCGCCATCCCCTACTCCACGGGGCAAGCGACCGGCCGGTTCGTCACGATGGTCTCCGGCGTTTCATAGATGTCTACCGCCGGCGTCCAGGTGGATGCCGCGATTCCCTCTTGCGTGCGCGAGCGGGACAGCGTCTGCTCGAACAGCTTGTTCACAGGGCTATTTCTTGTTCTTGCCGAGATCCTCGAATTCCGCGTCCACGACCTCGCCCTCGGCGGGGCCGCCCTTGGTCTGGGCATCCTTGCCGTCCCCGGATCCGCCAGGCGCCTGCCGCTCGCGGGCCTGCTTGTACATCACTTCGGCCAGGTGGTGCGAGGCCTTGGTCAGGGTATCCATGGCCTGCCGGATCTTCTCCATGTCCTCGTTCTTCAGCGCCTCCTTGGCCTGCACCAGGGCGTCCTCGATCGGCTTGATGTCCGCCACCGGAATCTTCTCCCGGTTCTCGTTCAGCATCTTCTCGGTGTTGTAGACCAAGCTATCGGCTTGGTTGCGCGTCTCGATGTCGGCCCGGCGCTTCTTGTCCTCCTCCCCGTGCCGGTCGGCATCCTTCACCATCTTGTCAATGTCGTCCTTGGACAAGCCAGAGGAGGCGGTAATGGTGATGGCCTGCTCCTTGCCGGTGGCCTGATCCTTGGCCGACACGTTCACGATCCCGTTGGCGTCGATGTCGAAGGTCACCTCGATCTGCGGGACTCCTCGCGGAGCCGGCAGGATGCCGACCAGGTGAAATTTGCCCAGGGTCCGGTTGTCCCGGGCCATTTCCCGCTCCCCCTGCAGGACGTGGATCTCCACGCTCGTCTGGCTGTCCGCCGCGGTGGTGAAGATCTCGCTCTTCCGGGTGGGGATGGTGGTGTTCCGGTCGATCAGCCGGGTCATGACCCCACCCAGCGTCTCGATCCCCAGGCTGAGGGGGGTGACGTCCAGCAGGACGACGTCCTTGACGTCGCCCACCAGCACCCCGGCCTGGATGGCGGCGCCGATGGCCACCACCTCGTCGGGATTGACTCCCTTGTGCGGCTCCTTCCCGAAGAAGTCCTTCACGACCTGCTGCACCTTGGGCATGCGGGTCTGGCCGCCCACCAGGACCACCTCGTCGATCTGGGGCGCCTCCAGCCCGGCGTCCTTCAGCGCCTGGCGGCAAGGGCCGATGGTCCGCTGGATCAGGTCGTCCACCAGCTGCTCCAGCCTCGCCCGGGTCAGCTTGATGCTCAGGTGCTTCGGCCCGGAGGCGTCCGCCGTGACAAAGGGGAGGTTGATCTCCGTCTCCAGGGTCGTGCTCAGCTCGCACTTGGCTTTCTCGCCCGCCTCCTTCAGGCGCTGGAGCGCCATGCGGTCCTTGCTGAGGTCAATCCCCTGGTCCTTCTTGAACTCGTCCACCAGCCACCGGATGACCCGGTCGTCGAAATCGTCGCCCCCGAGGTGCGTATCTCCGTTGGTGGACTTGACCTCGAACACCCCCTCACCCAGCTCCAGGATGGAGATGTCGAAGGTACCGCCGCCCAGGTCGAAGATGGCGATCTTCTCGTCCTTCTTTTTCTCCAGACCATACGCCAGCGAGGCGGCCGTCGGCTCGTTGACGATGCGCAGGACCTCCAGGCCCGCGATCTTGCCCGCATCCTTGGTGGCCTGGCGCTGGCTGTCGTTGAAGTAGGCCGGGACGGTGATCACCGCCTGGGTCACCTTCTCGCCCAGGTAGGCCTCGGCCGACTCCTTGAGCTTCTGGAGGATCATCGCGGAGATCTCGGGCGGTGAATACTCCTTCCCGCGCGCCTCCACCCGGACATCCCCCTTATCGGCCTGGACCACCTTGTACGGGACCAGCTTGATCTCGTGAGTAACTTCGTCATACCGGCGACCCATGAACCGCTTGATCGAAAAGATGGTATTCTCCGGGTTGGTGATGGCCTGGCGTCGGGCCACCTGGCCCACCAGTCGTTCGCTATCCTTGGTGAAGGCCACGACGGAGGGAGTCAGCCGGCCGCCCTCAGCGCTGGTGATCACAACGGGGTCGCCGCCTTCCATGACGGCCACCACAGAGTTGGTTGTCCCAAGGTCAATCCCGATGACTTTCCCCACGGCTACCCTCCTGGTTATGTTGCTTGTCCTGAATAATATCCCTGTTCCACACTCATGCCATGCATAATATAAAACCTGAGCCGGTTCTTGTCAATCCTCTGCTGATAATTTTGGGATTCAAGCGCCTTTGTTGACGAAATGAGAGAGTCCATCTCATGGCCGGGTCACCGCAGCAAACCATGACCCCTGGCCCACCTTCTTGACAGGGACGGTCATCTGGCTTTTAATGCAGACAATCAATTCTCCTGAGAAAGGTCGGACATGTTGACTAGCCGCTGGCTCAAGGCGCTCACCCTGGCGTTGTACGCGCTCGTATTCTTCAGCCTGGGGATCTATGTCCACGGGGCCCTCACCAAACCGTCCGCCCCGGGAGCCGGTGCCGGTCGGGGATTGTTCGGTCCCCCGCAAGCCTCCCCGTCCAAGGAGGGTGGGGCCGTGCCGGAGAATCCCTTCGTCAGAGTCGCGGAGCTGGTGAGCCCCGCGGTGGTGAACATCAGCACCGTCACTTCCGGAAAGCGTCGGCCCCCAACCGAATTGTTTCGCCCCTTCGGCAACGAGCCCTTCTCCCGCGACTTCTTCGATCGCTTCTTCGAGGGAATGCCCCGCCGCCGGCAGACCAGCCTCGGCTCTGGGGTCATCATTGACAAGGGCGGCCTGATCCTGACGAACAATCACGTGGTCAAGGACGCGGACGAGATCACCGTCAGGTTCGCGAACAAGCAAGAGGCCAAGGGCAAGGTCGTGGGCACCGACCAGAAGACCGACCTGGCCGTGATCCGTGTCACCACCAAAGAGGACCTGCCGGTCGTGGCCCTGGGCAACTCGGACACCCTCCACGTGGGGGAGTGGGCCATCGCCATCGGGAGCCCCTTCGGCCTGGACCACACCCTGACGGTCGGGGTCATCAGCGCCACCGGCCGCTCTGAGGTCGGGATCGCCGCCTACGAGAACTTCATCCAGACGGATGCGTCCATCAATCCGGGCAACAGCGGAGGCCCGCTCTTGAACATCCGGGGCGAGGTCATCGGCATCAACACGGCCATCGTGACCTCGGGACAGGGGATCGGCTTTGCCATCCCGGTCAACATGGCCCGCAAGGTGATGGAGGATCTCGTCAAGAAGGGAAAGGTGACGAAGGGATGGCTGGGGGCGGGCATCCAGTCGCTCACCCCGGAGCTGGCCAAGAGCTTCGGTGTGGGGGTTGCCGAGGGGATCCTGGTGAACCAGGTGATGCCCAAGAGCCCCGCGGAGGCGGCCGGACTGAAAACAGGAGATCTGATCTTAACCGTGGATGGCAAGCCGGTGAAGGATCCCCGGCAACTCCAACGGATCATCGCCGAGGCGGAAGTCGGAAAGAGCATCGAAATCACGGTCCTGCGCGAAAAGCAGAAACGCACGGTCCGGGTCCAGATCGGGGAAGTGCCTGCGTCATAACCCCCCGCCCCGAAGGGGAGGGACCCAACGCAGCCCGAGCCACGCGCCGTGGCGAGGGATGCGGTGGGATGGGGCCCCGTTAGCCCGAGATTATTCGCGAACGCGTTCGCGAATAATCTTGGGCAATGACCAAATCCCAATGGCAAATGACCAATGGCGAATGCCATTCGCGGGATGCCCCCGGACGGCGCGCCCCAGGCGGTCACTACCATTGGTCATTGGAAATTGGTCATTGGTCATTTGATCCGGAGAATTCACGCATGTCTTCGTGAATTGTCCGGGATAGAAGAGGGCGTATCCCCGGGGGAGAATGCCATGGCAGCAAGATCCGAGGTTCAGGGGACCATCGTGGTCTTGGTGACCTGTCCCAGCCAGGAGGTCGGGGAGCAGGTCGGGCGCTCCCTGGTCGAGGAGCAGCTGGCCGCCTGTGTCAATGTTGTCCCGGGAGTCACTTCGATCTATCGCTGGGAAGGGAAGATCTGCCGAGATCCAGAGGTTCTTCTCGTGATCAAGACCCGCCGGCCACGCCTGGCAGCTTTGATCCGTCGGGTCAAGGCCCTGCATCCCTACTCCGTCCCCGAGATCATTGCCCTGCCCCTCGTGGGCGGGTCGCGTCCCTACCTTTCCTGGGTGCGGGATTCCACATCCTGACTGCTCCTGACGCGTCCGCGGCGCGCCAGGCATGGATCCGCCATCCCGAGGCTTGGGACCAGGCCACCAGGACTTGAATATCGGGGAGTTTCTTGGCGGACCTGGCGTCTTGGCGGTTTAGCTGCACTGTTTGGGCTGAAAATAGCGGTGGGCGGCTTGGCATGCGGGAAAATCTTGACAAAAGTGGAGGCAGAAGGTAAAAGATACCGAATTTTTGCGCCCGCTTGTTCAGGGGCCTTCAAGGACGCCCGAGAGAGTTCATCAACCTCCCTCGGACTGCTACGATTTGGCAGGCCTTGGTGGAGGATCTTGATGGGGCTTCGGCAACATCCTGGACCCCTGGCAATCCTGGCCTTCGCCCTCCTGACGATCCTCGTCGCCGGCTGTACGCTCCCCGGCGTGCCGTCAACATCGCTTTTTGGATCGCAGGATCCGGCTGCCTCCAACCTCCCCACCGATTGGAAGCTTCCGGCACAGGAGTCGGCCCCTCCCGCGGCCCCCGCTTCGGGGTCCACTCCGGTCGCGACCCCCGCCCCCCCGGCACTCTCGCCCTTCGCCCTGGCCATGCAGCGCGCCGGCTCCCATTACGATCGAGGCCTCCAGGCCATGCGCAGCGGGAACACCGACCAGGCGGAGTGGGAATTCGATACCGCCCTCGAAACCCTGCTTGACATGAACCTCAACGGCCAGGCACCCACCCGTCTCCTGGGCCTGGTCAGGCTCCCCGCATATCCGGCGACGCCCTGGCTGGCCTCCCTGGCGGGCCCCCCGCGAGACCTGACGCCGGAGGCGCCCGAACCGTCGGAAACGGATGAACCCACCCTGGACGCGCCGGCTCTCCTGGGTCCGGAAGACCTGCAGGCAGTGACCGAGGCGCCGCCGGAGGGTGCCAGCCCCCTGCCCGAACCCGACGCCCAGAAGCACGATATTCCCGTAGTGTTCAACGAGCAGGTCAAGGTTTTCATCCAGTACTTCCAGAACCGGAAGTGGGGCGTCATCACCCGCGCCTTCGAGCGGGCCAGCCGCTACCTCCCGATGATGCGAAAGATCTTCCGCGAGAAGGGATTGCCCGAGGACCTGCTCAATCTGGCATTCATCGAGAGCGCGGTGAACCCCCGCGCAACCTCGCGGGCCAAGGCGGCGGGCATCTGGCAGTTCATCCCGTCCACGGGACGGCTCTACGGGATGCGGTCCTCCTGGTGGCTGGACGAGCGGCGGGATCCGGAGAAATCCACCCGCGCCGCGGCCGAGTACTTGAAGAATCTCCACCGCATGTTCGAGTCCTGGCCGCTGGCCCTGGCCGCCTACAACGCCGGTGAGGGGAAGCTCCAGAGCGCCATCCGGCGCCAGAGGACCCGGGACTTCTGGTCGTTGCGCCTCCCCAAGGAGACGCAACTCTTCGTCCCTGCCTTCATGGCCATGACCATCATCGCCCGGGAGCCTGATCGGTATGGCTTCTCTCCGCCCCCCGACGAGCCGATCGAGGCTGAGACGGTGACCCTGCGGCATCCCACCGACCTGAAGCTGATCGCCCAGGCCGCGCGCACGACGGTCGAGGAGATCCGAGACCTGAATCCGGAGCTGATCCGCTGGGCCACGCCCCCCGATGTCCCCCGCTACACGCTCCGCATCCCGGCCGGCCGCCGCGACGAATTCCTGGCGGCGCTGGATCGGATTCCACCCGCGGAGCGCATCACCTGGGTCCGCCACCAGATCCGGAAAGGCGAGACCCCGGCGAGCATCGCCAGGCGCCACCGGGTGGACCTGCAGGCGATCCTGGAGATGAATGGGCTCCGCAAGCGCCAGGCGTTGAAGCCGGGCGGGACCCTGCTCATTCCCCTCGCCCGAGCCGCTGCAGTCGGGAGGACTTACAAGGACGAGCCCCCCGCGGCCGCGCAGTCCTACACCGTGAAGAAGGGCGACAGCCTTTGGAATATCGCCCGGG
>Ga0155960_1017_pt2 | contig 18274 bp, 18 predicted proteins | sample RifCSPlowO2_02_FD_107614 | JGI IMG/M metagenome (GOLD analysis project Ga0155960, IMG submission 107614) | candidate division NC10 bacterium RIFCSPLOWO2_02_FULL_66_22
TGAGGGTGTCTGGGGGCATTCGTGAATAATCCGGGCTACTTCCCCACCCCGCTCCCGCCCTCCCGCTCCAGGAACCCCGCCAGGGCCCGCAGCCCCAGCAGATAGCTATCCGCCCCGAAGCCCATGATCTGTCCCACCGCCACGGGCGCGATATAGGAGTGCTGCCGGAACGGCTCCCGCTTGTGATTGTTGGACAGGTGCACCTCGACCGTGGGAAGGCCGACGGCCGTGACGGCGTCGCGCAGGGCCACGCTGGTGTGGGTGTAACCCCCGGGGTTGATCAGGAGCCCCTCCGCCCAGCCTCGCGCCTCGTGGATGGCATCCACCAGCGCCCCCTCGTGGTTCGACTGCACGAACCGCAGCTCCAGATTCAGCGTCCGGGCCAGCTCCAGGAGCTGCTTCTCGATCTCCGCCAGCGTCGTCCGGCCATAGATTGCCGGTTCGCGCGTACCCAGGAGATTGAGGTTCGATCCGTTCAGGACGAGCACCCGTCGCATGGTGTCTCCCTCTCTGCCACGCAGGCCTCATGCCCTGCGTTGCCTCATGCAATGCTCCCCTCGCGCCGAAGCGCCCCCAGGATATGCTCGGCCGCCTGCGCCGGCGTCCCCGTGAAGAGTTCGGTCTTCTTCTCCACCCGACCGCCTGTCATCAACTGGCGCAGCCGCTCCGCGGCCGACAGGCGGCTGTCCGGCGTGAAGATCTTCTTGGGACGGGGCCGCGGCGGGCCGAGGTCGAGGCGGCTCACCTGTGGCGCCACTGCGCCGAGTCCAAGGCTGGATACGTCCCACATGTCCAGTGGCGCCGTGAGGGCCTGGAGGTGAACTGGGAGCGTGGCGTCCACCCGGGGCGGCGTCCCCTCCACGGCCAGCATGGCAGGGAGTCGGGGCTGGAGAAGGGCCCGGCGACCGTGCGGGAGGCGGGTCCGGGCCACGAGTACGTCGGCCTCGCGCCACGCCTCCACGACGGGGGATACCAGCGGACACTCCAGGAAGCCGGCCAGCACGGCCGGCAGGCTCTCTCCCTGGCCATCGATGGCCGCGTGTCCGCACAGGATGGCGTCGAAGCCCAGACGCCCGGCGGCGGCGGCCAGGATGCGGGCCGTCGTCACGATATCGAGGTCCTCGCCGCCCTTATCCGCCAGCAGGATGGCGCGATCCGCCCCCCAGGCCAGGGCGCGCCGCAGCGCCTGCGGGGCGTGGGCGCCCAGGCTGACCGCAGTGACCGTGCCCTCCGTTCCGCGGAGGCGTGCCGCCACGGTGAGCGCTGCGCCATCGGGCGGATTCAGGTCCCAGATCCAGGAGGCGGGATCCCAGGCCGGATCTCCCGGACCTGCCCCCACGGGGATGCCGGGGTCGGGGACCGCTTTCACGCAGACGATCAGCCGCATCCCATGTCCCTCAACTGAACCGGTAGGCCACGCCACAGCCGCCCCGGGGGTACGTCCAGGTGATGGCGCCGGGCGCACACACCAGGAGGCACGCCCCGCACTCCAGGCACCCGTCATGCAGGAACCGGATCCGGTCCCCGTCGCGCTGGAAGCATTCGGCCGGGCAGCAGAAGGTGCACGGACCGTCGGGACAGGCCGGGCACGCGTCCGCGTTGACCCGGATGTGGGGTTCGGGGTCCACCCGGTAAAAGACCAGTCGCAGTCGGTCTTCGATGGCCATTTCAGAGGCTCCGCAGCATTCGCCAGCCGTCCCGCACCAGGTCCGTCCACGAGACGCGCCGGCGCAGCGATCCGACGAGACCGCGCCAGAGGCCCGTCTTGGCTGGGGGAGACGGCCGGTAGAGACGCTCCAGAAAGTCGCAGACCGCCTCCGGATACTCGCGATACAGCCGGGGCGAGCGGAGGAACAGGGCGGCGTGGCGGAATCGCCTGAGATCCTGCAGCACGAAGCCGTCCCGCAGCCGCCGGCCGTAGCCCTCGAGGCCGGCCGCCGAGAAGTCGGCACGCTCCCGTGCATCCAGGATGGCCTCCGCGGCCGCGATGCCGGAGGCGATGGCCAGGTTCATTCCCTCGAAGTGAATGCCATTCACCGCCACCAGGCCCGCGGCGTCCCCGACCACTAGGAACCCGTCCGTGACCAGCCGGGGGAGTTCGGCGTATCCCCCTTCGGGGATCAGGTGCGCGGAGTACTCGCGCGCCGTTCCACCGGCGAGGAGCGGGGCCACGGCCGGGTGCGCTTTGAATCGCTCCAGCAGATCCTGGGGGCGCGTGCGGCCCGCCACCAGCGCGTCCAGCCGCACGATGACCCCCAGCGCCAACCCCTCGCAGAGCGTGTAGAGGAACCCGCCTCCCGGCTGCCCCCCGGTCGCCGCACCGACGAAGATCATCTCGAGCCCCTCGTCGTCGCGGAGCTGGAAGCGGGTTTCGATCACTTCGCGCGGCAGGTGGAGCACCTCCTTGACGCCGAGGGCGACGGTATGACTGGGCACCGGGCCCCGGAGTCCGGCACGCTGCGCGAGCAGGGAGAGGGCACCATCCGCCGCCACGACGACCTTGGCGTGGACCTCGCCTTCCGCCCGGCGGACGCGAACCCCCGCGACCCGGCCACCCTCCCACAGGAGATCGTCCACCGTGGCTTCGGGGACGATGATGGCTCCCGCAGCCTCGGCCTCCTCGCCCAGCCACCGATCGAACCGACTGCGGGCGATGATCCATCCCGCGTCCGGCGTCGTTCCCAGCCGCGGCGAGCGCAGGTCCAGGGACACGGCTGCATCCTGGCTCAGCAGGGTGAAGGTCCGCCGGGTGAGACGCCGCTCGACGGGCGCGCGTTCCCAGAAGGCGGGAAGCATCTCGTGGAGCGCCCGGCCGTACAGGACGCCGCCGAACATGTTCTTGGCGCCGGGGTACAGGCCCCGTTCCAGGACCAGCGGTCGAACCCCGGCCCTGGCCAGGGTGATGGCCGCGGAGAGGCCCGCCGGACCGGCCCCCACGATGACGACGTCGGCATTCATCGGCGCGCGTCCAGGGGTCTCGGCATCCCCGCGGCCCCACCGAGGAGCGCTGCCGCATCCCGCGCCTCTGGCCGGAGGCGTCGGAGCGCGGCGATCAGGGCGGGGAGCACTTCGCGCACGTCGCCCTGGATCCCCACATCCGCGTAGGTGAAAATAGGCGCATGCCGGTCCGTGTTGATGGCGACGACGAGTTGTGCCTGCCGCACCCCGTCCATGTGATGGGGCGATCCCGAGATGCCGCAGGCCACGTACACGCGGGGCGAGATGATCCGGCCGGTCAGGCCGATCTGTCGCGCAAACGGCGCCCACCCCGCATCCACCGCCATGCGGGTGGCCCCCATCGCGCCCCCGAGGAGGCCGGCCAGTTCCTCGACCAGGGCAAACCCCTGGCGCGAGCCCACCCCGAGGCCGCCGGCCACCACGACGTCCGCCTCACCGAGGTCCAACGCCTCGGGGGGCACTTGCTCTTCCCCGAGATCCCGGATCCAGTCCGGGCGCCCTGTACAGGGAATCCGTTCCGCGGTGGCCGGTCCGTGGCCGGTCCCTGGCGATGAACTCTCGCTCCCCGGTCGCAGCGTCACGATCTGCAGCGACTCGCCGGTGGCGGCCACCCGGGCCACCAGCCGGCTCCCGTACACGGGGCGGGTCCCCTCGAGTCTGCCTGCGCCATCGCGGGTCAGCCCGACGCATCCCGGGAGCAAGGCCGCTCCCAGGCGGGCGGCCAGACGACCCGCCACCTCGCTTCCCCAGCGGGACGCGGACAGGAGGCATGCCTCGGGGCATTCCTGTCGCAGCCGATCCGTGAGGGCCTCCACTGCGACGATCGGACCTGCCCATCCATCCGCGGCATCCAGCACGAGGATGCGGGCGGCTCCGTGCGCCGCCGACGCTTCCACAGGCACGGCGGTCCCAGCCAGGACGACCGTCACCTCGCCGGCCGGCTCGGTCAGACGTCGCGCCTCGGCAAGCAACGCCAGGCCGCCCGATGCCGGAGGCATCTCCCCGGGACCGAGAATGACCCAGACCGACATGGTATTTCCGTGACGCCCCTTGACGGCGCGCTGTGCGCGCCCACCATCATTGGTCATTGGAAATTGGTCATTGGTCATTTGATCCGGAGGATGCACGGGTCCGTTCGTGAATAATGCGGGTTAGCGACTGCCCATGGTGGGGGACGCTTCCGGTGCGGTGCGGTTGCCGGGCAGCCGACCGACTGCGTCCTCCGCGTGGAGGACCCCGTCCCGTTCCATCTCCGCCACCTGCGCCGCGGAATAGCCGAGGATCGTGCAGAGAATCTCGCGGTTATGTTGTCCCAAGAGCGGCGCCGGCCTTCGCGGCGTCACATCGGCATCCGAAAACGTGAACGGGACGTTGGGCAGCGTCACCCGGCCCAGGACGGGATGCTCCTGCTCGAAGAGCATGCCGCGCGCCCGGACCTGGGGATCGGCGACCACCTGGTCGATCCGCTGGACCGGGGCGCAGGGGACGCCGGCGGCGTCCAGCGCGGCCACACATTCCTTGAGCGAGGGCTGCGCCATGACCCACTCCCCGATCCATCGCAGGATCTCCTCGCGGTGGGCGTTCCGCCCGACGGTGTCGTGGAATCGGGGGTCCGCCGCCAGCGCCTCCCCGCCCATCAACCGGGCCATGCGCTTCCAGGCCTCGTCCATGTGGGCGGCGATGGCGACGTAGCCGTCGCGGGCGGTGAAGACGCCGTAGGCGGTGGACTGGGGCAGGTCGTATCCGCTGCGGGTCAGGATGTCGGTGCCGCCGCTCAGGGTGTAGTGCTGGATCGCGAATTCATGCAGGGCCACCATGCAGTCGTAGAGGGCGATATCGATGTGCCGCCCCCGGCCGGTCGCGTGCCGTCCGACCAGGGCGGCGCACACGGCCGCCACACCATGGATGCCGGCGAACCCGTCGGCGATGGGCAGGCGGAGCACCGGCGGTGGCTCCCCCGGCACGCCCACCAGGTCCATGACCCCGCTCTGGGCCTCGGCCAAGAGGCCGTAGCCCGGTCGCCCTGCATAGGGGCCCGTCCGGCCGTAGGCGGAGACCGAGCAATAGATCAGGCCCGGGTTGACGGCCGACAGCTCCGCGTAGCCCAGTCCCAGGCGATCCAGGACGCCGGGCCTGTAGTTCTCCACCAGGACGTCCGCGATGCGCGCCAGCCGGTGCAGGACTTCCAGTCCCCGCGGATCCTTGAGGTTCAGGCACACGCCCTTCTTCCCCATGTTCTGCTGGAGGAAGTAGCCGCTCTGCCCGTTCACGTGGTAGGGATGGCTCCGGGCCTCCTCGCCGGCGGGGGGTCGCTCCACCTTGATGACCTCGGCCCCCAGGGCGGCGAGGCACCGGGTGAGATAGGGACCCGCCAGGAAATGGGTGATGTCAATGACGCGGACGCCCGCGAGCGGAAGTGGCTGGTCGGGCATGCGGATTCAGGCCTCCCCCGTCCCGTTCCGCCGGGGGATCATGAGGCGGTGCTCGCCGCGCTGGACCACCTCGCCGCGCTGGTTGATCAGCTCCGACGCCAGGAACACGATCCCCCACCCCGGCTTCTTGATGGTGCGCATGCTGGCCACCCGGAACTTCACGTGGACGGTATCCCCGAGCTTGATGGGGCCCACGAAGTCCCAGGTCCACCCCAGGGAGATCCCCGGTTGAAAGCGGTAGTCGGCCTGCGTCTTGAGCCCGTCGGTGACGGACAGGCCCAGGAGCCCGTGGGCGACCCGGGTCCCGTACTGGGTGGTCCGGGCGAACTCCTCGTTCACGTGCAAGGGCGAATGGTCGCCCGAGACGCCCGCGTAGGCCAGGATGTGGGCGTCGGTGACGGTGACCGCGGGCGTGACGCACTCGTCCCCGACCTTGATGTCCTCGTAATAGCGTGCCTCCGGCATAACCTCTCCCCCCTCGTGTCCAGTAATTTTCCAGGGATGGTAGAAACCCTTGCCCTTCACGCCAAGCAAGACACTCCCTTCCCCCCCCACCTGCATCCTCCCCCGTCAAGGGGGAGGAGAGGGTTGGGCCGGGAGCAGATGGATATTCAGTCGATCACCGACCCACCGTTCACGTCCATGATCTCGCCGGTGATGTAGCTGGCCAGGTCCGACGCCAGGAACACCACGGCGTTGGCGACCTCGTCGATCGTCCCGAACCGGCCCTGCGGGATGCCGGCGATGGCCAGCTTGTCCAGCTCCGGGATGGTCAGCTTCCGCATCGGGGTCTGGATGGTCCCGGGGGCGACGGCATTGACCAGGATGCCGTAGGGGGCGAGCTCGTGGGCCGCGAACCGCGTCAGGGCCGAGACTCCGGCCTTGGAGGCGGCGTAATGGCCGGCCGCCGGGCCGGAGAAGCCGATCTTGGCGGCCTGGGAGGAGATGCTGACGATCCGCCCGGAGCGTTGCCGCATCATGATGGGGGCCACGGCCTTGATGCAGTGGAAGACCCCCTTGAGGTTCACGGCCATCACGAGGTCCCACTGGTCGGGCTCGATCTCGTGCACCAGGATCTTCCGGCCGTCCTTCTTCGGGGAGATGCCGGCGTTGTTGACCAGGATGTCAACCCGTCCGAATTCCGCGACCACCCGGTCCAGCATGGTCCGGACCTGATCCCAGGAGGAGACATCCACCTGGAAGCCGAGGGCCTTCCGCCCGAGGGCCCGGATGCGGGACGCCGCGGCCTCCGCTGTCGCCTGGTTCTGGTCCACCACGACCACGTGGCTGCCCTCGGCCGCCAGCTTCTGCGCGATCCCCTCGCCGATGCCCTGCCCGCCTCCTGTGACGATGGCCACCCGGTCCGTGAGGTGCGTGTCCATGTTGCCCAGATCTCCTTCCTCGGGTTATTTTGGTCATTGCCCCGGAGTATTCGCGGAGGCCTTCGCGAATACTCCGGGCTAGCGACAATACTGTTCACTTAGGCCGCGAGCCTGCGGAAATCCCCCCTCGCCCCCCTTTGGCAAAGGGGGGTTGGGGGGATTTGCTCGGGTGCTGGCGTCATTGTCGAGCCTTTTATGAACAGTATTGGGGCTAGCGATACCGTCCGTAGATCTCGTTGACGTCCCAGATCCCGGAGACCGGGACGCGGACGCTCTTGTCCATGATGACGTCCAGGACCGTGGGCTCGTCCCGGCGAATCGCCTCGCTGAGCGCGGGTCCCAGCTCCTCTGGGTCTTCGATCCGGCGGCCATGGGCCCCGTAGGCCTCCCCCATCTTGGCGAAGTCGGGATTGTAGATCTTGCGGGTGCCCTCGCGGACGAACTCCGTCCCCAGGGACCGGCCGAAATGCTTCTGCTGCATCCCGTAGATCACCCCGAAGGAGAAGTTGTTCATGACGAGCCAGATCACGCCCAGCCCGTACTCGACGGCCGTGGCCACGGCCGGGCTCACCGACCCGAAGGCCCCGTCCCCGACCAGGGCCACGACGGCCTTCGACGGGGCGCCGACTTTCGCCCCGATCGCCGCGGCCGGGCCGAAGCCCATGGTCGCGAATCCCCCCGGAGGAAGCTGCGTTCGCGGCTCGTAGATGGGGAACTGCTGGGCCACGCCGTTCTTGTTCCAGCCGGTGTCGGTGAGGATGATCCCGTCCCTGGGCAAGGCCCTGCGGAGCTCCCAGAGGATGCGCTCGGGCCGGATGGGCCGGGCGCTGGACTGCTGGTGCCGGCCCACCTCCCCGTCGAACCATTCCTGGTAGGCCCGCCGCAGGTCCCGCACCCGGGCCGCCTGGTCCGCGGGCCCGCTTCGCGGGCTCTGCCGACGGACCGTCAGCGCCTCCAGAAACTGCTGCAGCACCGCGCCCGCGTCCCCCTGGATCCCGACCGCCACCGGGTAGATCTTCCCGATCTCCTGCGGGTCGATATCCACGTGGATGAGCTTCGTGGGCGGAATGGTGAAGGTCTGGCCGGGAATCCAGGAGCTGGAATCCATCTCCGAGAACCGGGTCCCCACGGCCAGGAGCACATCCGCCTCGCGCGTCAGCCGGTTGCCCACGGGCGAGCCGAAGAGGCCCGTGATCCCGAAGCAGAGGGGGTGGTCCTCGGGCACGGCCCCCTTTCCCATGATGGTGGTGGCCAGGGGGATCCCGGTGGCCTCGACGAACTGTCGCAGCTGCCGGTGCGCATCCCCCAGGATCACGCCGCCGCCGACGTAGATGGCCGGCCGCTCCGCGGCCAGGAGGAGATCCAGGGCCCGCTCGACCTCCGCGGGATCGCCCAGGATCCGGCCGGCGGGCCGCCGCGAAGTCGCGTCGGGGATCGGGAGATCCACGGGCCGGGAGAAGAGGTCCATGGGGACGTCAATGAACACCGGGCCGGGGCGCCCCGTGACGGCGAGGCTGAAGGCGCGCGACAGGATGTCGGGCAGCATGGTGGGATCGTGCACCCGCCAGGCCTTCTTGACGAAGGGCCGGTAGATCTCCCACTGGGAGCCGTCGGCGTGGAGCTTGATCTCCTGGTGCGGGTCCTTGCCGAACATGTAGCTCGGAATGTCGCCGGCGATCACCACCATGGCGGACGAGTCCAGCGCGGCCGTGGCGACGCCGGTCACGGCGTTGGTCATGCCCGGGCCCACGTGCAGCAGGGCCACCCCGGGTTTGTGCGTCACCCGGAAGTAGGCGTCGGCCGCATGCGAGGCGACCTGCTCGTGCCGGACGCCGACGTACCGGATCTTGGTGTCCGCCAGGCCGTCCAGGACGGCCAGGTTGGTGTGCCCGCACAGCCCGAAGACCACCTCGACCCCCTGCGCCTCCAAGAATTTTGCGACGTATTCACCTGCCGTCATCATGATGGGTCATCCCCCCGTGCGTCTCGCGAACATGGGTGCTGCCCTCTACCGCCCCAGATACAGCCGCTTCACTCGCTCGTCGTTCCGGATGGCCTCGCCCGATCCCTCGTACCGGTTCTTCCCCAGCTCCAGGACGTAGGCGTAATCCGAGATCTCCAATGCCTTGGCCGCGTTCTGCTCCACCATGAGGATGGTCTGGCCCCGTTGCCGCAGGCCCTCGATGATCCGGAAGATCTCCTTGAACACGAGCGGGGCCAGGCCCAGCGTCGGCTCATCCAGCAGGATCAGTTTGGGCTGCAGGAGGAGCGACCGGCCCATCTCCAGCATCTGCTGCTGGCCGCCGGAGAGGTCTCCCGCCCGCGCCGTCCGCTTCTCGCGCAGGATCGGGAAAGTCTCGTACACCCGCTGCACCTCCTCCAGCAGCTCGGGCGAGCGCTTGCGGATGTAGGCGCCCAGGAGGAGGTTCTCTTCCACCGTCATGAGGGGAAACACGTTGCGTCCCTGGGGGACGAAGGTCATCCCCTGGCGCAGGAGCGCCTCGGGCGACCGGTTCGTCACCTCCTCCCCGGCGAAGAGCACGCGCCCCTGCCGCACCGGCAGGAGGCCGAAGATACTCTTGAACACCGTGGATTTGCCGGCCCCGTTGGGCCCGATGATGGAGACGATCTGCCCCGGCTCCACCTTCAGGGTGATGCCGTGGAGGATCTCCATCTTGCCGTAGCCGGCGTGGAGGTCGTGCACTTCCAGCAGGGCCATGTCTAGGTCCCGAAGTAGGCATCCATGACGGCGGGATTGTCATGAATCTCCGCCGGGGTGCCCTCCGCGATCTTCTCTCCCTGGCTCAGGACCACGATGCGGCGGCAGAGGGACATCACCACCTCCATGTTGTGCTCGATGACCACGAAGGTATACCCCTGGGCGTTGAGGTCCTGGATGTGGGTGACCAGGGCCTTGATCATGGTGGGATTCACGCCGGCCATGGGCTCGTCCAGCAGGATGACCTGGGGATCGGGCATCAACGCCATCCCGAAGTCCAGCAGCTTCTGCTGCCCGTACGACAGGTTCGCTGCCAGATTGTCCTTGACGCCGGAGAGGCCCAGGTACTCCACGAGGTTCAGCGCCCGGTCCATCTCCTCCGTCTCGTCCCGCCGGAGCAGGCGGCTGAAGAGCGTCCCCTTCCGTTCCTGCGCCGCCATGAGCAGGTTCTCCAGCACGGTCATCTCCGGGAAGAGCTGGATGAGCTGGAAGGTCCGGGAGATCCCCCGGTGGTACACGCCGTCGGCGGTGAGCTTCGTGATGTCCTCGCCCTTGAAGAGGACGTGCCCCCGGGACGGCCGCAGGACCCCCGTCACGCAATTGAAGAGGGTCGTCTTGCCGGACCCGTTCGGCCCGATCAGGCCCAGGAGCTCCCCCGGCTCGACGCTGAGGCTCACGAGACTCAGCGCGGACAAATGGAAGAAGTTCTTGCTGAGTTGGCGGATCTCCAAGAGCGACATCGTGGTTCCCTCGCTCCGCGGCTACTTGGCCTCCAGCACGGCGGCTGGCTCTGGTGGGGCCGGCGGGTGCGCCGGACCGTGCCTCCGGCGCGTCATCTTCCGGACCATCCAGTCCCAGATCTCGACCAGCCCCTTCGGCATGAACAGCATCATCAGGATGACCGCCAGCGAGAAGATGATGAGGTAGAATCCCTCGGAGGCCCGCAGCAGCTCGGGCAGGAGGGTCACCACCACCGCTCCGAGGAACGGTCCCTCGAATCGCCCCAGCCCTCCCATGACCACCATCATCAGGAACTGGATGGACCGATCCAGGGTAAAGGCGCCAGGGTCGATGTAGGTGAGGAGCGGGGCGAACAACGCTCCGCCGACGCCGGCGTACGCGGAGCCGATGGCGAAGGCCATGAGCTTGTAGTTCCGCAGGCTCACCCCCACCACCTCGGCTCGCATCTCGTTCTCCCGGATAGACCGGAAGGCCCGCCCCCACCTGGAGTGGAGGATCCAGTGGGCCGAGGCGACCACCAGCACGGTCCAGCCCAGGATGTAGTAGTAGTACGCGCGGTCCGACTGGAACCGGACCGGGCCCCAGCGGGGTCGCGCGATCCCCGAGATCCCGAAGGAGCCGCCGGTGAGCGACTCCCAGTTCCGGAGCACCAGGAAGACGATGATGTTGAACCCCAGGGTCACCATGGCCAGGTAGTGGTGCTTGACCTTGAGAGCCGGGAATCCCAGGACCAACCCCCAGAGGAACGCGATGACGACCCCGACGACCAGCCCGCCCTCGAACGGCACGCCCAGGGGGACGAGGATCGCCACGGCGTACGCCCCGAAGGACATGAACCCGGCGTGAGCCAGGGAGATCTGCCCCGCGTACCCAAGGGTCAGATTCAGGCCGATCGCCAGGATCAGATAGACCAGCGTCAGGCTGGCCAGGTAGAGCTTGTACTGCTCCAGGACCAGGGGGAACAGCAGGAGGACCACCGCCCCCACCAGAATCCCCAGGGTCCGCCACCCCCTCATGCGTACCCCTCCCCTACGCCCACTCTTCCTTGATGCCCAAGAGCCCTTCCGGCTTGAGCAGGAGGACCCCGATCAGGATGACCAGGGCGAAGGCATCGCGGAACTGATTGGAGATGTAGGCGGCGGAGTACGTTTCGACCAGCCCCACCAGCAGCCCGCCCAGCAGCGCCCCCCGGATCTGGTTGAAGCCGCCGATGATCGCCGCGTAGAACGCCTTCAAGCCGATCCCGATGCCGATGTCATACTTCACGAGATAGACGGGGGCGATGAGGACGGCCGCTACCGCGGTCAGCGCCGCATTCAGCATGAAGGTCACTCCCACCAGCCGGGAGACGTTGATCCCGAGGACCGACGCCAGGTCCCGGTTCTGCGCCACGGCCTGCATCGCCCACCCCAGCTTCGTCCGCCGGATGAGGAGCTGCAGCGTCCCGATGACGATGGCCGCGGAGAGGACGTTCATCACCTCCTCGGACGAGAAGATCACGCCCCCCACGCGGATCGGCTGGCGGGAGAAAATCGCCGGAAACGGCAGGGCCAGCGGGGTCCAGAACTGCTGCAGCGAATAGCGGATCAACATGCTCAAGCCGATGGTGGCGATGACCAGGGGCAGGACCCCCATCTTGAGCAGCCGCTCTACCAGGACCTTCTTGACCAGCAGGCCCAGGAGCAGGGTCGACACGATGACCGTCGCCACGAACGCGGCGGCGAAGGGGAAGCGGAACACCGTCAGGAACAGGACCATCACGAACGCCGGGAGGACCACGAACTCCCCCTGGGCAAAGTTGATGGTGTTACTGGTCTGCCACAGGAGCACGAAGCCGATCGCCGCCATGGCGTAGATGGAGCCGATGGAGAGGCCGGCCACGAGCAGCTGAAAGACATCCGTCATCTGGAATTCCTTTGCCGCCAACGTGGGGAGCGGGCCGGAGCCCGCTCCTCACCCGGTCACTCTCCCTGGGCGCCCGCCGGGCGCCGTTGCGGTATGGCCCTTGTAGGCGAGGGGCTCATGGCCCGAACATCGCCGGGCCACTGGCTGTTTCTCTTCCGTGGGACCTACCGGCAGGCCCGCTTGGTGTAGGGCCCGCCCAGCATACCCACGACCTTGCTCACCTGGGGTTTCCGGTCCTTCACTTCCACGATGAAGCTGCCTCGGTCGGTGTCCCCCTTGTCGTCCACGTACATGTCCATGAGGAGCCCCGGCTCCTCGGCCGCCGTGAACAGATTGTTGTGGAGACAGTCCCGGACCTTCGCCTGGTCGAAGGCACCCACCCGCTCGACCGCCGCCTTGACCATGTGCGTGCCGATGTACGCCTTGTAGGCATTGTGGTCCGGGACCTTCCCGTACTTCTCCTGGAACCGCCGGTTCATATCCACCATGCTGGGGACGGTCGAGGCCGCGGTCATCCCGACGTGGCACTTCGACCCGTTCATGGCGTCGCCACCCGGATCGATGGCCGTCTGCGCGCAGAGAGTGGTTTCACCCACCGGCTCTACGGTCATCCCGAGCTTGCGGAGCTGCGTCATCAGACGGGCGTTCTCCTCCTCATGGTTGTAGACCATGAGGTGGGTGGCCCCGGAGGCTCGCACCCGGGTCAGCTCGGGGGTGAAGTCCGCCTGCTGCGGCTCGGTGGAGATATCGGCGACCACCGACTTGCCCCGGTCCTTCAGGAACTTCAGGAACATCTCCCGGCCGCCCCGCCCGAAGGCGTTGTTCACGTAGACCAGCGCGATCTTGTCCGCCTTGAGATCCTCCACCAGCCAGCGGACCTGCTTGGCCATGCCGATCTGCTGGGTGAAGGCCGTCAGGAAGATGTTGGGATTGCTCTTCTGGACCAGCAGCACCGACTCGGAGCCGGTGATCTGGGGGATGCCCGCCTGTCGAACGATATCCATGTTGGCCACGGTGCTGGAGCTGTAGACCGTCCCCAGGATGGCGAACGGGTGCTCGTTGAACGCCCGGCGCATCACCGCCACGGAGGTCGGCGGATCCGTCTGGGTGTCCAGGGCGAAGGTCTCCAGTCGCCTTCCCAGCACCCCGCCTTTCTTGTTGATGTCCTCCACCGCCAGGTTGACCGCGTCCCGCCACATCATACCCACGGCCGCCCCGCCACCCGTGAACTCGGCCACGATGGCAAGCTTGATGGGCGGCTGCTGCGACGACGCCGGTACGGCCAGCAGCAGGACGGCTGCCACGGCCGCAGAGCCCACCAGACCGAGGGTTTTCGTGAACCGCGACCTTCCCCTGCACACAATTCGCAACATGGATCCCCCTTCCTTTGGCGCCTCCAGGCACCTTGGTTGAGATGTCCTTCGCGTGGGTGAGCGCTCCACCGTCCGGACCCCGTCAGACGGTGGCCTGTCTCCCCTCCTCGCCGCCTACCGGCAGGCCCGCTTGGTGTAGGGCCCGCCCAGCATACCCACGACCTTGATCACCTTCGTCTGCCGGTTCTGCACTTCCACGATAAAGCTGGCCCGGTCGCTGTCGCCCTTCTCGTCCACGTACACGTCCATGAGAAGCCCCGGCTCCTCGGCCGCCGTGAACAGATTGTTGTGGAGACAGTCCCGAACCTTCGCCTGGTCGAAGGCGCCCACCCGCTCGACCGCCGCCTTGACCATGTGGGTGCCGATGTAGGCCTTGAAGCCGTTGTGGTCCGGCACTCGCCCGTATTTCTCCTGGAATCGCCGGCCCATGTCCGCCATGCTGGGGACCGGCGAGGCCGCCGTCATCGGGACGTGGCACTTCACGCCGTTCATTGCCTCGCCGCCCGGATCAATCGCGGTCTGCGCGCAGAGGTTGTCACCGACCGGTTCGACGCTCAGCCCCAGCTTGCGGAGCTGGATCATCAGGCGCGCGTTCTCCTCCTCGTGGCTGTAGACCAGGAGGTGGGTGGCCCCGGAGGCCCGCACCCGGGTCAGCTCGGGGGTGAAGTCTGCCTGCTGGGGTTCCGTGGAGATGTCTGCCACGATCGATTTCCCCCGGTCTTTCAGGAACTTCATGAACATCTCCCGGCCGCCCTTGCCGAAGGCATTGTTCACATAGACCAGCGCGATCTTCTCCGCCTTGAGATCCTCCGCCAGCCAGCGGACCAGCTTGGCAAATCCGATCTGCTGGGTGAAGGACGTCAGGAAGATGTTGGGGTTTCCCTTCTGGACGATGAGGATCGACTCGGACCCGGTGATCTGGGGGATGCCTGCTTGCCGGGCGATATCCATGTTGGCCACGGTGCTGGAGCTGTACACCGTCCCCAGGATCGCGAAGGGGTTCTCGTTGATAGCTCGTCGCATCACCGCCACCGAGGTCGGCGGATCGCTCTGGGTGTCCAGGAGAAAGGTCTCCACCCGCCGTCCCAGGATCCCGCCCTTCTTGTTGATATCCTCCACCGCCAGGTTGACCCCGTCCCTCCACGTGGCGCCGACGGGGGCGCCGCCGCCGGTGATCTCGGCCACGATGGCAAGCTTCACGTTCTGGGCTGACGCCGGTGGCAGCGTGCCCAGCACAACCAGCAGGATCACTCCCAACCCCAGCAGAATTATTCGGCGTTGCATTGCTCTCCTCCCCGGGGCTCGACTGGGCCCCCTCCCATGTGGATCCCCCCCGACCATTTCTTCGCGGCCGGGCCTAGTACCCCATTCCTGCCGTCTGTCCCCCCTCGACGGCAAGCTGCTGCCCGGTGATGCACGCTGCCAGATCCGAGGCGAAGAACAGGATTGATGATCCGGCCCCCGTCCTGCTCCCGCTTTTCGAGGATCACGGCACGGATGCAGCGGACGTATCCCATGAGCTTCACGTCGATCCGCTGCATCAGGCCGAGGTCCATCACCCCCACCTACTTCGCGGGGAGCTGCCCGGGGGGTCCATATACATACACCAGCCAGAGCGGTTCGTCACCTGTATTGAAATGGCAATGGTGCGTTCCCGCCGGGATGTACATGAAATCGTAGGTGTCGAAGGCAAGCTCCCTGCCGTCAGCCACCAGCTTGCCCCGCCCCTTGATGGCCACATTGATCTCTTCCGAGTCGGGATGCGTATGAAAGGCCGCGCCCTCTCCGGGCTCGAACATCGCCAGGCCCGCCACCAGGTGCTTGCTGTCGTGCAGGTCCACGTCCACCAGGTGGAACAGTTTCCGGCGGGACCCCTCGGTTTCCAGCCCTTTCCAGATCTGCCGGGCATCCCGGAAGGGTTTCAGCACGCATGCCTTGGCCTTCTTCTTGCTCACGGTCGCTCCTTTCAGGAAAGGGACCCCCGAACCACCGGCGCAATCCGGGGGTCGTCGCCGGTTACTTCTGCCCGCTGCCCGGTCCTTTGAACGGCGGGACCCGGGTCATGATCTCATATTTGCCATCCTTGACGACGGCGATGTGAGAGCGGAAATGGTAATCCCCGTTTTCATCCCAGTAGGCGGGAATGATGTTGGGGTCCATGTCCGCCGTCAGGACGAAGTTCTTCATCTTTTGCGCGAACTTCTCCTGGTCAAAAGCTTTGATCTGCTCGGTCACGACCTTCACCATGTAGATGGCCAGGTACGCCTTGTAGGCTTCCTCCGAGGGCTCCTTCCCCCAGCGCTTCACATAGCGGTCCACGAAGGCCTTGGACCGTTCGTCAGGCGAATTGGGGATGAAGCCAGTGTGGCAGAGGATCCCGTCGCCATCCGTCTTGGCCAGTTCCAGGAACACGGGGTCGCAGGCATTGCGGCTGTACTGCAGCGTGTCCACGCCGAGCTTCTTGGCCTGGCGGGCCAGGATGGCGGCCTCGCCCACGTCGGGGTCCACGATCAGGACGTCGGGCTTGGACGCCTTCACCTTCAGGAGCTCGGCCGTATAGTCCTTCTGCCGGACATCCACGACGATCAACGGATCCACGCTCACGCCTTTTTCCTTCAGATACTCCAACGTGGCATCCTTGCTGGAGACACCCGCTTCGTCCCCGCGGTAGATCATGGCGGCCCGCTTGATCTTTTTCTCTTCCGCCAGCCAGCGGAGCATCTTCACCGCATCAATCTTGGTATTCTCCGAGGTCCGGAATATGTAGGCGTTGCCCTTGGTGGTGATGGCCCAGCTCTCCGACCCGACGAAGTGGGGCACCTTGGCGGCGCGGGTCTCGGCCATGTTCACGATGGTGCTCCCGCTGTAGATCGGCCCCACGACGGCGTAGGGCTTGTCCTGGGCCAGAGCCCGCTTCACGGCGCTGACAGAGGTCGGCGGGTCGGACTGCGTGTCGTACGAGGTGAGCTTCAAGGGGCGCCCCAGGATCCCGCCCTTGGCGTTGATCTCATCCCGCGCCATTTGCGCGGCCTTCCAGAAGTAGTCAAACATCACAGCCCCGCCGCCGGACAACTCTCCCACGACCGACACCACCACCGGGTCCTTTGCCTGCGCCGCGGCCTCCCCACTCATCCAGATCAGACACCCGAGCACGAGCATTGCGCCCACGACGTACCGCTTCACGTTGCTCCGCATGGCTCCTCCCTCTCCTTGAACGGAGATCCTATCCCGTTACTTCTGACCGCTGCCCGGCCCCTTGAACGGCGGGACGCGGCCGATGATCTCGTATTTCCCGTTCTTTATCGTCGCGATATGGGAGCGGAAATTGTAATCCCCGTTCTCATCCCAGTAGGCCGGGAGAAGATTGGGCTCGATCTCAGGCGCCAGGTAGAAGTTGTGCAGCTTCTGGACGAACTTTTCCTGGTTGAACTCCTTGATCTGCTCCGTGATGACCTTGACCATGTAGGTGGCGTTGTAGCCCTTGTAGGCCTCCTCCGACGGGTCCTTGTTCCACTTCTTCCGGAACCGCTCCACGAAGGTCTTGGACCGCTCGTCCGGGGAGGTGGGGATGAAGCCGGTATGACAGAACATCCCGTCGGCCTCGGTCTTGGCCAGCTCCAAGAAGGCGGGATCGCACGCGTTCTGTCCATAGTGGATCATCTGGAGGCCGAGCTTGTTGAACTGTCGGCGCAGGATCGCCGCCTCCCCCACGTCGGGGTTCTCGAGGAGCGCATCCACCTTCGCCGCCTTCACCTTCAACAGCTCGGCGGTGTAGTCCTTCTGCCGGACGTCCACCCCGATGACCGGGTCCACCGTCACGCCCTTCTCCTTCAGGTACGCCAGCATGGCATCCTTGCTGGAGGTGCCGTACTCGTCGGTCCGGAAGATGAGCGCGGCCCGCTTGATCTTCTTCTCCTCCACCAGCCAGCGCAGTATCTTGATGACGTCCAGCCGGTTGTTCTCCGAGGAGCGGAAGATGTACGGGTTGCCCTTCGTCGTCACGGTCCAGCCCTCGGAACCGACCAGGTGCGGAACCTTGGCCGCCTGCGTCTCGGCCATGTTGACGATCGTGCTGCCGGTGTACAGGGGGCCGACGACCGCATAGGGCTTGTCCTGGGCCAGGGCCCGCTTGACGGCGCTCACCGAGGTGGGGGGATCGGACTGGGTGTCGTAGAAGGTGATCTTGATCGGGCGCCCCAGGATCCCGCCCTTGGCATTGATCTCATCCCGGGCGAGCTGAACGCCCTTCCAGAAGTAGTCCCAGATGACCGCCCCGCCGCCCGAGAACTCTCCCACGGCGGAGATCACCACGGGCTCCTTCTCCTGGGCGGCGGCGACTCCGGTAAACCAAATCAGGCACCCAAACACGAGACTAACACGAAGGGTCCGCTGTTTTCGACCGATCATCATGGCCTTCTCCTCCCTGGGCGTCCTACACGCCCTCCCGCCGCCCCGACATGGGAACAGCGACGTTGTCCCTTCCGATCGGCGTTCGTCTTATCAAGCAATCAGGTCCGATCGGTCTCCTCCCGCATTACCTCCGGCACCGCCGGCCGCGGCCTTTCCCATCCTAGCAACACCCGTCCCATCCGGTCCAGGTAGGGAACCAGGCCTGCGGGGGAGAAGATGAGCATGAGGATGAGCAGGACGGCAAACAACATCAGGTAAACGGCCTGGGTCGCCCGCAAGAGTTCCGGAAGCAAGGTCACGATCCCGGCCCCGACCAGGGGGCCGGCGAACCATCCCGGTCCCCCCACGACCACC
>Ga0155960_1091_pt4 | contig 18199 bp, 17 predicted proteins | sample RifCSPlowO2_02_FD_107614 | JGI IMG/M metagenome (GOLD analysis project Ga0155960, IMG submission 107614) | candidate division NC10 bacterium RIFCSPLOWO2_02_FULL_66_22
TAGTGCCGACTCGACCTGGCCCCCTCTTTGGCCGACCGGTTCATCCCTGGGGTCGCCCCCATCGATTACGGCCCGGAGCTTCTCCGCAAGCCCTTCGGATTCCACCTCGCGGTGGACACCCTGCCCTCCCCGGCCGACGCGGCCGGGGCCAGCGAGGCATTACCCCCGCTTTTGGATATGGCGCCCTCCATCCGGGCGCCAGAGGGACTTCAACCCCCCTGAGCACGCCGCTGCCCGGCGCACACTATACCCGTGGCTGACTTCTGCGCGGGGAATCACCGCCCGTCGCCGGGCGGCCAGTCCCGAGTCCGGGACCCCGCGCAGATCTCCCGAGGTAAGCTCGACCGCCGTCCGCGCACGACCGCCGGATTTACGTTTTGCGCCCTTGATGGATAGGGACTTCGCGGTCACACGCCCGCTCGTCCGACGCTCACGCCTCGTATCCGGTTTTTGTTCATCGGCCCGCGCGTTTGCTCGCCGCTTCCTTCAGACGGCCCCTCGCGGGGACGCCCTTGCGGGTCGCTACCCCTTCACCTCCATTTCACCTCCATCCGGTTGGGGAGAGGACTTGCACCTCCAAGCTGTCGAGCATGCTCGGCACACATGAAGCTCCTCGCGGCAAGCCGCGAGGTATCTACCGGAACCAGCCGAATACCTTGAGTACCATAGGACATTTTGTGGTCGAAGCCTGGAGCACCTCATCCATCACCGTTGAGTCCCTGCGGATCCCTGGCGTACTCGGAGCGCGGCAAGCCGCGGGGTATGAACCCCGAAGGAATCAACGCCGCCTGGGGGGGCCGGGCCATCCACCCGTGACCCCGACTGGCGGCGCCCTGCCCGCCGACCTGACGCTGCGCGGTCGAGGATACCGCAGCCACGCCCTTGCCCTCCGAGGGAAATCTCGCCGCCTCCATCACGGATCCGTGCGGAGCCTGATCCGGAAAGACTGCTAGCCTTTGAGCCCGCTCCCGAGAAAGCCCTGCGTGAAGAAACGCTGGAACACCACAAAGAGGAGGAGCAACGGCGCCGAAACAAAAACCGTTGCCGCCATAAGGAGGTTCCAGTCAGCACCGCTCTCCTGCTGCACAAACATCCCGAGGCCGATCGGGAGGGGCCGGACGGCCGGCGAGTCAGTCACGATGAGCGGCCAGAAATAGTCGTTCCACCGGAAGACAAAACTGATAAGTCCGAAAGCGATAAGCGTTGGGCGAGCCAGCGGTAGGAGGACATGCCAGAGGAACCGAAGGTGGCCGCATCCATCGATCCGGGCAGCGTCCTCAAGCTCTTGCGGAATCTGCTTAAATGTCTGGCAGAGGAGAAACGTTCCGTAGCCGCTGGCGAGGAACGGGAGGATGATGGCAAGCCGAGTGTCCAACAGGTCAAGCTTATGCATCGTGAGATAGTTGGGGACGAAGGTGGCTTGGATCGGAACCAAGAGCTGAAGGATGAATACGTAAAGCAATCCCTCACTTCCGCGGAAACGGAGTCGGGCCAGGGCGTAGGCCGCCAGCGTGATGAGGACCAACTGGCCGGCCAGCGTGCCTGCGGTAATAACCACGCTGTTCCAGAGATACACCAGGAAGGGGGCACGACTCAGGGCCTCTGTGAAATTCTGCCAATGAAAGAAACGGGGAAGCCATTGAGGGATGGGGCTAAACACCTCCTGGCGCGGCTTGATGCTTGTAATGGCCATCCACCAAAGGGGTGCCACCATGAGGACAGCTATCGGGGCAAGGATCAGGTGTACCGCCCACCCGCCCACCGAACGCCGCCAACCCAGAGAGGTCATTGGTAGTGCACCCGCATCCGAAGGACGCGGCTAGCGCCCCAGACCAGACAGAAAAGAAGGACTATTTGGACCGTCGTGAGGGCCGAGGCCTTGCCCATGTCCCAAAACTGGAAGGCGTTTTGGTAGATGTAGTAGACGAGGACGTTCGTCCGGTTGGCTGGTCCCCCCTGGGTCATGATGTAAACCTGATCGAACACCTGAAACGTCGTGATAATCGCGATGATGAAAAGGAAGTAGGTCGTTGGGCTCAGACATGGCCAGGTGACCACGCGGAACCGCACCCATGGTCCGGCTCCCTCCAGCGCTGCAGCCTCATACAAGTCGTCCGGGATATTTTGAAGACCTGCGAGGTAGATGATCATGAAATAGCCGATATGTTTCCACAAGCTTACCATGATGATGGCCGGCATCGCCCATTCCATGCTGTAGAGCCACTCAGGCGCCGGCAGCCCCAGCATCTTGAGATAGTAGTTAACTGGACCGTACCCTGGATTAAGCATCCAAACCCAGATCATTGCCGCAGCTACCATGGGGATCATCGTCGGGTAAAAGAAAATGGTTCGATACCAGGTGCAGCCCGCAAAGCGCTTGTTGACCTGGATCGCAAGGAAGAGGGCAATAGCCATGGCGACTGGGATGGCGAGCAGCCCGTAATAGATATTGTTCAGGAGAACTTGCCGAAAGAGCGGCTCTAAAAGCAGCTCGCGGTAATTGGCCAGGCCCGCGAAGACGCGGTTGGGGGTGTTGATGTTCCACCGAAAGAAGCCCAGGAAGAAGGCATGTAGAATCGGCCAGTAGGTGAAGGCCAGTAAGAAGATAAGCGAAGGGGCCAGAAACGCGACGGGGGCCCCGATCCGGGTCAACCTCGTGAGACGAGACCAGACTGCCCCCGCTAGGATCGTCTCAGCCTGCGTGTCGAGACGGGCGGCCGGTGCCCTCACGGCGCCCCCACGGCCCGGGCACGGGACGAGACCTCCTGGATCCACCCCGCAGCCGAAATAGCCCACCTGGAAATTCTCATGGAACATCCCGGGCTTCGCATCGCTGGCCCCGACCTAGCCCATTCTTACCAAGCCGTCTCACCGGCAGCCCGGGGCCCGGATGGAGCAGGCGTTGTCCACTCCCGGGACCTCCGGTGTAAGGAGGGAGAGTCCCTACCCCCGCCTCCATCTGGGATCAGACTGTGAGCTTCTATCCTCCGGGCGGACCGGGCGCCCTCCGGCACCTCCCGGATTCCGAGGTGGTAGCCGACCGACGGCCTTGTAGAAGATCCGCTAGCGCCGGCCCGCAGCTTCTAAGGCCTCCTGCTGTGCCCGGTCCAGGGCCTCCTTCGGTGTCTCCGCCCCGGCGAGAGCCTTGTCCAGGTGGGCCGTCAGGGCAAGCCGGACTTTGGTGAAGTTTGCCGTGGACATGCGGGCGTGAGCATATTTGAGTTGATCTCGGGCCACAAGCGCCTCCGGAAACTTTCCTGTATACTCCTTCATAGCCGCCGTCTCATAGGCAGACCTTTGAACTGCCACATAGCCGGAGGCGATTGACCAGCGAGCCGCGTTCTCCGGATTTGTCATCCAGGCAGCGAAGCGCCACGCGGCTTTCTGATTCTTAAGGGGGATATCCTTGAAGATATAGAAATTGCCACCCCCTACCGCGATCCCGTTGTCCTTCCGCTTCGGAAGAAATCCGACCCCAAAGGGGAACTTGGCCGAGTCCTTAACGAAGCGGAGAATTCCGCTGCTGTGAAAGAGCATCGAGGTTCGCCCTGTGACAAAGTCCGGAGGTGTGGAGGCCCATGTGGTCGTGGGTGGCATGACCTTATCTTTCTGGGATAGAGTTACCCAGAAATCGAGGGCCTCCAGTGCCTGTGGGGAATTGAAGGTGATCTGCCGGCCCTCGGGGTCCATGAGTTGGCCACCCACTTGGCGCACGAACGCCTCAAATAGCCAATCATTCCAGCCGCCCGAAATTGTTACGCCGTAGCGCTTGATGGCGTCCCCTTCTCGCACCGTAAGTCTTCGAGCATAGTCGCGGAGCTCATCCCACGTCTGGGGTGGATGGTTCGGATCGAGACCGACCTCCTTAAATTGCTCCTTGTTCCAGTAGAAGAGGGGAAGGCTCCGCTGGAAGGGCCAGGACCAGATCTTGCCACCCCGAAGGCTGTTGGCCAAGAAGGCGGGGAAGAAATCGTCGAGAAACTTCTTCCCCCCCTCCTGTTTGATGAACTCGTCGAGAGGCACCAAGGCGTTCATCGCCAAGAGGGTGTTCAAATCCTCCATGCTCGTAATGGCCACATCGGGTGGCCGTTTGGCAGCTACTGCGGTGATAATCTTCTGTGTGGTTGGACCATAGTCTCCGCTGTAGATCGCCTCCACTACGACGTCGTCGTGCTTCTGATTGAACTCATCCACCATCTCCTGCATGACTTTGGCCAGGGGTCCGGCCACACCTACTGGATAGTAGTACCGCAGGTAGATCTTATCCCCCTTGCTGGCGGCCACCGTGGCCGCGGCGCCAGCCAGCATCATCCCCGTGAACTGCCTGCGAGTCACCTGTGCCATGTTCCCCCTCCTTTCGGCTGCGATGGGACCGGCCTCGAATATCTCGACCGGCTGTGAGAATGCCCAGGGTGGCGTGCGCGGTCGGCGCGCGCTGTAGGGGCTGATGTCCGCCTGGGCTGGGTATCCTCCTCAGGAAGAGTGCCGGCGAGTTCTACCCGGGTCCCGGAGGCTACCGCAATCTTCAGCGGACTACAAGACTCAGGCGCCGTCCGTCTCAGGCGCCGTCCGCCCGGCCGCGGACCAGGCGGCGGGCCTCCCGGACGATGTCCTCTTCCTGGGGGATGACTTGCCGCTCCAGCTCCTTGCTGTAGGGGATGGGCAGGTCCCTCCCGGCCAGGCGGCGGACCGGCGCATCCAGGTAATCGAATGCCTCTTCCACGATCCGCGCCAGGATCTCCGCCCCGACCCCGCCCGTGCGGCAGGCCTCGTGGATGATCAGGGCCCGCCCCGTCCGCCGGACAGAGTCCAGGATCGTGCCCTCGTCCAGAGGCACCAGGCTCCGCGGATCCACGACCTCGGCCTCGATCCCCTCGCCCGCCAGGGTCTCGGCGGCCGCCAGCGCCTTGGGAACCATGGCGGACACGGCGATGATGGTGAGATCTCTGCCCGGCCGCTTGACATCCGCCTGGCCCAGCGGCACCACATGCTCCCCTTCGGGCACGGGGCCTTTCCGGTTGTAGAGCAGCTTGTGCTCGATGAACACGACCGGGTTGTCGTCCCGGATGGCCGCTTTCAACAGGCCCTTGGCGTCTGCGGGCGTGGACGGCATGGCCACCTTCAGTCCCGGGAAGTGGACGAACAGCGCCTCCAGCGACTGCGAGTGCTGGGCCGCGGCGCCGGTGCCGGCCCCCTGGGGCGCCCGCAGGACCATGGGCACGCGGGCCTTGCCCCCGAACATGAAGCGCATCTTGGCGGCTTGGTTGGCCAGTTGGTCGAGGGCCAGCGTCGTGAAATCCATGAACATGATCTCCACGACCGGCCGCATCCCCAAAAGGGCGGCCCCGGCCGCGGCCCCCACGATCCCCAGCTCCGAGATCGGTGTGTCCCGGACCCGGTCCTTGCCGAACTCCTCCAGCAAGCCCAGCGTCACACCGAAGGCGCCGCCATACACGCCGATGTCTTCCCCCATCAGGAAGACCCGCTCGTCCCGGCGCATCTCCTCCCGCAGCGCCTCTTGGATCGCTTGCTTATATGTAATTTCCCGCATCGGTAGCCTTCGAATGACCAATGACCAAATCCCAATGAGGTTCCCGGCCACGCCGGAGTTCCGCCATTGGTCATTGGCTCATTGGTCATTGCCTCTCTCGTCGTTGGTCATTGGTTCATTGGTCATTGGTCATTTTTCTAGGCATACAGGTCGGCCTCCACTCCTTCGAGTGTCGGAATCGGGCTGTCCTGCGCAAACTGGATCGCCTTGGCCAGCTCCTCCTCCACGTCCCGCTCGATGACGGCGGCCGTCTGGCCGTCCAGGATCCCCTTTCCCTCCAGGTGCGCCCGCAGCCGGGCGATCGGGCAGCGCGCTTGCCACGCCGCGATTTCCTCCTTCGTCCGGTAGCGGTTGGCATCGCTGCGCGAGTGTCCCTTCCAGCGGTAGGTCTCGCAGATGAGAAAGGTGGGCCCGTCCCCCCGCCGGGCCCGCGTCACCGCATCCACCACGGCGGCATGCACGGCCAGGACCTCGTTGCCGTCCACCGTGACCCCCGGGATCCCATAGGCGGCCGCCCGCTCGGCGATCTTCGGGATCGGGAACATCTCCCTGGCCGAGCCGGACATGGCGTACTGGTTGTTCTCGCAGATGAAGACGACGGGCAGCCTCCAGATGGCAGCCAGGTTCAGGCTCTCGTGGAAGGCCCCCGAATTGGCGGCCCCGTCACCGAAGAAGCACGCGACGACCCGGGACTCCTTCCGCATCTGAACCGCCAGGGCCGCTCCGGTGGCGACGGGGATCCCCGAACCCACGATCCCCGTGGCCCCCAGGTTCCCCTGCTCCAGGTCGGCGATATGCATGGAGCCCCCCTTGCCCTTGCAGTAGCCGGTCTCCCGGCCGAGCAGTTCGGCCATCATCCGACCCAGGTCGGCGCCCTTGGCGATGCAGTGGCCGTGGCCCCGGTGGGTACTGGTGATGTAGTCCTGCGGTAGGAGCGCGGAGCAGACCCCCACCGCCACCGCCTCCATCCCGATGTACAGATGCGTGGTCCCGTGGATCTGCCCCTTGAGGACCAATTCGTCCACGCGCTCCTCGAAGAGGCGGATCCGCAGCATCGTCCGGTACATCGTGAGCAGGTCCGTCGCGTCCAGGCTCATCGGCGTCCCTCAAGTAGAAGAAACGGTCCGCACATGGCGAACACCCAGTTCAATCCAGGGGCCTCCTTCAGGTTTCGCGTCCCCTTGCCGAAAGAGTGCGGCGTTCATTCGCGTTCATTGGCGGTTCCAAATTCGGTCCTGGTCCCTCCGCGCAGCCGATCTCTTGGTCATTGGTCATTGGTCATTTTGCCCCACATCTGGTCCTGTTCTCTCCGCATCGCCAGGAGGGGCGTCTCCTCGACCGCCACATCGTCCCACCGGATCGGCTGGTCCGGCGCGAGTTCCACCAGGACCTCGGCGTTGCGGGTCAGGCCCATGGGGAGCAGGTTCTCATAATGAGCGACCCCCGCCTCCTCGATCAGGCCGTAGACCGTGTCTTCCCCCGGGAGGCCCAGCCGTTCCCCTGGGCGCAGGGCCCGCTTGGCGACGGCGATCACCTCCGCCATGGGTTCCGGCAGGGGGGCGATCGTCGCCTCGTGGTCCAGGGCCGCCTTGGCGATGGAGATCGGGGTCTCGACGCTGGTCAGATGATACGGCCGGTACAGGGCGAAATAGGGCCCCTCGCCGATCTTGAGGTACCGGAGCTCCTCCTGGATCACCGGATGGTCGGTATGGATCACCACGAAGACGCCCGGCGCCACGCCGATGGCGAAATCCACCACGCCTCGTCGCTTGAGGATCCCGCCGTCCTCGATGGGAATGAGGACCTTGGCCAACTCCGCGGGGGTGGCCCGGGCCGCGTGCATCCCCCGCACGTCCGGCACCAGCCCCGTCGCGTTGGCCAGGCAGGCCATCTCCACCATGCTCTTCGTCCCGTCCACGAATTCGGCCAGCATGCGCGGATTGATCCCCCGCGCGCGCGCCTCGGCCTCCAGCGACTGAGCCGTGGCCCGGCGATCGAGCGGATTGTTCTTCCCCTTCCCAGCACACACGACCTCGAACCCCAGAAACCTGGCGAAGTCCACCAACTCCTTGGTGGCCGCCGGCTCATCCCCGGCGGCGCCGCTATACACGACCCCGGCCTCAGCCGCTCGCCGGTGGAGCAGGTGGCCCACCGTCACGTCCGCCTCCACGGTCAGGAGGACCACGTGCTTTCTGGCCTCGATCGCCCGGGCGGCCGTGAGCGCCGCCGGCAGCGGGATGCCCGTCGCATCCACCACGACGTCCACGGGGAGGTGCGGGACGAGTTCTCCCACGGTCGTCGCAACCCGCTTCCCCTGCGCCAGCGCAGCCTGGGCGGTCGCGGCCGTCGCGGATTCCGCAATCTCGTCCTGGCGGACGCCGCCGTGCCGGAACGCCTCCAAGGCCCGGTCCAGCAGCAGGTCGGCCACCGCGACCAGGCGCATCCCGGGCATGCGTCCCAGGACGGCGGCCAGACCGAGGCCCATCTGCCCCGCCCCGACCAGCCCGACCCGGACCGGGTTGCCGCCCCGCTCCCGCTCCTCTAGTCGTCGCCGCAGCGTCTCCATGGTTGAACCGCTCCATCCGGCCGGATGTACATATGTACCTTAAATACACACATTCTCCCGAAACCGGGCAGCGCTTGTCAACCCCAAAATGCGGTGGGCGAGACGATCTACTGGATGCCGCCACGGGGAAGCGTCTCGGCTGGATCTTGGAGGGGCGGGGGGTGGAATCCACCCGACTCGAGCCGTTGCGTCAGGTGCCGGTCAAGGGCTACCGCGTGCTCGATCCGACAGGTCCCACTCCCGCGACCTGGACTAGGCCGGTTGAGCGCGTCGGCCTGCGTCGAGCTCAGGCGAGACGGCAGCGACGCCGCTGGATAGCACCACTACGATGGGCGGGCAGCATTCGGAAGAGAGGCGCTCTCCGGGACCGGGGAACCTAACCAGGGACAGGTTGCAGGCGCGTCCAGGGGAGGGATTTTCCTCGACAACGAAAAAACGGCCGGCTCGCCCACGTACAAGAGCGGCTCCGTAGTCCCGTCTTACTTCGGATGGGGGATCATGTCGTGAATGTGGTACACGTCGCCCTCGATGGTGAAGTAAAACCGCCACCCTCCATCGACCCGCGCTTGCCAGATGTCACGAATCTCGTCGTACTTCTTGGCTCGGAGTGATGGATGGCGGAGATTCTGGAGGAGCAGGGCTAGGCGCCGGTCAAACGCTCGCTGGATCTGCGGGGGCGCGCTTTCATAGCTCTGGCGAAAGCGCTCGCTGTAACTGACGCGCATCAAGCGGTCTTGCGTTTTCTGCCTCCCCTGAGAGACCGGACCGCCTCCCGGGCTGAGGCGAACGGGCCATAGACCCGACCCTTGCGGAAGTCCTCGAAGCTCTCCGCCAGGCGCTTCTCGATGAAGGTCCGGTCCACGACCACCTTCGGGGTCAACGTGATCTTCTTGCCCTGAACCTGGGCCTCCAGGAGATCACCCACGACCACCCCCGCCTTCTGGCGGACGGAGGCCGGAAGGGTGACTTGGTATTTCTCCTTCACCTTGACCAGCGGCACGGCACGTCCTCCTCGGCTCTGTTGGAAAGTAGGAAAATCCGACCTCGCTCAGTATAGAGGGGTCTCAGGGAAAGTCAAGGGCGGGTCCTCGCGCGAGACCCATTGCTTTTCCGGTGCCTGGTACGGCACCCCTGGAAGAGGCACTCGTAGAGAGGCCTGAAAAGGAGAGAAGGTGAGATCCGGCGAGTTGAGCGTCTCAACGTGGGCGGGGTTTGCCTCCACAACGATCCTTGCCCAGAACGCCGACGATCGCCGACCCGCTCTGGGCTTCTCGCAGGCGCATGGATTGCACCCGGCAAGAGGCGGCCGCCTGGTTCGGGACGTCATCTTGACCAGGGGCGATGCTCGCCCACCGCGAGGTGGGGTCTGCCTTGACCGCGAAGAGACGGCCGGGTCCCCCATTAGAAATTTGGGGAACATGGAAAGGTAAATACAGTTGCATCGTCCCACATTACGCGGGGTGACGTTCTCAGGCCCCGACAGCTTCTTCCCCGAAGCCATGCTGGCGGTCGTGGAGCGGCCGTGGAGGCAGTGGCTCGGTCCGCTGGTCCCCAAGCTCCCACCCTACGGCCCGGTGATCCAGGAACTCCGTCCGCAGGTCACCACCCTGCTCGCCTCCAGACGATAGCCTCCGCAGGGCGGGACAGCGCGGACGAGGGCAGGGGCGCCATCAAGTCAACGTAGTCAAAGACGTCCCGCATTACTGGGTGTTCCCTCCCATTCCACACGTCGCACCCGAGTACCCTCTGGGTCCTCGGCAATCCGCATTCAGTCCGTCCCCGGCTCTTCGATTCCCAGGTTCTTGGCCTGCTGCTATTAGCCTTCCGGGCGCCCCGCAAATAACCGCGATAACCGTGCTACGTCCCGTCTCACAGTGTATCGCCGGAAGGTGACTGGTCCTTTTCCATCGGGGTAGCCGTGGCACAAGAACTTCGTAAGCTCCTGCTCCTGGCTGTTCGCCAAGGCATTCATTGGATAGACAATGATTGCCTTGATGCCAGGGCGGCGCGGGGCCTGTAGGACATGTTCCACGATGGGGACAATGTAGGCCAGGCTCTTGCCAGAACCGGTCCCCGTAGTGAGGACGTAGTTACGACCCCTCTGGGCGGTCAGCAGAGCGTCAAGTTGGTGTTTATGAAGCTTCAGGCCACTTCCAGCGTCCTGGCGGGTAGGCTTGATCCGGAAGATGCGGCCGCACTCTTGGTGGAGGATCCCCTTTGCGACGAGGTCATCGATCCACGCGCCTTCGGCGAAGGCGGGGTTCATCCCGATGCGAGGCTCTGGCCATAGGAGGCCTTCGGCGAGGTCAGCCTCCACCCGCTCCCGGATCCGGGGATCCTGGATCCTAAGGAAGCTGGTCACATAGGCCCGGTAGTCCTCGATCAGTCGATTCCGGAACTCGAAGACGTGCATGGAGCATCCATTTCTTCAAGGAACTTTCTGCTGCGGGAGGGCACCCAAACTATGGCTATCGCCAGCGTTAGCCAGAACAGCAAACGCCGATCCTCATCACGAGAATCGGCGTTGGGTCTATGCAAGGCTCCCCTCCCGGCTCTGGCCTTTCAGGATCTCCGCATCCACAGATTTCACAGACTTCGAATGGAACCAAATCTTTGAAGGAAACGACGCCGCGCTGCTACACGCGGCATCGCGCAGCTTCTATCCGAAGGCGAACAGCCAGGTGGGAGCTGCCCCGGGTCTTCTTGGCATGGTGGGGGACGAACCAGTGCTCACCTTCTATCAAATCGAAGCCTGGGATGCAAGGGGGATCGGGGAGCGGAGAGCCTAGAGCGGCGAGCCGAGACGCGGTCGTGCATCGGGGCAACGGAGAGCCGGAGAAACGGGGAGGTGAGGGGCGTAAGGCGTCAGGGGTGAGGCGGGAGGGGGCGGGCCTGAGCATGAGGACAAGGGGGGCTAGGGAGCAGGGGGGCCGAGGCGCACAGGGAAAGGGGACACTGGGACAAGGAGATGGGGAGAAACGGGGAAAGGGGGAATCGGAGATGGGGAGATAACGCGAGGGCCGGCACCATGCAGCACCGGCCCCCAACATAAAACACGCTGCAGCCGTATCCGGTCGCCTACTCAGGCTGTTTCCTGCCGTCAAGCGCCATACGGAATAGCTGACACCAACCGGCGTTGGACGGGATCCACGGCGAACCCGAATTGCTCCAGGGTGACAGCGCCCAGAACCTCCAGATCCCCTGGCTCACCGAAGAGGCAGAGGGTGTGCAACGTCTGCCCATCAATGGTCATGAGCACTTCCGCGGCCAGACGCTCCATGACCTGTCCCTGGATCGTCATCACCCTCCGCTTCATATTCGGATTGACCTCCAGGCTCCGCAGGACACTCGCCGAAATCCACGTGTACGCAGATCCAGGATCAACCAAGAGCCTGGCGCTTCGAACCGCAGTGGGAGCCGCGGGGTTGGCCACCTCGACTTCAACCTGGAATGTGCCCATGGGTCAACTCGCTTCCCATTAAGAGTCCACGCCCCACTCCGGGGGCGGACCCTTATCCCGTGATCTTCTTGACCGCGGCGATGACCTTGTCCTCGCTGGGGGTCACGAATTTCTCCAGCTTGGGCGCGAAGGGGATAGGGGTATGGAGGGACGTCACGCGCTGGATCGGCGCGTCCAGGAGGTCGAAGCCCTTCTCGGCCACCACCGCCGCCACCTCCGACGCGAAGCTGCAGCGAGGCGCCGCCTCGCACACGACGACCAGCTTGTTGGTCTTGGCCACCGAGTTGAGGATCGTCTCCTCATCCAGCGGGGAGAGCGTCCGGGGGTCCACCACCTCGCACTCGATCCCCTCGGCGGCCAGGCGATCCGCCGCGGCCAGGGAGAGGTGCACCATGCGAGAGGTCGCGACGATTGTGACATCCGACCCCTGGCGCTTCACGTCCGCCTTGCCCAGGGGGATGGTGTAATCTTCCTCCGGAATCTCGCTGGTGGTGGTGTACAGCAGTTTGTGCTCGATGAAGAAGACGGGGTTGTCGTCCCGGATGGCCGCTTTGAGCAGGCCCTTCACGTCGTAGGCCGTGGAGGGCTGGACCACCTTCAGGCCGGGGACGTGGACCCACCACGCCTCCAGGCTCTGGGCGTGCTGAGCCGCCGAGGAGCGGCCCGTGCCGCCCTGCGTTCGGATGACCAGGGGGACCTTGGCCTTCCCGCCGAACATGTACTTCACCTTGGCCACCTGGTTCACGATCTGATCCATGGCGATGCCGGCGAAGTCGATGTACATGATCTCGGCGACCGGGCGCATCCCCATCAGGGCGGCCCCCAGGGCCGCGCCGACGATCCCGGCCTCGGAGATGGGCGTGTTCCGCACCCGCTCTTTCCCGAATTCCTGCAGGAGGCCCTGGGTGGTCTTATAGCTCCCCCCGAACTCCGCGATGTCCTCGCCCAGGAGAAACACCCGCTCGTCCCGCCGCATCTCCTCCCGCAACGCTTCCAAGACACCCTCGCGGTACGTGATCTTTCGCATCAAACCCCCCTTATGCAAATGACGTAATGACCAATGATCCAATGACCAATGCGGCGACGCCGGCCGCTCGTGGCCTGGTTGCGCTGGCGATGATCCCGCTCAAGATTCTGCCAAGCTCACTCGCCTCATCCGTGAGCGCTCCAACTTCGGGATCATTGAGGAGGCCAGTGCCCGCGATGAGCCTCAGCCAATACTTCGACTCACGCGCTTCTTTTCGGGCAATTCTCACATGGTTGACAAAGTCTTTCTTCGAGAGTGCCTCATCCGCCTCCTGCATATTCGAGCCTACGGACGTGCCCGCTCGAACCAGCTGCCTCCCGATCTCGATACCACCAACCGTTCGAGGGAGCTTTCCGACGAGTTTGATAATTCGAACGGCAAAGCGGAAGGTCCGTTCCTGGATGTCAACACCATCGACTCTATTGCGCGTGCTACCCCTCGAAGCCTCCATGTTGACTAACCAACCCTTGGTCTCCGACTATTGGTCATTGGCAATTGGTCATTGGGTCATCAGCCGTTGGTTGTCCATCATTGGTCATTGTCCAATTGGTCATTGACTGCCCCATTGGTCATTGGTCATTCGCCAGTCATTGGTTATTCAGTAAAAATGTCTTGGAGCGCCGCCTCTTCTTCCGGCTCTGGACTTTCCCGGGCGAACTGCACCGCCGCCTCCATCTCCCGGGCGATGGCGGCATCAATGGCGTCCAGTTCGGCTGCGGCGACCGTGCCTTCCTCCATCGCCCGCTTCCGGAACAGAACGATCGGGTCCCGCTGCCTCCACTGCTCCACCTCCTCTTTGGTTCGATAGGTCTGGGGATCTCCCACGTAGTGACCCAGGAAGCGATACGTCTTGGCCTCCACCAGAGTCGGGCCGCCGCCCGTCCGGGCCCGGTGAATGGCCTCGCCCGCCTTCTGGTACACGTCGAAGACGTCCATACCATCCGCTACCACCCCGGGGATGTCGTAGGCGGCCGCGCGCTGGGCGATGTCCTTCACCTTCTGGTGGACGCCCCGCGGAGTGGACTCGGCGTACTGGTTGTTCTCGCAGACGAACACCACGGGCAGGTTCCACACGGCCGCCATGTTCACGCCCTCGTGGAAGGCCCCGGTGTTGCTGCCGCCGTCCCCGAAGAATGCCACCGTCACCCGATCGCTGCCCCGCATCTTCTGCGCCAGGCCCGCGCCCGTGGCGATGGGGACGCCGGCGCCCACGATGCCGTTGGCCCCCAGGATCCCTAGCTCCAAGTCGGCGATGTGCATGGAGCCGCCCTTGCCGTGGCAATAGCCGGTCTTCTTGGCGAACAGCTCCGCCATCATCATGTCCAGACGCGCCCCCTTGGCCACGGCGTGGCCATGCCCCCGGTGGGTACTGGTGATCATGTCCTGCGGCGTCAGATGCGCGCACACCCCCGCGGCCACCGCCTCCTCGCCGATGTAGGAGTGCAGGAACCCCGGGAGCTGCCCCTTGAGGAACAGGTCCGCGGCCGTCTCCTCGAACACCCGGACGGCCACCATCTTGCGGTAGATCTCGAGCAACACGGCCTTGTCCAACGGTTTCATGCGTCACCTCACGTGAATACTCTCCGCCCATTGGTCATTGGTGTTCCCCCGGGATAAACCCGGCCGTCTCTCGCATTGGTCATTGGTTCATTGGTCATTGGTCATTGGTCATTTTATCGGTCATTGGTCATTCGAGGCTGGATCATATGAATGCACCCTCCCCCTTGTCAAGGATTCGCTGGCAATCGGGGACGGGCGCACGTTTTCCTTGGCCCGTCTTGCCACAACTCATGGTTGACATCTACTCCGAGAATATGCTAATCATGCCGACATGATCTCACGTCCCTTTTGGGTGCAGCGCATCGAGCACGCCTGGCAGGAAGCGCCCATCGCCTGGCTCGCCGGCGTGCGGCGGTCCGGCAAGACAACGCTGGCCCACAGCGTCTGCAACCCGGAGGGTTGGCGAAGGCACGCGATCAAGTAGGTTCCTCCTCCCACGCTCGCCTGCCGCCCCCTCCACGCAGCCGGATCCACCCCTCACCGCATCCGCCCAATCCGCAGTACTGAAGACTTGGAAAAGAGAGCCGGGCTCCTTCAATAACTTTAGTAGCCTGTCAGGGCTTGAGGCCGAATCCCCCCTGGACCTTCTCCGCATGCATGTCCTGGCGCGGCGCCCGCGGCCGGTCGCGGAACTCCCGGACCAGCTCCACCATCCGGGCCATCACGGCGTCGAACATCTGCTTTCCCTTGTCCCGGGTGGCGAGGGTCGGGTCGCCGACCACCCCGGTCTTCGAGAAACTGCTCCACCAGTCCATCATCTGCAGCGGCGCCCCGTCAACCAGGTCCAGCCAGATGTACTTGCTGGGCGGCAGGTTCACCTCTTTCTGGATCTCCGACTTCCGGACCCGCCGTTCGTCCAGGTACAGGTAGAGCGAGGTCTCCAGCTCGCACGCGTGGGCCATGCCGCCCGGATGCACCGATTCCCGGATGCGCCGGCAGACATCCCGGATCAGATTCGTGTAGATGAAGGAGGCGCAGAGGGCGTCCGTCTCCAGGATCACGCGCCGGGCCGCGATATCCAGCAGCGGAACGTTGCTGCCGTGGCCGTCCACGATCAGGATGCGCTTGAAGCCGTGGTAGGCGATGCTCTTGCAGACATCGGCGACGTAGTTGATGAAATGCTCCGCCCCGACGCAGATGGTCCCGGGGAAGTCCACGTGGTGGAGATTGTAGCCATAGGGGATCAGCGGCATCACCAGGACCTCGTCCGGCAGCCGCTTGGCCGTCTCCACGCACACCGTCCAGGCCATGAAGTTGTCCGTGTCCAGGGGCAGGTGGTGGCCGTGGTCCTCCGTGCTCCCCACGGGGAGCAGGACCACGCGCCGCTGCGCCGGGATCTCCCGCAGCTCCTTCCAGGTGTAGTTGCTGTAGAAGTACGGCTCGCCCCCCGTCTCGTGCATCCCGTGGTTGTTCATGGCCTTCGCCCTCGCTTGTGGAAATCACCCTCTGGGGGAAGTATCTGGAAGACCCTGTCTTTTCTCTGGGCGCTCGGCGCCCGGCTCTCGTTGCTCGGCCCTCGGCTCTCTCGTCTCGGCGCTCGGCTCTAGGCTCTCGGTGTCACAGCTCCCGCAGGACTTCCCGGATGCTCCGCTCCAGGATGTCCACCATGGTGTCGATCTCCTGCTCGGTCACGATCAACGGGGGGCCGAAGGCGATCCAGTGCGGATCGAACCGGAGCAGCAGGCCGTGGTGCAGGGCCCGCTTCCCGATGCGGAGACCGAGGTTGATCCCCGGGGCGAACTGCTGCTTGGTGGCGGGGTCCTTCACGAACTCCACCCCGATCATGAGACCCTTGCCCCGGATGTCGCCGATGATGCCCAGGGGGCGCAAGCCCTCCAGGCACGTGACCAGATGCGCTCCCACCCGCCGGGCATTCTCGGCGAGCCCCCGCTCCAGGATCTCCCGGATGCTGGCCAGGCCGGCCGCGCAGGAAACCGGGTTCCCCGCATAGGTATGGCCGTGGGCGAACTCCGTCCCGGGGGCTCCCCAGAAGGTGGCGGCCACCTTGTCCCGCACCAGGGCCGCCGCCAGCGGGGCGTACCCGCTGCTCATGCCCTTTCCGCAGCACAGGATATCGGGGACCACGTCGAAGGTGTTGGCCGCGAACAGGCTCCCGGTCCGGCCGAAGCCCGTGATGATCTCGTCGAAGATGAGCAGGATGTCGTACTCGTCGCAGAGCTGCCGGAGGATTCCCAGGTACTCCATGGGGGGCGTGATGATCCCCCCGGTGTTGCTGATCGGCTCCACGATGATCGCGGCGATGGACCGCGGGTCCTCCCATTCGATCATGGTCCGGATCGTGCGCGCGCAGAACACCTCGCAGCTCGGGTAGGTCTTCTCGTAGGGGCACCGGTAGCAGTAGGGGGGGTACGTGTGCAGGAAGCCGATGGCGGCCGGCTCGTACAGGGTCTTGCGGTAGCCCACGCCGCCCGCGCTCATGGCGCTGCCCGTGGCCCCGTGGTAGCTCAGGTACCGGGAGAGGATCTTGAACTTCCCGGGGTTCCCCGTCTGCCGGTGGTACTGCCGGGCCATCTTGAAGGCGGCCTCGGTCGCCTCCGACCCGCTGCTGACCAGGCGCGCCGTGTTCAGGTCCCCCGGGGCGACCTCGGCCAGGAGGCTGGCCAGCTCCACCGCGCGGGGATTCGTCCCGTGCATGGGCGGATTGAAGGGCAGGGTCTCCAGTTGCCGGCGCACCGCGTCCAGCACCCGCGGGTTGTTGTAACCGACATTCACCACGAAGATTCCCGCCAGGCCGTCCAGGTACTCCTTCCCGTGGACGTCCCAGAAGCGGATGCCGTCGGCCCGCGCCACCAGGAACGGCTCCTTCACGAACTCCGTCATCTGGCGGTAATCCAGCATGATGTGGCGCAGGTACTCCTCCGTGGCGAACCGGGCGTCACTCTCGGGTGTCATGCTCCCCTTCTCCTTTCCATTGCCTCGCAGCGCTCCCTCGGCCTGGGGGTGTCCTCGGCGGGATCGGCCCTAGCCCTGATTATTCGCGAACGCTTTCGCGAATAATCTCGGGCGATGACCAAATCCCAATGGCCAATGACCAATTGCGGATGGGATTTTCCGTGAAGCCCCTTGACGGCGCGCTGTGCGCGCCCACCATCATTGGTCATTGGAAATTGGTCATTGGTCATTTGATCCGGAGATTTCACCGGTCCGTTGGTGAATTATCCGGGTTAGGCCCGAGAGGGCTCCACCTCCCGCATGACCTCCTGGATGGCGACCTCCAGGGCCGCCACAAGCTGTTCCACGTTGGCCTCGCTGAAGATGTAGGGCGGGCTGATCTGGATGTGGTCGCCGCAGACACCGTCGATCATGCCGCTCATGCCGGGCACCACCACGACCCCTTCCTCCAGTGTGGCCTCTACGATCCGACGCGTGACCTCGGCGTCCGGTGGGAACGGCCGCTTGGTGGCCTGGTCGGCGACGAACTCCACGCCCAGGATCAGGCCGGTGCCGCGCACGTCCCCCACGATGGGGAACCGCTGCAGGCTGGTCAGGCGCTCCAGCAGCCGGCGCCCGATTCGCGCCGCATTGGCCACCAGGTCGTGGGCCTTGAGGTACCGGAGGACCGCCAGCCCCACGGCCGCACTGAGGGGATGCCCCGAGTAGGTGAAGCCCTGGGTGGTCCGGGCCGAGCCCCGGGCGATGGCGTCGTATACCTTCTCGTGCAGGATCACGGCCGCCAGGGGGGCATACCCGCTGCTCAGGGCCTTGGCCGTCGTGATCATGTCGGGGATGACGCCCCAGTGGTCGATCCCGAAATTTTTCCCCGTCCGCCCGACGCCCGTGATCACCTCGTCCGCGATGAACAGGACGTCATATTTGTCGCAGATCGCGCGGATCCGCGGGTAGTACTCGGGGGGCGGCGTGACGCCCGCGGCCGAGGTGCCGATCACCGGCTCGGCGATGAAGGCGGCGATGCTGTCCGGCCCCTCCAGCGTGATCACCCGCTCCAGGTCGTCGGCGCAGGCGATCTGGCAACTCGGATAAGTCTTGCCGTAGGGACACCGGTAGCAAAATGGC
>Ga0155960_1130_pt1 | contig 18185 bp, 17 predicted proteins | sample RifCSPlowO2_02_FD_107614 | JGI IMG/M metagenome (GOLD analysis project Ga0155960, IMG submission 107614) | candidate division NC10 bacterium RIFCSPLOWO2_02_FULL_66_22
AGATGCGCCTGGGAAGCACCTGGGGCGAAGGGAACGCGCTCAGTTCGGCCATCGGGTATACCACCATCCAGGTCATCCAGCGCGACGGTCTGTTGGCCCACGCCACGCGGATGGGCGAGTACCTGCGCCAGGAGCTTCAGGAACTACAAAGGCAGTTCGACTTCATCGAGGATGTCCGGGGCCTGGGCCTGATGGACGCCATCGAGCTGGACACGGTGGAGCGGCGCGGGCGGATCCTTCGGGGATGCCTCGAGCGCGGGCTGCTCCTCCTGGGCTGCGGATTCAAGGCCATCCGGTTCCTCCCCCCGCTGGATGTGGGGCAGCGGGAACTGGACCTGGCCCTGGAGGTTCTGTCGGAGGCATTTCGACTGGTATAGGCCCTTGCTCCCTCTCATCCGAGTTCTCCTCTACATCGTTCTTGCGAAGACCTTGGCTTCGCTGCATACTCTCGAAGAGGTAGCTGATACTGCTGAGCTGGTCCTGTAGGAGACTCGGTCGTGGCGACACTCGACATTCCGGAAATGCCGGACGAGCTTTATGAGCGGTTAAGGCGGCTTGCGGATGAAGCGGGCCGGAGCATCAGCCAAGAAGCCGTTCGATTGATCAGACTAGGACTCCTCTCGGATCGTCCGAAACGTGATACGGACTTCGGAGCCTGGCTCAAACACGTGACCGAGCAGCGAGAGCGATGGGCGAGGGAGGGACGCAAGTTCCCGGACAGCACGATGCTCATCCGCGAGGATCGCGACCGGTGATTCGGAATCACGAGGACACATGAATCAGGTCAGGGCCATCATCCACCTGGACATGGACGCGTTCTATGCGTCGGTGGAGCAGCTCGACCAACCGGCCTACCGGGGGAAGCCGGTCGTCGTGGGGGCCGATCCGCGGGGCGGCAAGGGGCGCGGCGTGGTGGCCGCGTGCTCCTACGAGGCACGGCCCTTCGGCATCCGCTCTGCCATGCCGATCTCCCGGGCGTACCGGCTGTGCCCGAAGGCGATCTACGTGCGGCCCCGGATGACCCGGTACGCCGAGATGTCCGATCGGATCTTCGCCATCCTCCGCGACTACACGGACGTGGTGGAGCCCCTGTCCATCGACGAGGCGTTCCTGGACGTGACGGCCAGCCAGCGCCTCTTCGGCCCCGCCGAGGCCATCGGCCAGACCCTGAAGGCCCGCATTCGATCCGAGCTGGGGCTGGTCGCCTCCATCGGTCTCGCCCCCAACAAGTTCCTGGCCAAGGTTGCCTCGGACCTGGGGAAGCCGGACGGGTTCGTCGTGGTGGCCCTGGGGAAAGAGCGGGCGTTCCTGGATCCCCTACCGATCTCCCGTCTGTGGGGCGTGGGACCGAAGACCGAGGCGCGCCTTCAGCGCCTGGGTCTCCAGACCATCGGCCGGATCGCCCAGACGCCGGTCGAGACGCTGGAGGCGATGCTGGGGGGCGCCGGCCGGGACCTCTGGGAACTGGCCAACGGCATGGACGATCGCGAGGTGGTGCCGGAGCAGGAGGCCAAGTCGATCGGGGCCGAGACCACTTTTGAGAAAGATACGGACGATCGCGAGGAGATCCGGCGAACCATCCTGGAGCTGTCGGATCGCGTGGGACGTCGCCTCCGGCGGGAGGGGTATCTCGCGGGCGGGGTGACCTTGAAGTTCCGCGATCACCTCTTCCGCACCCTCACCCGCGCGGCCATCCTGGACCATCCGACTGACGTGGGCGATGATCTGTTCCGGGAGGCGTGGAAGCTCCTGCAGCGCGTGAGCTGGACGGGAAAACGGGTCCGCCTGCTGGGGGTCACCGCCACGCGCCTGCTCGCGGCAGCCGAGCCCCCAGGGGGGCAGATGCCTCTGTTCCAGCCGGCGGCCGATCCGCGGCGCCAGTTGGCCCGGACGGTGGACGCGATCCAGGAACGGTTCGGCGCCGATGCCATCGCGCGGGCCACCCTCCTCCCGAAGGACCGACAGCGACAGCGACAGGGATAGAGACATAGTACACCACGGAAAGGCTAACTTTAACCGCAGATTACGCAGATTTCGCAGATTTCATGGGAGAAATCCGTCTGAGATAATCTGCGTAATCTGTGAAATCTGTGGTTAAATTGTTGGTCGTTGGGTTCTTTGTGGAGGCGTGGATATGGCCGTTGGAATTCCCAAAGAACATCCCCTGGTGCGGTTGTTTGCGAACCTGACCCGAGAGAATTTCACGGATCATCTCGGCTGGCTGGACGCCGAGGTGATCGGATACGTCACCGACGTGCTCACCGACTTCGTGCACATCGACCAGGTCTACAAGATCCGGAATGCCCAGGGGTGGCGGGTCGAGGAGGTGGCGGAGATGCTGTACGAGGGCGACCTGCTGCACCGGGCGGAGAGCCTGGAGCGCGAGCGCGAGGTGCACAAACACGTCGGGGACTACACGATGTTCATGGCCGGGGTCTTCCCCGAGTTCCTCCACCGGTTGAAGAGGTCCAGGGCGGTGGACTCCGCCGATGGCCTCCTCGACTTCATCCGGGTGGGCAAGGTCTCCTACCGGATCGTCTCCGAGTTCACCTACGGTCCGTATGCGCCTTCGGCGCCACTGTTCCGCAAGCTGTCCGAGAACTTCGAGCTGTGCGTCTACGGCCTGGGGAATGTCCGGGCCGATCTGGACCGCCTCCGGGATCCCCGCTTCCAGGCGCTGAAGGGTCATCTGCTCGGCTGAGCACCTCCTCCCAAAGGGCTTGCCTGGCCTCGTGAATCCTGATATATGCTCGGACCACTTTCTCGTGGGTCTGGGGACCCGCCGGGCGTGGTATCGCCGAGGAGCCGGGTATGGACGTCAATGACATCGTGCTGGTGGACGGGGCCCGCACCGCGTTCGGGACATTCTGCGGGAGCCTGAAGGACCATTCGGCGATTGACCTGGGAGTGGTGGCCAGCAGGGGGGCGCTCCAGCGGGCAGGTTTACCCGCCCAGGACGTGGACCAGGTGATCTTCGGCAACGTGGCCCAGTCCTGCCCAGACGCCATCTACCTGGCCCGTCACATCGGCCTGAAGGCGGGCTGCAAGATCGATACGCCGGCGCTCACCGTGAACCGGCTGTGCGGATCGGGCTTCCAGGCCGTCATCTCGGCTGCCCAGCAGATCCTCTTGGGGGAGGCCCAAATCATCCTGGCCGGCGGCACGGAGAACATGACCCAGTTACCCCACATCATCCGGGGGGCGCGGACCGGGCTGCCCATGCGGCACCAGCAACTCGAGGATTATCTCTGGACCATCCTCGAGGACCCGTACATCGGCTGCGGCATGGCGATGACGGCGGAGAACCTGGCGGAGCAATATCGGCTTACCCGCAAAGAGGTGGATGACGTGGCCCTGGCCTCGCAGGTCCGGGCCCACGCCGGATGGGAATCAGGCCGCCTGACGGAAGAGGTGGTCCCGGTCCTGCTGAAGGGAAAAAAGGGGGCGACCGTCGAATTCGCCCGGGACGAACACTTCCGCCCCCAGACGACGCCGGAGACGCTGGCGAGCCTGCCGCCCGTCTTCAAGAAGGATGGGGTCGTGACCGCGGGGAATGCCAGCGGGATCTGCGACGGGGCGGCGGCCCTGGTGGTGACCTCGCGTCAGGTGGCGAAGGAACGCGGGCTGAAGCCGGTGGGCCGGATCCTGGCCTGGGGGCTGGCGGGGGTCCCGCCGGAGATCATGGGGATCGGCCCGGTGCCCGCCTCGCAGCGGGCGCTCCAGAAGGCCGGGCTGCGTCTGGACCAGATGGACCTGGTCGAGATCAACGAGGCCTTCGCGGCCCAGTACCTGGCCGTGGAGCGGGAGATGCGACTGGATCGCGAGAAGACCAACGTGAACGGCGGCGCCATCGCCCTCGGCCACCCCGTCGGGTGCAGCGGCGCCCGCCTGCTCCTGACGATTCTCTACGAGCTGCGGCGCCGGGGCGGCGGCCGCGGCCTGGCCTCGGCGTGCATCGGCGGGGGACAAGGCATTGCCGTCGTCGTCGAGGCCTTGGAATAGACAAGGCCTCGACGACGCAAATCCCAATGACCAATTTCCAATGACCAATGGGCCCTGAGAACCCATTGGGATTTGGTCATTTGTCACTAGTCATTCCACAGGGGGTGGGGCGTGGCGATCAAGAAGGTCGGTGTCGTCGGTTGCGGCCTGATGGGCGCGGGCATCGCCCAGGTGACGGCCGAGGCGGGATACCCGGTCGTCATCCGCGAGGTGGAACAGGCATTTCTCGACCGGGGCCTCGGGATGATCGAGAAGAACTGGGCGCGGGCCGTGGAGAAGGGGAAGCTCACGGCCGAGGCCAGGGCCAAGGCGGCGGCGAACCTCCGGGGGACCCTCTCGCTTGAGGACCTTCGCGACTGCGATCTGGTCATCGAGGCGATCATCGAGAACATCGAGGAGAAGAAAAAGCTCTTCGCCGCCCTGGACCGGATTTGCCCGCCCGAGACGATCCTGGCCAGCAACACCTCCTCCCTCACCGTCATCGAGATGGCCATGGCCACGGGGCGCCCGGACCGGGTCTGCGGCCTGCACTTCTTCAACCCGGTGCCGGTGATGAAGCTGGTGGAGGTCGTGCGGACCGTCCGGACGAGCGAGGGGACCTTCCGCACCGCCTATGAATTCGCGCGATCCGTTGGGAAGGAACCAGTGGCGGCCAAGGACAATTCCGGCTTCATCGTGAACTTGCTCCTGGTCCCGTACCTCCTGGACGCGATCCGCGCCGTGGAGGCGGGGGTCGCCTCCGTGGAGGACATCGACAAGGGGATGAAGCTGGGCTGTGGCCATCCCATGGGGCCGCTCACGCTGCTGGACTTCGTCGGGCTGGACACGACCTCCTACATCGCCAACATCATGTTCGAGGAGTACCGGGAGAAACGGTACGCGCCGCCCCCGCTCCTCAGGAAGATGGTCCAGGCGGGCTTCTTCGGCAAGAAGTCCGGCCGTGGGTTCTACGATTACTCGGGCCCGGAACCCAAGGTCGCCGACCTGGGCCTCTGACGGGGAACGGTGTCGGGTGACGGATCACGTGCGGGGCCGACTGCGACTAGATAGGCGGGCGGCATGCTTGACACCCCTGGGGGCATCCGATAGGCTCAGCGCCGTTTTGCAGAGGGGGCGAAGGAGAAGTTCAACCTGACCGTCAGGATGCAGAAGCTGCTGGAATAGCTGGAAACCGGAAATCGGAAACTGGAAATTTGTCACCGCTCATCGAGATCGGGGTTCGGCCAGTTTCCAACTTCCAGTTTCCATATGACCGGGAACTGGAAACTGGAAATCGGAAACTGGAAATCGGAAACTGGAAACTGGGACCGGAGATCAACCAGTTTCCAGCTTCCAGTTTCCATTTTCCAAAGAGGAGGGATGATCATGGCATCGCGGGGAAAGCGGGTGGGCGTGGATCGGCGAACAGTGCTGAAAGGGATGGGCGCGGTGGGGGCGGCGGGCGTCCTGGGTTTCCCGGCCGTCCTGCGGGGCCAGGTCAGGGAGATCAAGATCGGGTCCATCCAACCCATGACGGGCCCGCTGGCCGCCATCGGGAAGAGCACGCGGCAGGGGAACCAGTTGGCCGTGGACCACATCAACGGCGGCGGTGGGATCAAGTCCATGGGGGGCGCCAAGCTCACCCTGGTCCCGGGTGACACCCAATACAAACCGGAGGTGGCCCGGGCCGAGACCGAGCGCCTCATGGGCGAGGGGGCCCACGTCCTGGTGGGTGCCTTCGACAGCGGCACCATCAATGCCATGATCCAGGCCATCAAGCAGGCCACCAAGCCCATCCCCCTGATGATTGACATCGGGGCGGCCGACCAGTTGACGCAGCAGGGGAGCAAGTACGTCTTCCGGTCCTTCGTGACCACCCAGACGCTCGGACGGAAGGGCATCGAGTACATGCTGGAGATGTTCAAGATCAGCGGGGTCACACCCAAGCGGGCCGTGCTGCTCCACGTGACCGATCTGTTCGGCCAGGTCCAGAAGGACCGGACGCTGGAGTGGCACAAGAAGCTCAACGCCCCCTTCGAGTTCGTCGAGATCATCGCGTATCCCACCACCACCCAGGACCTGTCCACCGAGGTGGCCAAGGCCAAGGCGGCGAAGCCGGACCTGCTCCTGGCGGTCACGCGGCTGAACGATGCGATCCTGCTGGTGCAGGAGATGTACAAGCAGCGCGTGGAGGTCCAGGCGATCATGGGACCCGGCAACCCCGGGTTCTATCACCCGAACTTCTCCAAGACGCTGGGGAAGCTGGCGGAGTACACCCTGGACAACGTGCCCTGGTACAATCCGAAGTCCGCGCTCACCCAGAAGGTCGCCGCGGATTACGAGAAGCGCTTCGGCGAGCAGCTCACCACCGACTCGGCCTGGTCCTATCAGGGGGTCATGGTCGTGGCCGACATCCTGGAGCGGGCCGGCTCCACCGACCCGGACAAGTTCGTGGAGGCGGCGCGCAAGACCAACATCAAGGAGCACGTCACCTCCGGCGGGAACATCCAGTTCAGCGAGAACGGGGACAACATCGGGGCCTCCACCGCCATGATCCAGATCCGCGATGGGCGCGCCCGGGTCGTGCTCCCCAAGGAGATAGCCGAAACCCAGCTGGTGTACCCGGTCCCCAAGCTGTGGGAACGGGGGTAGGAGTGCCGAGAGCCGAGAGCCGAGAGCCGAGAAGAAGCGCAACAGAGAAGGCCGGCTTCGAGATTCGATAGTGGTCTGGGGTTGAAGCATCGAGGTCAGAAGGTAGGAGTCAGGGGGAGGCGGGAGCCCCTCTGACTCCTGTCTTCTGACTTCTTTTTTGGGGTCCCACATGGCGCTCTACGTCCAGGCCATCGTCAACGGGTTCCTGGTGGGCGGGGTGTACAGCCTCATGGCCCTGGGCCTCTCGCTCATCTTCGGGGTCATGCGGGTCATCAACTTCGCCCACGGCGACATGATGGTCTGGGGGATGTACCTGTCCTACTGGCTGTTCGTGACGGCGGGGGTGGACCCCTACCTGTCCATTCTGGTAACCGGGTCAGCAATTTTTCTGCTCGGGGCGGCCGTGCAGAAGGGGTTGGTCAACCGGATCCTGGACGCACCGCACGAGATGCAGATCCTGCTGATGCTGGGCGTGGCCCTGGTCCTGGAGAACCTGGCGCTGATGGTCTGGGGACCGGACCCGCGCCGGGTGAGCACCACATATGCCCTCAGCACGTTCTGGCTGGGCCCCATCGTCTTTGACCTGCCCAAGGTGGCGACCTTCGGCCTGGCCCTCGCCCTGGCCCTGGGTCTCTACCTGTTTCTGAAAAAGACCGACCTGGGCCGGATGATCCGCGCCGCCTCCGACAACCAGATCGGAGCCCTGCTGGTGGGGACGGACATCCTGAAGGTCTTCACGCTGGCCTTCGGCATCGGGGCCGCCTGCGTGGGAGCCGCCGGCAGCCTGATGACCCCCTTCCTTCCCTTCTCGCCCAGCACGGGCCTCTTCTTCACCATCACGTCGTTCAACATCGTCATCATCGGAGGGATGGGGAGCTTCCTGGGGGCCTTCGTCGGGGGCCTCCTGGTGGGGGTCAGTGAGTCCCTGGGGGCCGTGATCCTGGTGCCCTCGCTGAAGGAGATCGTCAGCTTCATCCTGCTGGTCCTCATCCTCCTGTTCCGGCCGCAGGGGCTACTGGGAGGCAGCCGGTGATGCTGCGGCTGGGTCTGGGCACCGCGGCGGCGGTGGCCCTTCTGGTGTTGCCGTTCTGGGTGCCCTCCGCGTGGCAGAACCTGCTCATCACCACCTTCTACTACGCCTACCTGGGCCAGGCCTGGAACATCCTGGGGGGCTACGCCGGCCAGCTCTCCCTCGGCCATGCGGCCTTCTTCGCCATCGGGGCGTACACCTCGGCGATCCTGGCGACCCAGTACGCGATCTCCCCCTGGCTGGGGATGTTCGCGGGGGCGGCGCTGGCGGCCATCCTCAGTCTGGGGATCGGGTATCTGGGATTCCGCTTCGGCCTGCGCGGGTTCTACTTCATCCTCCTCACCCTGGCCGTGGCGGAGATCTGTCGCCTCATCGCCCTGCATCTGCCCCTCCTGGGGGGCTACACCGGTCTCTTCATCAACTACACCCCGAACCCGTGGCAGTTCCAGTTTCAGGGGAAGATCCCGTACTACTTCATCGCTCTGGGGTTTCTGGCGGCGGGCTCGGGGATCGTCTGGTTGATCCAGCGGTCGAAGCTGGGGGCCTACCTGGTGGCGATCCGGGAGGATGAAGATGCATCCGAGGCACTGGGAGTGGACACCTTCCGGTACAAGATGATCGCCTACGCGCTGAGCGCGAGCCTCACGGCGCTGGGCGGCACCTTCTACGCCTATTACCAGTACTACCTGCAGCCGAACACGGTGCTGCACATCAACCACTCCGTGGACATCATGATCCGGCCGATCGTGGGGGGGGCCGGCACGATCCTCGGTCCCGTGCTGGGCTCGTTCCTCTTGGAACTGCTGGGCGAGTTCTCCCGGACCTACTTCGCGGGCGGGATGGCCGGCTTGAGCGTCGTGATCTACGGCGTCCTGCTGATCATCGTGGTGCTGTTCCTGCCGCGGGGCGTATACCCCACGCTGGCGCACCTGATGCGGCGGCGGCGCCCGGGGAGGGCGGCATGATCCTGCTCCGTGTCACCGGAGTGAGCAAAGCCTTCGGCGGCCTGCGGGCGGTGCGCCGGGTCAGCTTCGACCTCGCCGAGGGGGAGATGCTGGGTCTCATCGGTCCCAACGGCGCCGGGAAGACCACACTGTTTCATCTGGTCTCCGGGTTCCTGCGACCCGACGAGGGGATCGTCACCTATGCCGGGGAGTCCCTGGTGGGCCTCCGTCCCCACGACGTCTGCCAGCGCGGCATGGTCCGGACCTTCCAGATCGCCCGGCCCTTCCTGCGCCTGACTGTCCTGGAGAATGTGGTGGTGGGTGCCCTGGAACGGGTGGCCCACCGCCGCGAGGCCGTCGCCATCGCCGAAGAGATGTTGGAGCTGACGGGCCTGGCGGACAGGGCCGGCAGCATGGGCCACAGCCTGACGCTCCCGGATCGAAAGCGGCTGGAACTGGCCCGGGCGCTGGCCACGAGGCCGCGGGTCCTTTTGCTGGACGAGGTCATGGCCGGCCTCAACCCCACCGAGACGGGCCGGCTGATCGACCTCATCCGCGCCATTCACGGCCGGGGGATCACCATCCTCCTCATCGAGCACGTCATGAAGGCGGTGATGGCGCTCTCGCAGCGGATCCTGGTCTTGAACTACGGCGAGGTCATTGCCCAGGGGAGCCCCGAAGAGGTCGTGCGGGATCCCAAGGTGATCGAGGCCTATCTGGGCGAAGACTCCGCTGGTGCCGAGGCCGGCGCCAAGGAATAGCCCTAATCCGGGAAAACGCTTGAACCGCCATGACGCCAAGGTCGCCAAAGATTAATGATGGCTCTCTCTCTGAATCGGAGGAGGCGAAACGGGGTTCGTGGGGGTTTCGGGACTTTTGTTTCTTTGCCCAATTGCCACGTGCCGGCCTTGGCGTCTTGGCGGTTGGCAATTTCGGATCGGGAATAGCGGACGGCCGATGCTGCGAGTGAGCGGGCTCCAGACCTTCTACGGCGACATGCAGGCGCTCCACGGCGTCACGCTGGAGGTCCGGGAAGGCGAGGTCGTCTCCATCATCGGAAGCAACGGGGCCGGAAAAACCACGACCCTGATGACCATCTCGGGCGTGCTGCGTCCGCGACGGGGCCAGATCGAGTTCGACGGACGACGCATCGACAGCCTGAAGCCGGCCGAGATCGTGGAGGCCGGGCTGGGCCACGTCCCGGAGGGGCGGCAGCTCTTCCCCTCCATGACGCTGGAGGAGAACCTGACCATGGGGGCCTGCACGCGTCGCGCGAGGGCGGCGCGCACGCAGACCCTGGAACGGGTCTACCACCTCTTTCCCCGATTGCGGGAGCGGCGGCACCAGGTCGCCGGGACCCTGTCGGGTGGCGAGCAGCAGATGGTCGCCATCGGGCGTGGGTTGATGTCCTGTCCCAGACTCCTCATGCTGGACGAGCCGTCGCTGGGCCTCTCCCCGATGTTGGTCACGGCGATTTTCGACATCATCCAGGAGATCAACCGGGGCGGGGCGACCATCCTTCTGGTGGAGCAAAACGTCTTCCGTGCCCTCAAGCTGTCCCACCGGGGCTACATCCTGGAGAATGGGCAAATCGTGGCCGAGGGGCCCAGCCAGCAACTCCTCCGCGATCCCCAGGTGCGGACTGCCTATCTTGGCCTCTAGACTGAGCCCATGGGGAGTTCCTTTGCGGACTTCGCGTGCTTTGCGGTTAAACTGCACTGTTCGGGCTGAGAAGCAAAAGACCTTGACGGTAACGTGAGGGTTTGTTACTTTGGAGGTCCGCTTTGCGTGAGATCTCATGACGCAGAGTGATCCTGAAGGAGACTGTATGGCGCTGAAGCTGCCCATCTACATGGATCACCACGCCACCACCCCCGTGGCGCCGGAGGTCTTCGAGGCCATGCGGCCCTATTTCACGGAGCGCTTCGGCAACGCGGCCTCGCGGAATCACGCCTTCGGCTGGGCGGCCGAGTCGGCGGTCGAGGCCGCGCGGGCACAGATCGCGGGGCTCATCGGCTGCAAGCCCGTCGAGTTGGTCTTCACCTCGGGGGCCACCGAGTCGGACAACCTGGCCATCAAGGGGGTGGCCAAGGCCTACCGGGAGAAGGGCACCCACATCATCACCAGCCAGATCGAGCACCACGCCGTCCTCGACTCCTGCAAGCGCCTCGAGAAGGAGGGCTTTCAGGTTACCTACCTTCCCGTGAGCCGGGACGGCCTGGTGGACCCGGCGGACGTGGCCAAGGCCCTCACGGCGAAGACCATCCTGGTCTCCATCATGCTGGCGAACAACGAGATCGGGACCATCCAGCCCCTGGCGGAGATCGGCCGCCTCTGCAAAGAGCGCGGGGTCCTGTTCCACAGTGACGCCGTCCAGGGCGTGGGGAAGATCCCCGTCAACGTGGACGCGCTCGGACTGGACCTCATGTCCCTGACCGCCCACAAGCTGTACGGCCCCAAGGGCGTGGGGGCGCTCTACGTCCGGATGGGGAAGCCCCGGGTCAAGCTGGTGGCGCAGATGGACGGGGGCGGCCACGAGAAGGGGCGGCGCAGCGGCACGCTCAACATCCCGGGGATCGTGGGATTCGGCAAGGCCTGCGAACTGGCCGGGCAACTGATGACCAGCGAGGCCGCGCGACTCACTGCCCTGCGGGAGCGGCTGTGGGCCGGGATCAGGGCGCGCCTGGACCATGTGCACCTGAATGGGCATCCGACGCTCCGGCTGCCCGGCAACCTGAATGTGAGCTTCGAGTACGTCGAGGGTGAATCCCTCCTCATGTCCCTGAAGGACGTGGCTGTCTCTTCCGGTTCTGCCTGCACCTCCGCCTCGCTGGAGCCGAGCTATGTCCTGAAGGCCCTGGGGATCGGGGAAGCGCTGGCCCACACCAGCATCCGATTCGGACTCGGCCGAGGCAATACCGAGGAAGAGGTGGATTACGTCTGCGACCGGCTGGCCGAACAGGTGACCCGCCTGCGGGCCATGAGCCCCCTGTACGAGATGGCCCAGGCCGGCGTGGACCTGAACACCGCCCAGTGGAGCCTCCGCGAGACCGGATAACTCACGAACCGATTCGTCATTGGTCATTCCCGCGATTATTCGCGAACGGGTTCGCGAATAATCCGGGCTAGACCGCAGGAGCCTTCATGTTGTACAGCGCGCAGGTCCTGGACCACTTCGAGCACCCCCGGAACATGGGGAACCTCCCCGACGCCAACGGCGTGGGGATGGTGGGCGCGCCGGCCTCCGGGGACGTGTTGAAGATCCAATTGAAGATCGTGGTCGACCCGGACGGGACGGAGCGCATCGTCGAGGTGAAGGCCAAGGTCTTCGGCTGTGGGAGCGCCATCGCCGCCACGTCCCTCTTGACCGAGCTCATCAAGGGGAAGACCCTGGCGGAGGCGGCCCAGGTGAAGAACCGGGCCATTGCCGTCGCCCTGGCCCTCCCCCCGCTGAAGCGCCACTGCTCGGTCCTGGCGGAGGAGGCCCTGAAGGCCGCCATCGCCGACTATCGGCAGAGAAGTGGCACGACTGGGGCTGCCCCTGCGGGGACCGCGCCCCCAACCCAATAGGACGATCCGCAAGGAGGATGAACCACATGATCACGGTGACATCCCTGGCCGCCGAGAAGATCAAGGGGATCAAGGCCGCCCAGGCTGCCCCGGCCGAGGTCGGGCTCCGCATCCGCGTGGTGGGGGGCGGCTGCTCCGGCTTCCAGTACCAGCTGGCCTTCGACGCCCCCCAGCCCGGCGACCAGGTCTTCGAGCAGGACGGGGTGACGGTCCTGGTGGACCCGAAGTCCTTCCTCTACCTGAGCGGGACCGAGATCGACTACATGGACGGGCTCACCGGGGCCGGCTTCGCCCTGAAGAACCCCAACGCCAAGGGGAGCTGCGGCTGCGGGTCCAGCTTCACGGCGTAGGGCGCCCGGGCTCCCTACGGCATGTTTCGTCGGCGGGGGGGATGCTCTCTCCCGCCGACGTGTTATGACGGGTTCTTCCCGGGGAGTGGCGGCGGCCCCCCGAAGCACGTCCCATCCCTGGCCTGCGGTCTCACCCCGACGGCGACGTGTACATCCCGAGAAAGGAACCGTCCCAGTGCTGAAGTACAGCCATCATATCTTCGTCTGCATCAACCAACGTCCGCCCGGCCATCCCAAAGGGGACTGTTCTTCGAAGGGGTCGCGGGACGTGTTCCAGAAGTTCCAGGAGGAAGTGGAGAAACGCCAGCTCTGGGAAAAGGTGGCCGTGAACGGGACCACCTGCCTCGGCCCCTGCAACCTGGGGGCGTCGGTGGTGGTGTATCCCGAGGGGATCTGGTATGGCCAGGTCGGCGTGAAGGACGTCGAGGAGATCATGGACCAACACATCGTGGGCGGAAAGCCCGTGGAGCGGTTGCTCCTCTCGACCCTCGCGGCCGCGATGGGCGGCTGATCCTTCGTCCCTTCCGGTATCGCGGCCCCCGGCGATTCGCGTCGCCGGGGTTTTTTGTTGGGATGGCGGACAACGAACGCCGGTGCCGCTCGACGCGCTTGCATGGGGGGTGGGGCCGGGCTAGAATGCGCCCCGTTTTTTATCCCAATTCTCCTGTCCTGGAGGTTTCATGATCTGGGCCACGCCCGAGCGGCGCACGCGTTTGACCTTCGAACTCTTCCTGATCAGCTTCCTCGCCCTGTACGCGGAGCTGGTGGTGATTCGATGGCTCGCCTCGGAGGTTCGGGTGTTCGCCTATTTCAAGAACCTTCCCTTGATGGCGAGCTTCCTGGGGCTGGGCCTGGGGTGCGCGCGCTGGCGGAGCCGTTTCCGCCTGTTCCCCTGGTTCCCGGTCCTGTTCGGCCTCCTCTGCATGGTGGCGGCTTATGCGGAGCCGCTGGATCTCGTCCGGCTGCGGTTCCCCGACCAGTCGGTGTACCTGTGGTCCGCGGACGCGGCCCTGCCGTTCCTGCAGGGGATGAAGTTCGTCGGGATCATCCTGCTCATCTTTTTCCTCACCGTGGCGGCCTTCACCGCCCTGGGGGAGAAGGTCGGCGACCGGATTGACTTCTCGCCCCTGTTCATCGAGGCACCGGCCGAATCCGGGGGCGCCGTTCAGGTCGGGTACAACCTGGACGTCAATCGGGACTTCCACCAGCGCGCCCTGAACATGTCGATGGAGATCGATCCCGCGATTCTGGACCTGGGCCGGCGTTTCCATCCCGAGGGGCCGTACCGGGAGGACGGGGTGCGGGTCATCAACCTGGAATATACCTCCATGGCGATGGGTATCCGGAGCCTGACGGTGCTGGCGCTCGTGCTCTACGGCCTGTCCTGGCTGGCGCTCCTCTTCCGGGGATGGCGCCTGGCCTGGATGAGGGCCTGAAGACCCCCGGTCTCCCCCCCCTCTCTCTCCGGGGCACCTCGGACCTCCCCAAATGAGATGGCCGGCAATGGCCCCGGGAGGCCCGGAGCGCCGGGTGACGTTCTGGCCTTGACACCTGTCGCGTCCCGCTGATAAGAGTACACGGGGACCGCACGTCCGCGCAGGCATGGCGCCGGCGCACTGGCGGGCGGGCATCACGCAAGAGGGGGGACAGTCATGAAACGATGTGCCAGCGTCCTGAGTGTTTTCCTCTTGGGGGGGCTCCTTGTTTTGGTCGCGCCCGGTCCGGCCCTGGCGGCGTGCCAGTTGGGCGTGCCCGTGGTCAAGGTGGGCGCGCAGGGGGCGGCGTCCGGCGCGCACGCCGACTACGGCCGGCAGATCAACATGGGCGCCACCATGGCCGTCGAGGAGATCAACGCCAAGGGCGGTATCCTGGGCTGCAAGGTCGAGCTGAAATTCATGGACGAGGAGCTGAAGCCCGCCACGGCGGTGAAAAACACCCGGTACCTGGTCACCGAGTGGGGCGCCCACTACCTGGTGGGCGTGGACTCCAGCGGCTCCTCCATGGCCATCGGGCCCGTCCTCCCCGAGTTGAAGCGCCCCTACTTCTTCACCCATGCGGCGACGCACCGCCTGACCGAAGAACTGGTGGCGGAGAAGGGGATCAAGGAGATCGTGCGGGTCAGCGTGCCGGTCTACCAGGATGGCATCCTGGCCGCGCTCATCTTCAAGGACATGCCGGACGTCAAACGGTGGGCCAACATCGGGGCGGACTACGAGTACGGGTACACGAGCTGGAACCTCTTCAAGGAGACCCTGAAGAAATATCGGCCGGACGTGGAGTTCGTGGCATCCGCCTGGGCGCCCTTCCACACCCTGGACTTCTCGGCCCACATCTCCGCGGTGATGGCCGCCAAGCCCGACGCGATCTTCTCCACCCCGTGGGCCGGGGAGGCGGTGATGCTCCTGCGGCAGGCCCAGATCCAGGGCGTCTTCGACCAGATCAAGCTCTGGTGGCAGGCCATGGGCGGCTCCGTGGACGTCCTGGAGGGGATCGCGCCCGCCGTCATAGGAGACAAGTTCAAGGGCAAGCTGTGGGCCAGCGCCCGCTACATCCACAACTGGCCCGACTCACCGGAGAACAAGGCCTTCGTGGAGCGATTCCAGAAGCGGTGGAGCCGCCTCCCCAACTATTCCGCCGAGACGACCTACTCCGCGGTCATGATCGGGAAGGCGGCCATCGAGAAGGCCAAGAGCCTCGACTCGGCCAAGATCGTTGACGCCCTCAAGGGGATGCAGATCAACACGCCCGCGGGCCTCCGCGTCTTCCGGGCGGAGGATCACCAGTTCGTGTACAACGTGCCGGCCGGCCGGGTGGTGATGGATCCCAAGTATCCCATCCCCGTCCTCGGCGAGCTGCGGGTGATGCCGGTCAAGGATTACTACCGCTGGCCGCCCTTCACGCCCGTCGCCGCGACCAAGTAGCCGGCGCAATGTCCCGGAGCCGGGGGAGTCCCGCCGCGTGGCGGGATCCCCCGGCGTTCCTTTGCCCCAGCAATGCAGTTCAACCGCCAAGGCGCCAAGGCCGGTTTAACCGCAGATGGAGCCCTGGTCCGCCACAGGCGGACAGATTACGCAGATTTCCAAGGGGAACATGCCGGGGACATCAGCGTTCATCTGTGGTTGCTTAACGGCGTAGGCGACCTTGGCGCACCAACGGCGGTGCCGTTGGTACCGGCGGTTCGTAGTTTTTCGGAATGGGATTAGGACTCAGCATGGAGACGCTCGCCTTCCAGGGTGTGGTGGGACTGAGCATGGCCATGTACCTGTGGCTGATCTCAGCCGGCCTGACCATCATCTTCGGCGTCCTGGGCGTGATCAACTTCGCCCACGGCAGCCTGTTCATGCTCGGGGCCTACCTGGCCTTCACCTTCTACGGCCTGCTCGGGTGGAACTTCTGGCTGGCCATCCTTCTCAGCCTGGCCGGCACCGCCGTGGTGGGCTGGGTGATGGAGCGGTTCTTCCTGCGGTACCTGTACGGGGTGGATGAGGCGTACCAGCTCCTCCTCACCTTCGGCTTCGTGCTCATAATGGACGATGCGGTGAAGATGATCTGGGGCGGCGTGTTCCGGATCCCGGACATCCCCACCTTCCTGGAAGGCCACTGGCCCGTGTTCGGACGGCCGTTCCCGGTCTACAACGCCTTCATTATCGCCGCCGGGATCGTGGTGGGGATCGTCCTGTGGCTCGGGTTCGAGCGGACCTGGTGGGGGCGAACGGTGCGGGCGACCGCCTCGGACCGGGAGATGGCGAACGCCATCGGCGTCAACGTCCCCCGGGTCTTCAGCGGGGTGTTCATGCTGGGCGCGATGCTGGCCGCCCTGGGGGGCGCGCTGGGGACGCCGGTGCGGGTGGTGTCTCCCGGCCTGGGCGCGGCCATGATCATCCAGGCCTTCGTCATCACGGTCATCGGCGGCCTGGGGAACCTGAAGGGGGCCTTCGTGGGCTCCCTGATCGTCGGGGTGCTGAGCGCCTACGGGACGCTGCTCTTCCCCGTATTCGAGCTGGCGCTGATCTACCTGATCATGGCGGTCGTCCTGCTGGTGCGGCCGCAGGGCCTCTTCGCGAGGTAACGGATGGACGTGGGACCGGTCGCGTCGGCAGGTCGCCCGCGCATCCTCACGCCGGGGCGGTCCGCCATCGGCGGACTGATCCTGGCCCTCCTGCTCCTGCCCCTGGTGGGCGGACAGTACGCGCAATACGTGGCGATCCAGGTGCTCATCCTCTCCCTGTTCGCGCTGGGCTTCAACATCCTCTTCGGGTACACGGGGCTGCTCTCCTTCGGCCAGGCGGGCTTCTACGCCGTGGGGGCGTATGGGTGCGCCAAGCTGCTCCTGCTGAAGCCTTCACTTTTGTTCGGCGTTATCGGTGGCACCCTGCTGGCGGGCGCGGCGGCGCTGGTGCTGGGGGTCCTCTGCATCCGGCACACCCGCATCTACTTCTCCATGCTCACCCTGGCCTTCGGCATGATGATCTTCTCCATGGCCCTGAAGTGGCGGGACTTCACGGGGGGCGATGACGGTTTGGTGGGGATCCCGCGCGCCCCTCTGGAGATCCCGGGCCTCGTGAGCGTCAGCATGGCCAGCATGGGCCGGTACTATTACTTCGTCCTGGTGGTGTCCCTGCTGGCGATCGGCATCGCGTATCGGCTGGTGCATTCCCCCCTGGGCCTCACGTTCCAGGGGATCCGGGACAGCGAGGGCCGCATGGCCTTCACGGGCGTCTCGGTGCGGGCCTATCGCCTCATCGCCTTCGTCATCGCCGGCCTGTACGCGGGCCTGGCCGGGGCGCTGTTGCCCGCCCTGGAAAACACCGTCACGCCCCCGGTGGCCCACTGGACCACCTCGGCCGATCCGGTCCTGGCGACGCTCCTGGGCGGGATCCAGGCCTTCGCCGGGCCGATCGTGGGGGCCTTCCTGTTTTTCATGATCAAGGACATCATCGTGCGGTTCACCGAGTACTGGCTCATCTGGCTCGGCATCATCGTGGTGGTGCTGGTGATGGGCTTCCGGGGGGGGGTGGTGAGTCTCGCCACGGCGAGATGGCGCGCGCTCCGGCCAGGTCGGGAGGGGACGTGACGGAGTACCTGCTGGAGACGAAGGGTCTTCGCAAGACCTTCGGGCGCCTGACGGCGGTGGCCGGCGTGGGCCTCGGGCTCACGGAGGGCACCCTCACCGCCATCATCGGTCCCAACGGCGCGGGCAAGACCACCCTCATCAACCTCCTCACGGGGTTGCTCACCCCGGACACGGGGACGGTTCATTTCAAGGGCGAGGACATCACGCGCGTGCCCTCTCACGGACGGGTCCGACGGGGTCTCTCCCGCTCGTTCCAGATCATGAATATCTTCCCGAACCTGACGGTTCGCCAGAACCTGCTGCTGCCCGCCCTGGCCCGGCGCGGGAGGAATCTTCACGCCCTGGCCCGGCTGGAGGAGGAGACGGGGGCGAACGCCGAAGCCGAGGAACTCCTGCGGGAGATCGGCCTGTGGGACCACCGGGACGTGCGGGCCGGCGCCCTCTCCCACGGCGACCAACGTCTGCTGGAGCTGGGGATCGCCGTGGGGACCCGGCCCGAGCTGTGCTTCCTGGATGAGCCCTGTGCGGGGATGAACCCCATCGAGCGGCAGACGGTCCTGGGGCTCATGCGAAAGCTGTCCGGC
>Ga0155960_1104_pt2 | contig 18183 bp, 16 predicted proteins | sample RifCSPlowO2_02_FD_107614 | JGI IMG/M metagenome (GOLD analysis project Ga0155960, IMG submission 107614) | candidate division NC10 bacterium RIFCSPLOWO2_02_FULL_66_22
GTCACCCGCTGGACCCACGCCGGATCCTGGAAGAGCGGCTCGGTCAGCTCCGTCCGGAAGAAGCCCGGCTCGATGGCGTTGACCCGGATGCCATACGGCGCCCACTCCACCGCCAAGCTCTTGGTGATCTGGCGGACACCCCCCTTGCTGGAGGCGTAGGCGACGATGTTCGGGAACCCGGCCTCGCTGGCCAGCGAGGCGATGTTGATGATCTTGCCGTAGCCCCGCGGCCGCATCACCCGGCCGGCGGCCTGGCAGCAGAGGAAGGTCCCCTTCGTGTTCACCGCGTGGACCCGGTCCCAGTCCGCCGCCGGGTATTCCAGCGACGGTCCCCGCAGGTTGAGGCCCGCGCTGTTGACCAGGATGTCGAGCCGGCCATGCCGCCCGACCACCGCCTGGACGGCTGCCTCCACGCTCCGGGCATCCGTCACGTCGCAGGTGATCCAGTCGCCGCCGATCTCGGCGGCCACGGCCTCCAGCGGTCCGGGACGCCGCCCCGCCACGGTGACCGTCGCCCCGGCCTTCCGCAGGGCCGCCGCGCCTCCCCGGCCCAGGCCGGTCCCGCCCCCGGTCACCAGGGCCACCCGCCCGCTGAGATCGAACCCGTTCTTTCCCATGGGACCCGTCTTCCTCGTTGTCAGCCGCGCAACGTCAGTGGCTGGCCATTGCTGTCGTGGATGGCATGGACGAGGCGGACCGCCGCGATGCCGTCCAGGATGTCCGGCTTCGGCGGGGTCCCGCGTAGCACGCATTCGGCGAAGTTCCGGACCTCCCCCAGGTACCCCATGTGGGCCAGCGACCAGTTCTCCGGGGAAATCGCCGTCATGTTCGGCGCCCAGGTCAGCGAATCGTGCTCCGGGTCCAGGTCGCGGCCCCGGTCCATGGCCGGCGCGTTCCGGTGGTACGTCAGGTGGCTGACGTTCTCGACGATGACGGTCCGCCCTTCCCCCATGAGGCGGAGGTGCTCGTTCGGAACTCCCCGGGACTCGTAATTCGACACCTCGACGAGCCCGGTGGCCCCGCTCCGGAACCGGAGGACCGCCGCGAAGCCGAACCGCTCCTTCCCCCCCGTGCTCTGCTGGGCGCACACCCACTCCACCGGGCCGGCGTAGTGCTGGATCAGGTCCAGGTGGTGGATACTGTGGTCGAGCAGGAACGAGAACGGCGTCAGCTCCTTCGACCAGACCGGGACGTACAGCCCCGAGGTGAACTTGCACGTGAGGTGGGCCAGTCCCCCGAATTCGGGAGACTCGATGATCCGCTTGGCCATCCGGTAGGCCGTCCCGAAACGCTTCATGAAGCCGACCGCCAGGAACCGGTTCGTCTCCCGGCTGACACTGGCCATGCGCTCGCCGTCCTCGACCGTGAGCGCGGGCGGCTTCTCGACGTAGGCATGCAGCCCCGCGCGCATGGCGTCGATCGCCAGGGCGGGATTGACCGCCGGCCCCACGACGATCATCACGGCCTCCAGGGATTCCCGGGCGAACATCTCCCGGTGATCCTGGTAGGCCCGCGCCGCCCCGAAGGCCGCGGCCGTCCGCTCCGCCCGTTCCCGGTTCAGGTCGCAGACGGCCACCAGCTCGATGGGCGCCAGGTGAAAGCAGGGAAACAGCGCGGCGTTGGGAAATTTGCCGCACCCGATCACACCCAACTTGACTCGCCTCTCCTCGACCATATTCCCTTCCTTCCCGATCCGCCGATTCCTGGATGGCTTGCAGGCAGCCGGCCCTCTTCCGAATCACGCCATCCGGTAGCGCCCCAGCACGTCCTGGTCGATCTCGATGCCCAGGCCCGGCCCCTGCGGGACCCAAACTCGCCCCTCGCGGAATTCGATGGGCAGCGTGGACAGCTCATCCCGGAGCGGGCTGGGATTCCAGTCGAACTCCAGGACCGGCTCCTGGTAGTAGGCCCAGGGGTTCCCCGTCGGCGGGCACGGCGGCAGCGAGGCCAGGAGGTGAAGCGACGCGGCCAGGCCCACCACCGAGCCCCAGACGTGGGGGGAGTACTGGATCCCGAAGGCGCGGGCCAGGGCGGCGATCCGCTTGCACTCGGTGAGGCCGCCCGACCCGCACGTGTCGGGCTGGATGTCCCACAGGGCGATGTCCACCCCGCTGATGGCGCCGATGAGGGTCCCCTTCTGGCCGTAATCCCGTGTCGCGTCGTACATCCGCTCCCAGAGGACCTCGCTGTCGTACGCCTTGCGGAGGATGTGGGTGCGGACGTCGGTGATCTTCATGCAGTCCTCCCGCGGGCAGCCTACCGGATCACGGTCTTGTCGATGGTCAGCGCCCCGTCCGCCACGATGACCGCCCCGGTGACGTAGCGCGAGAGGGGCGAGGCCAGGAAGAGGGCCACGTTGGCGATGTCCTGGGGCTCGGCGATCTCTCCCCAGGGCACCGCCTTGATGTGCGCCTCTCGCCGCGCGGCGTAGGCCTCGGGCGGGAACAGTCCCTTGCTGATGTTGGTTCGGACCACGCCGGGCGCGATGGTATTCACGTTGATGTGGTGCGGGGCCAGCTCCACCGCCACGCAGCGGGTGAGCGCGATGACTCCCGCCTTGGCCACGCTGTAGGCCGCCTCGTTCTCCCGGACGATCAGGCCGTTCTGGGACGAGATATTGATGATCTTCCCCTCGATCTTTCGCTCCACCATATGCCGGGCGACGATCTGGCAGCCGTAGAAGGCGCTCCGGAGGTTGATGGCCTGCATGCGGTCCCACAGCTCGTCGGTCGTCTCCAAAAGCTTGCCGATGCCCAGGGCCCCGGCGTTGTTCACCAGGATGTCCACACGCCCGTGCTGCCGGATGGCCGCGGCGACCAGCGCCTCCATCTCCTTCCGGGAGGAGACGTCCGTCCGGAGGAAGTCGGCCGTCCCGCCCGCCTGGCGGATGCGCTCCACGGTCTCCCCCGCCTCGGCCTCCAGGAGGTCCCCGATCACGACCTTCGCCCCTTCCCGGGCAAAGGTGGCGGCGATGGCCTCGCCGATGCCCCGCGCGCCGCCCGTCACGATGGCCACCTTGTCTTTCAGGTCCATGGGTCCCTCCCTATTTGCGAAACCCAACACTTAGGTGGCGCTCCGTTCCCGCTCCGCCAGCACCGTCTCCAGCCGCTCCCGCATGAGGGGGAGCGGCGCCGCCTTCCCGGTCCACCCCTGGAAGCTCAAGGCCGCCTGGTGCAGCAGCATCCCCAACCCATTCAGTGTGCGGCAGCCGTTCGCCCGGGCCTTCCGGAGAAAGGCCGTCTCCCGCGGGAAGAAGACCAGGTCCGTCACCACGAGCGGCGGGCGAAGGATCGCGTAGTCGAAGAGCGGGACAGCCTCCGGTTGCAACCCGATGGAGGTGGCGTTCACCAGGATGTCCGTCCCCTCCAGGAAGCGTGCCGGATCCCCTGCCAGCGGGTGCACCGAGACCCGGGCCTTCCCCGCCGCGGCCAGGCCCGGGGCCCAGGCCTCGGCGCGCGCCGGCGTCCGGTTCACCAGGTGAAGCTCGGCCGCGCCCGCGTCCTGGAGCGCGTAGGCCACCGCCTTGGCGGCCCCGCCCGCCCCCAGGATCGTCACCCGCTTCCCGCCGGGCGGGATCCCCTCCTCGCGGAGGGATGCGATGAAGCCCTCCCCGTCCGTGTTGTGCCCGATCATCTTCCCCTCGGGCCGGAGGATGACGTTCACCGCCTGCAGGCGCGCCGCCGCCTCCGTGAGCCCGTCGAGGAGCGGGATGATCGTCTCCTTGTGGGGGGCGGTCACGTTGCTCCCGGCGTGATTCTCCCAGGCCTTGAGCGCCTGAAGGGTGACGGCCAGATGTTCCGCCCGGACCCCCCAGGCGATGTAGATCCAGTTGAGCCCCGCGGACTGGAAGGCGGCGGTCTGCATCGCCGGCGAGAGGCTCTGGCTGATCGGGTAGCCCAGGGTGGTGACCACGTTGGTGCTGCCATTCAGTAGCATGTCCTCTGCCTCACAGGAACTGCGGCACGAGCAGCCGCGGCAACAGCATCACCAGCGTTGGCCAGTAGGCCGCCACCAGGATGACGACCAGGACCCCCAGCATCAGGATGTGCAGCGTGACCAGGATCTCGGAGAGGGGCACCTTGGCGATGGCGCAGGCGGTCAGGGTGCAGAGACCATAGGGCAGCGTCAGCAGGCCGAAGGCCAGCGTCATCACGATGACCACGCCGAGATGCACCGGATGGATCCCCACGGACAGGGCCACGGGCTGCACGATGGGGACGAAGATCAGCATGGCCGGCGTCGCGTCGAGGAAGGTGCCGAGGATAATGAACAGGATGATGATCAGCGAGATGATGAGGGTGGGATTGCGGGTGACCGACTCGAAGTAGGCCGCCACCAGGTTGGTGAACCGGTAATAGGCCAGCAGATACCCGAAGACGGTGGCCGTGGCGACGCAGAACAGGATGACGGCCGAGGTGAGGGCCGTCTCCCCGAAGATGCGCCAGAGGTCGCGCCAGGTCAGGGTCCGGTACACGAAGCGGACCAGCACCAGGGCGTAGGCCGCCGCGACCAGGGCCGCCTCGGTGGGGGTGATCACCCCGCCGGTGATCCCGCCCACGACGATGACGGGGATGAGCAGGGCCAGGCTGGACTCCTTGAGGCCCGGGATCAGGGCGCGCAGTCCCGCCCAGCGCTCGGTCTCGCGCGGGAGGTCGTACCAGAGGGCGAAGAGATAGCTCATGCCCATCAGCGCCAGGCCGACCAGCACCCCGGGGAGCGCCCCCCCGATGAGCAGGCTCCCCACGGAGACGTTGGCCACCGCGCCGTAGATCACCATCAGGATGCTGGGGGGGATGATGACGCCCATGACGGAGGCCGCGGCCGCCAGCGAGGTGGCGAACCGGATCTCGAACCCGCGCCGGACCATGGCCGGCACGAAGACCGTGGTCAGGCTGGCCGCCTCGGCCGTGGAGGAGCCGGAGATCCCGGCGAAGAACATCCCCACCACGACGGTCACGTGGGCCAGGCCCCCCTTGAGGTGGCCCACCAGGGGCCGCGCCAGCTTCATGAGCCGCTCGGAGACGCCCCCCTCCTCCATGATCTTCCCCGCCAGGAGGAAGAAGGGGACCGCCAGCAGGACGAAGGAATCCAGGCCGGCGTAGGAGCGTTGCGCCAGGAGCCAGAGCGACATGCGCGGCGTGACCAGGATCATGACCGTGGAGATCAGGGCCAGGGCGAAGGCGATGGGGAATCCCCACACCACCAGGACGAAGAGCCCGACGATCAGGATGGTCGATTCCAGGATCATGCCTGCTCCCGCCCCTGGAGGACCTGGAGCAGCCGCTCCAGGCTGTACAGCCCCATGAAGAGTCCGCCCGCGGGCACGGCCGCGTAGCTCCAGACCATGCGCACGTCCATCGTCGGGGACACCACGTCCAGGCCCATCCGGGCGAAGAGCGTTCCCTGCACCAGGAAGACCCCCGAGACGCCCAGCAGGAGGAGGAAGATGGCCGCCCGCACGGCCCGCCGGGCGCCGGCGGGCAGCGCCTGGACCACGAATTCCACCACGAAATGCGCGCGCCGCCGGATGGCCAGGCCCGCCCCCAGGAAGACCATCCAGATCATGGAGAGGCGCGACAGCTCCTCGGTCCACACCAGCGGCACGCGGAAGACGAACCGGCTGAGCACCTGCGCCAGGAGGTCCGCGAAGAGGACCACCAGCACGAAGGCCAGGCATCCCTGCTGGACCCGTTCCACCGCCGCGCAGACGCGGCCCAGCCGGCCGTCTTCCGCCATTGCCTTGCTCCCAGCCCTAGCGCCGAATAATCCGGGCTAGCGGCAATGCTCTTCACTTAGACCGCCAGCCGGGCGAAATCCCCTCTCGCCCCCCCTTTGGTAAAGGGGGGTTGGGGGGATTTGCTCGAATGCTGGCATCATTGTGGAACCTTATCTGAACCGTATTGGGGCTAGCGGGCCAGCTTGCCGATCTCCGACACGACCTGCTCCATGCCCACCTTCTTGGCGAAGGTCTCCCGCACGCCCGCCGTGCGCTCGATCAAGGGGATCCGGTTGACGGACACCAGCTTCAGCTTGTACTTCGTCTCGACTTCCTTCCGGGCGTTGTCCTCGTAGTCCATCTCCATCTTGTTCGCCTCGACGGCGGTGTCTCGGCCGACCTTCCGCACGAGATCCTGCATGTCCTTGGGCAGGCTCCGGAACTGCTTCCCCCCCATGACCAGCGGCCGCAGCGAGAAGATGTGCTCGGTGAGGACCACGCTCTTGCTGGGCTCCACCCACTTCGCCAGGGTGAAGGTGGACCACTCGTTCTCGGCCCCGTCCACCAGCCCGGTCTGGAGCGCGGTGTACGCCTCGGCATAGGCGACCTGGACGGGGACCGTCCCCAGGACCTTCCACGTCTCGATCACCACGGGCGAGGCCCAGACCCGCATCTTGAAGCCGTTCAGGTCCTCCAGCTTCTCCACCACCTTGCCCCGGGTGATCAGGTTCCGCACCGACCCGCCGAACCACCCGATGATCAGGTTATCCCCCTTCTTGAAGGCGGCATCCACCAGCTTGTCGCCGATGGGCCCCCGGACCACCCGGAACAGGTGGTCGAAGTCCTTGAAGAGGAACGGCAGGCTCATGATGCTCATCTCGGGGACGAACCGCTCCATGTTCCCGGGGGCGATGGTGGCCAGATCCACCGTGCCGACCTTCATGGCCTCCCACATCTCGTTCTCGGTCCCCAGGACGCCGCCCGGGAAGACCTCCACCTTGATGCGGCCGTTGCTGGCCTTCTCGATGTTCTTGGCGAACAGCTTGGCCCCCAGGTCTCCCGGGTGGCCGGCCACGTTCATCACCCCGACCCGGAACGTGAACTCCGCCGCCTGCCCCGCGGCCGGCAGGATCACCAGACCCAGGATCCCGACGGCCAGCACGATTCTCGCGAACGCTCTCATGACTCCCCCCTCCTTCTGTGAACAGTCCACCCGCACCGACCCGCCCCATGCGTGGAGCGCATCACCCTCCGTTATCCGACCCCGTCCTCTGCCGCAGCTCGATGGAGACCCCGTGGAAGGCCCGGGGATGGATGAAGGCCACGAGATCGTGGGGGCTCCTCCAGGCTCCGGACCAGCACGCCCACGTGGTCGATCCGTCGGATCATGGGATCCTCCCCGCCGATCGCAGCGCCTCACTCACTCGGTCGAAGGCCGCGAAGACCTCGTCGTAGCGGGCGCGATGCTCGGCCCGTGGCTGGATGAGCTCCCCCGCCCCGGTCATGGCCTGGGTCGCCGCGGGCACGTCGGGAAAGAGGCCGGCCCCCACCGCGGCCAGGATGGCGGCGCCGAGCGCGGAGGCCTCGCGCACCGGCATCCGGCGAATCGGGAGGCCGAGGACATCCGCCCTGATCTGGGCCGTGAGGTCGCTCCCGGCGGCGCCGCCCACAAGCCTCACCTCCTCCACGCGTTCCCCCAGGCGAACGATGGCCTGCACGACCCTGCGCACGATGCAGGCGCCGCCTTCCAGGAGCGCCCGCGTCAGGTGCCCCCGCCGGTGCCCCAGGGTGAGTCCCACGAAGGCGCCGCGCGCCTGGGGATCCCAGAGGGGGGTCCGCTCGCCCACGAGAGCGGGCAGGCAGAGCAGGCCGTCCGACCCCGGTGCGATCTCGGCCGCCTCCCGGTCCAGGGCGGCGAAATCAGTGGTGCCGGCGACGTGCTCGGCGAACCAGGTCAGGGCGCCGCCCGTGGTCGTGGTGGGGCCGCCCAGCACCCATTGTCCGGGGCAGGCGTGGGCGTTCGTCACCAGCCCGCCGGTCGGGTCCATCCGCGGCCGCGCCAGACAGGCGAAGACCACGTCGGTCGTCCCCGCGACGTCGGCCGCCATGCCGGGCGTCGTGAGGCCTGCGCCGAGCGTGGCCAGCGTCCCGTCCGGCCCCCCCGCCACCACCGGGATCCCAGCCGGAAGTCCCGTCTCCCGGGCGACCGACTCACGGATCCCTCCCACCACCGCAGGGGAAGGAAGCACATCCGGGAGGCGAGACGGGGGAACGTCCGCCAGCCCGCAGAGGCCGGCATCCCAGCATTTCTTCCCGACGTCGAACAGGAGGCTGTAGGAGGCGTGGGGCTCGTCGGTGGCCAGCTTTCCCGTCAGGCGCAGGACGAGAAAATCCTTCACCGTAGAGATCGAAGCCGTCCTTTCCCAGGCGGCCGGTTCGTGCCGTTGGATCCAGCGGAGGACGGCCGCGGGCCGCTCCGGGGCCGCCCGCCGCCCCGCTACCTCGGCCAGACGTCCCTGCCCCACCTCCCGCTGGAGGTGGGCCGCCTCGGCCGAGGCCCTGCGATCCAGCCACGGGATGGCCGGCAGGACCGGCCCACCCGTGGCGTCGAGGAGGAGCGTCGTCAGTTGCGCCGAGATCCCCACGCCTGCCACCCGGTGGAGCGGCACCCGACCGGCCAGCTCCTGGAGGAGGAGCCCCAGGGCCTTCCAGACTGCCTCGGCGTCCAGCTCGGCCCACTCCGGCCTCGGCAGGTGCGGCGCCCACGGGCGGCTCGCCTGGGCCACCGGGCGGCCGGTCGGTTCGAACAGCAGAGCCCGGCCGCCGCTGGTCCCGATGTCAATTCCGAGGAGGAGAGGATCCTTCTGCCGCATTCCCGGCCCCGTCAGCGTACCTTCGCCTGGAGGAACAGGCCCTTGGGGTCGATCCGCGTGCGGATGAGCTGGACCTCCTCGTCCGTCGGGGTCGGCGTCGTGGGGATCGGGTCCGGAAACGCCAGGGCGAAGCCCGTGTTCCTCTCGACCTCGCCCCGCGTGACGCCGGGATGGAGCGACTCCACCTGCATGCGCCTGGTCTTTTCGTTGAAGCCCAGGACCGCCAGGGTGGTCACCACCTTCCCCGGCCCGCCGCCCCGGTGCTGGAAGCGCTCACGGTACCCGGGGCCGTCGCCGAATCCCAGCCCCGAGATGAAGTCCACCCGCTCCACGAAGGCCCGGCGGTCGTGTGGAAGGATGATCATCGTGTGCCTGGCGTGGGCGCAGTGGTCCGTCTGGGCGATGGCCCCCACCAGGCGGACCTTGGGGTGCTTCTGCTCGCCGATGCACACGCTGTTCAGGTTCCCGTACGGATCGATCTGCGCGCCGGAGACGAATCCCCAGTCCATCATCCCGCGCCGGAACATGTCCAGGGCGTCCTCCACGGGGATCATGGCCCGGCACCGCCAGTCCAGGAGATCCGCGTCGGTGAAACAGGCGGGCGCCTCCTCGATGAGCGGCTCCAGCTTCACCCCGTACTGCGCGATGAAATCCACGCCCCGGAGCTGCGCCAGGCGGATGGCCACGGTCGGGATCCCGACCGCCATCACGAAGGCCCGCCCCCCGGTCCCCAGCCCGATGAAGCCGAGCTCCCCGTCCCGGAGCTCCCGCGACACGACGCAGGCCATCAACTCTTCCACGCTGTAGGCGGCAGTCGTCATCGCACCACCCTCTGTCGCGTGAGAGCCATCAGGCGTTCGAGGCCGATGGCATCCAGGTACGCCCAATGATCCGCCGGCCCGAGGACCCGCTCCTCCAGATACCCCTTGAACGCATCCCCGCTCTTGGACGCCTCGTAGTATTTGCCCACCTCCTCCAGGTCGTAGTCGTACCGGTGGTCGCAGGCCGTGGGATGGGCCCCGTAGGGGGCCTCGATGACGGCCGTGACGAACGTCCGCGGCAGGACCGTGAGCAGGGCGTTCCGCAAAACCTCCTCGTCGCTCACGATCTGCTCCACCGTCACCAGTACCGTCCGGGCGGCCTTGGCCAGGATCGCGTCCACCGAGTTGTCATGCCAGCGCTGCAGGTCGAGCTGGACGTTGCCGTACTGATCGGCCGTGTGAGCGTGGAGGATGGCCACGTCGGGCCTCGCCGCCTTCACCGCGGCGTAGCGCTCCCCCGTGAAGGGGCAGATCACCTCGGCCAGGTGCTCGTTGGCCTGCATCAGGTCCGAGCCCAGGGGGGTCTTCGTCGGGAAGAAGCTCATCCCCATGGCCGTGGCGCGGAACATGTCAATGCCCGTGGTCTCGGAGTGCTCGATGACCTTGAGGGATCCCCCTTCCGCCGCCCGGCGGAAGTTCAGGGCCAACCCGAAGGCCGAGATCCCGATGTAGGACGTCTCCACGGAGGCGACGCAGCCGGCCCCGATGAGCATGTCCATGTCGATCCCGCTGTTCCACCCCATGAGCTTCAGGTTCCGGCGCCCCTGCCGGATGATCTCGTGGATGATCGCCATGGGGTGCCGGCGAAGCGTGTGGCCTCCCACCGCCACGGTATCCCCGTCCTTGATCTGGGCCACCGCGTCCCGCAGGGTCATCACCTTCGACCTCACCTGTCCCGCCTCCTTCCCCTACCCCTTCTTCCCGATGTAGATCCCTTCCGGGTCCACCCGCTGGCGAAGAATCGCCGCCTGCTCCGGGCTGGGCGCCGGCGTCTCACCCACCGTCTCGGCCCGGAGCAGGGGAAAGCCGGTCCGGGACTGCACCTCCTCCGGCGTCACCCCCGGATGGACGGTGAGGAGGCGCATGCGCTTGGAGCGGGGCTCGAAGTCCAGGACGGCCAGGTCGGTGATCACCCGCGTGGGGCCCTCCCCCCGCAGACCCGCCCGCTCCCGCCCCCCGGGCCCGTCCAGGAATCCCGGCGTGGTGAGGTACTGCACCCGGGGGACCAGGCGCCTCTGCTCGTGGGGCATCAGGATGACGATCCGGCCGGCCAGGCTGCCGATATCGTTCGCCCCGCCGCTGCCGGGGAGACGGACCGTGGGCCGCGCGTACCCGCCGATGGCGGTGGAGTTCAAATTCCCGTACTGGTCCACCTCGGCCCCGCCCATGAACCCGAGGTCGATGAAGCCTCCCTGCAGGAGGCTCAGGGCATAGTACAGCCCCGTGGCCTTGACGCAGCCGTGGAGCAGCCGGAAGTCGCCCACCCCCGTGGCCAGCTCCCTCGGGCGCGCGTCCACGATCCCGGATTCGAAGACCAGCACCGAGGATGGCGCGTGGGTGAACTTGGCCAGGTAGGCCGCCACCATGGGAAGGCCGGTGCCGATGAAGGCCACCTCGCCGTCCTTGATCTCCCGGGCGGCCGCCACGGCCATGATCTCCTGCCGGGTGACATCGCTCATGAGAGCGTCCTCGCATGGATGCGCGCCAGCCCCAGCCCGGGATCGGCCCGCAGGGCCATCAGGCGGCGGATCCCGATCTTCCGCAGGTAGGCCCAGTGATCGGCCACATCGAACACGTACTCGTCCAGGTACCGCCGGAAGGCCGCCTCGTCCCGGGAGGCCGCGTAGTAGTCGGTGAGGAAGGCGAAATCCGGGTCGTAGTAGCGGTACATCCCGGTGGGATGGGCCCCGAAGGGCGCGTCCACCAGGGCGTCCACCAGGAAGCCGGGCAGCACGGTGAGCTCAGGCTGCGCCCGGATCACTCCATCGTCCACGATCTCCTCCACCGTGACGATCACCCGGGAGGCCGCGCGCGCCTGTTCGTCAATCACGCAGGTGTTCCCGAAGAGCTGCGCGTTGCCGTCCCGGTCGGCCCGGGCGGCATGGATCACGGCGACGTCCGGCCGGGCCGCCGGGACCAGCAATACCGACTCCCCGGTGAAGGGACAGGCGAAGGGCCGGGCCTTCTCCGCCTCGAACCCCCGCGTGTGCATCAGGTCGGTCCCCGCCATGGGTTTGATGGGGAGGAAGGGGATGCCCAGGGCAGCCGCCACCAGCCGCGAGGTGATGGCAAAGTGGCTGTAGTCCTCCACGGCGATCTCGCCCCGCTCCACCCCGCGCGAGAAGTTGTAGCAGCGGCCCATGCCCTCGAACATGAAGTTGGAGAAGCGGGCGCGCCGGAGCCGGCCGGCCCCGGCCAGATGATCGGCGACCCAGCACTCCGCCACCGAGGTCATCTCGATGTCCCGCTTGCCCTGGCGGATCATCTCCCGCACGAAAGCCATGGGCGTGAAGTAGGCGGCGAAGCCCCCGAAGGTCATGTTGGCGCCGTCGGGGACGCTCGCCACCGCCTCACGAAGCGAGAGGATCTTGGCGTCGATCATGGGAAACTCTTACAGCCACTGCGGCGCCAGGAGGCGCGGGAGGAAGAGCACCACGTTCGGGAAGAACACCGAGAGCAGGATGATGACGACCTCGGCCAGCATCAGGAGGTGCAGCATCCCCAGGACCTGGCGGACCGGGAAGTCCGCCACCCCGCAGGCAATGAGGGTGCAGAGCCCGTAGGGGAGCGTGAGCAGGCCGAAGGCCATGGTCATCACCACCACCACCCCGAGGTGGATCGGGTGGATCCCCACGCTCGCCGCGATGGGCTGGACGATGGGGACGAAGATGAGGATGGCCGGCGTCGCATCCATGAAGGTCCCCAGGAAGATGAAGAGGGCCACGATCAGCAGAAAGATGGCCTGCGGCTGCCGGGTGACAGAGAGCAGGGCCTCCGTAATCAGGGAGGGAATTCGGTAGAATGCCAGCAGCCACGCAAAAGCTGTGGCGGCCGCCACGGTGATGTAGATGAGCGCGGTGAGGAGTCCCGCCTCACCGAAAAGCTTGACCAGGTCGCTCCACCGGACCGTCCGGTACACCGCCATGGTGATGAACATGGCGTACAGGGTGGCGACGACGGCCGACTCGGTGGGGGTGAAGTAGCCGCTGAGGATCCCGCCCACGATGATGAACGGCACGCCCAGGGGCAGCAGCGCCTCCCAGAGCCCGGTCAATACGGCGCGGACGCCCAGCCAGCGCTCCACCTCCGGCGGGTAGTCGTGCCGGATGGCGATCACGTACCCTTCGACGAGGAGGGCCAGGCCGATCAGCACCCCCGGCACCGCCCCCCCGATCAGCAGTGCCCCGATGGACGCGTTGGCGACGGCCCCGTAGATCACCATGAGGATGCTGGGCGGGATGATGACGCCCATCGTGGAGGCACACGCGGTCATGGCGACGGCGAAGTTCTTCCGGTACCCGCGCCGCACCATGGAGGGGATAAAGAGGGTCGAGAGAGCGGCGCATTCGGCGACTGAGCTCCCCGAGATTCCGGCGAAAAACATCCCGACCACCACGGTGACATGAGAGAGACCGCCCCGGATGTGCCCCACCAGCGCCATGGCCAGCTTGAGGAGGCGCTCGGTGATGCCGCCGGCGTTCATGATGTTCCCCGCCAGGATGAAGAAGGGGATGGCCACCAGGACGAAGCTGTCGATCCCGGACACGGCCCGCTGGGCCAGCACCCAGGCCGGCGTGGCCGGGTTCATCAGAAACACGACCAGCGACGACAGGATGAGGGCGAAGGGGATCGGGATGCCGACCCCCAGGAAGACAAGAAAGCCCCCAAACAGGACGAGGGTCGGGATCATGCCATTTTCAGTCCAGCCTGCGTCGAGGGCTTCGGCGGCGGTGCCACCAATTGCTCGACGAGGAACAGCAGCATCAATACACCCCCGATGGGAACGGCGGCAAAGGCCCAGGTTTGACGCACCCGGGTGATGGGATAGACCCGGTCCATGGCAATCTCCGAGAGCTGCCAGCCGGTCCACACCAGAAGCAGCACCACGAGGGTGACGGCCGCCCAAATACCCTTCTGAGCCACCCGAGCGGCCCGCGGAGGGAGTGCTCCGACAAACATATCAATCACAAAGTGGGCGTTGCGACGAACCCCCACGGCAGACCCGAGAAACGTTAACCAAACGACAGCGATCCTGGTGACCTCATCGGTCCAAACCAGGAAGGCGACGCCTACGATCCGGCTGAGGACCTGGGCGGTCACGCTGAGGAGGATGCTGCCCACCAAGAAGGCGACGATCCCCACCAGCACGCCCTCCGCCCGGTCACACCACGGCCACCTCCGGGCCATCACCGCCTCCCTACCCTGATCCGGAAAACAGATGAACCGCCATGACGCCAAGGTCGCCAAGGAGATAGATGGTACGGTTTCGCGATCGAAGAACCCAGAACGGGATTTCGGAGGCTTTGAGAATTTCCGTTCCTTTCGCTGAATGAACCGTACAGTCTTGGCGTTCTTGGCGCCTTGGCGGTTAAGAACTTCGGATTGGGCCCTACTTCGCCAGGCCGTAGATCTCCTTCAGGGTCGCCTCTGCCCCGACAGACTTCGCGAACGCCTGCCGGACCGCCTCGCTCCGCTCGATGAAGGGCTTACGGTCGGGGGTGGTGACCTTGATCCCGTACTTCGAGCTCAGAAGGTCCCGGGCCACCTTGTCCTGCTCCACCTCCAGCTTAACCTCGTAGGCCGCGGCTTCGGCTCCCGCCGCCCGGACCACCTCCTGGTCGGCCTTGGACAGCTTCGCGAAGTTCTTCGCGCTCATGAGGAAAGGCCGGATGGTCACGCTGTGCTGGGTCAGGGCCACCGCCTTCGCCGCCTCCGCCCATTTCGCCGTGGTGAAGGTCAGGGATTCGTTCTCGGCGCACTCCACCACCCCGGTCTGCAGGGCGTTGTAGACCTCCGCGTAGGCCACCACGGAGGGGACGGTCCCCAGCCCCTTCCACGTGTCGATGACCACCGCCGACTGCCAGACCCGCATCTTGATGCCCTGGATGTCCCCGATGGAGTTGATGGCCTTGGTCCGGCAGATCATGTTCCGCACCGATCCGCCGAAATAGCCCAGGACCACCACCTCGCCCTTCTTCTCGATCACGTCCGCGTAGCGCTTCCCGACCGGCCCGTTGGCCACGGCATCCCGGTGGGCATGGTCCTTGAACAGGAAGGGCAGGTCCAGCAGGTCGATCTCCTTGATGAAGGGGGAGAGATTCCCGGGCGACGTCACCACGATGTCCAGCGCCCCCCGCTTCACCTGCTCGAACATCTCGATCTCGCTCCCCAGCACGCCGTCCGGGTACACGTCCACCTTGACCCGTCCGTTGGTCCGCTCCTTCACCTTGTCGGCGAAGTACAGGGCCCCCTTGGTGAAGGGGTAGTCCTTCGACACCATGATCCCCGCCCGCAACGTCACCTCCGGCTGCTGCGCCACCGCCGTTCCGACCAGCAGGATCAGTGTCAGTGTTCCCATCCCCATACCGATGATCAGGCGCTTCATGGCCCTCCCTCCTTCTGTTCCCCGCGACGACCCGCCGCGAGCGCGGCCCCACCCATCGTGACGGGCACGGCGCCGCTGGCCGTTCCCGCCCGGTCGCACCTCACATCCGGGTCCGCAGAATGGCGTGCCGGATCTTCTTGATGTTCTTCACCACGTCCCGGTGGTGACGCACCCCCACGCCCACGTACAGGACGTCCACGATGGCCATGGCGGCGATGCGTGAGGAGAGGGACTCCCGGCGGTAGGCCGTCTCCCGGGCCATGGTGTGCAGGGCCACGTCCGCCAGCTTGACGGTCGGCGACGGGCCGTAATGGGTGATGACGATGATCCGCGCCCCGGCCGCCTTCGCCACCTGCAGAACCTCCAGGAGATCCCGGTTGTGACCGGTATGGCTGACCGCCACCACCACGTCTGCGCCTCCCAGCAGGGCGGCGTGGATCAATTGCAGGTGCCGGTCGGTATACGCCACCACGGGCGTGCCGGTCCGCATGAACTTGTGGGCCGCGTCCTGGGCCACCATGCCCGATCCGCCCATGCCGAGGAAGGTGATCCGCGACGCCGCGCTCAGCAGGTCCACCGCCTGCTCGACCGCCTTCTCGTCCAGCACCTGGAGCGTGTCGGAGAGGGTCTGGATGTTCCCGTGCAAGACCTTCCGGGTGATCTCGCCGATGCTGTCCCCGACGGCGGCGTCCTCGTGGATGTCCGCGGTCGGTGAGGCCAGGTCCTGGGAGAGCCGGATCTTGAAGCGGGGGAAACTGCCGAAGCCCAGCTTGCGGCAGAAGCGGCTCACCGCGGCCGCGCTCGTCCGGCTCCGGCGCGCCAGGCTGGTGACGGACCCCAGGATGACCGCCTGGGGATCCTGGAGGATCGCCTTGGCCACCAACTGTTCGCCCTTCGACAGGGAGCGGAACCCGCTGCGGATGCGGACGAAGCACCCGGGAACGTTGCCGCGGGGGACGATCTGCGGGGTCCGGCGGGATGAAAGCATGCGGCAGACTACATCGCACTGAAAAGTTGAGTCAACATTTTTCTTGCGGGTCTGAAACTTTTTTCCAGGGTGCTTCCCGGCGAGGGGAGGTTGTCTGACCAAGCGGGTCCCGGTCGAGGGGGTGGAAGGACCGCGGGCGATGGATGTCGCGTGAATTCTGGACGTTCGGGCGGGAAGGATTGGACGTGGAGGCGGCCTCGGCGACTCCCCTACCCGCTCACCGCGCCCGAATTCGGAAGCAATGGTGAATGCGCGGATTGCGCGAAAAATCGGCGTCAATAGTCGCCCGGGTGATATCTTGGATTTCAAATGCATTCTGCGTGGTCGCATCCATTTTGAAACGGCGGAAGTTGTTTGAGAAGATCATCGTGCCGCCGGGTGCCAAAAGCTTCATGGCTTTTTTGATCAACCATGCATGATCCCTTTGCACGTCAAGCGTCTGACGCATGCGCTTGGAATTCGAAAACGTCGGCGGATCCAAGAAAATGAGATCAAATGGACCGTGCGCCGCCTCCATCCATACCAGGCAGTCGGCGTCGATCAGGGAGTTGGTCCGACGTGAAAGCCCATTGAGTTCAAAATTCTTTTCGGCCCATGCCAAATACGTTTTGGACATATCCACGGTCACGGTTGAGCGGGCGCCCCCTTTTGCCGCGTACACACTGGCCGCGCCGGTGTAGCCAAATAAATTCAAAAAACGTGTCCCGTGTGCCAACTGCTGTATCAGCGCGCGTGTGCGCCGATGGTCCAAGAAAAGACCGGTATCGAGGTAATCGGACAGGTTAACGAGGAACCGGCAGTTCCCCTCCCGCACGGCGTGGAATTTCTCTTGTGCGTCAAAACGCAGGTATTGGCTGCGGTCCCTTTTCCGCCGTCGTATTTTGAGCATCACATGGGTTTTGGGTACGTCCAAAAGATCCGGCAGTTGCCCCATAACGCCGCGCAAACGGGCGGCGGCCCGCAGCGCATTGATCGTCGCCGGCGCCTCGTACTCCTGGACGTGCACCCATTGCTCGTAGACGTCGATGGCTACGGCGAACTCGGGCAGGTCGGCATCATAGACTCGAAAACATGAAATGCCATGTTGTTTGGCCCAGGGCCTCAAACGTTTCAGATTTTTTGCCAGCCGGTTGGCGAACATTGTGTCGCCGGATGGCGAGAGCGGGCCGTGAGGCTTCACCACGGCGGCCGACGCTCCCTTTGCCGATTCCGTCAACGGCTCAATTGCGGCCACGGCGCGACGAATCGGCACGCACAACAGACGGCAGGGTAACGCCCCATTGAAAAACTGATGCGAACGGGGGGCCCGCAAACCCAAGCGCTTGCCCAAAATCTCGCTCGCGGTGAGCACGTAGGCTGTCCAACCCGGGAACTTGGTCTTCAACTCCACGCCCAACCGCGTATAGAGAACCTTGAGGGCATCCAACTCGCCCAGACGCTCGCCGTAGGGCGGATTCATGATCACGACGCCGGTTTTGACGCCTGTGGGAGCTTGACAGTTGGCGATATCACGCCTCTCGATATGCACGAGGCCGCGCAGGCCTGCCCGTTCAATATTCGCCGTCGCCGCGCGGACACTCTGCGCGTCCACGTCGTATCCCACCACGATCGGCGCATGGCGGCGGCCGTCCTCTTGACGGTGCCGCGCTTCTTGGCAAAGCCGCAGCCAAAGCGCGGGTTCATGGCCGCGCCAACCCAGGAACCCAAAATATTTGCGCCCCAGTCCTGGCGCAGTATCGGTGGCCATCCAGGCCGCTTCGATCGGTATCGTGCCAGAGCCGCACATCGGATCCACGCAGGCGCCGCCGGATGATGCGATGGTGGCCCAATCGGCCCAAACCAAAAGACCTGCCGCCACATTTTCTTTGAGCGGCGCCTGTCCCTGGGCCAACCGGTACCCGCGCCGGTGTAAACTGTCTCCCGACAGGTCAATACTCAGACTGGCTCGGGCCTTATCCACATGGACGCGCAAACGCAGGTCCGGCCGCTCAACGTTCACCGACGGTCTCTCGCCGCACACGTCTCGAAATTGGTCAACCACCGCATCCTTGACGCGTTGAGCAGCAAACAGGCTGTTGGTAATACCCGAGTGGCGCAGGCTGACATCAACGGCCAGCGTGCCATTGACGTCCAGATGATCTGGCCAACGCACCGATTGGGTCCCGACGTATAATGCGTCG